>Ga0256831_1002226_pt1 | contig 10197 bp, 5 predicted proteins | sample 132544metaG_FD_189087 | JGI IMG/M metagenome (GOLD analysis project Ga0256831, IMG submission 189087) | Hydrothermal vent microbial communities from Lau Basin, Pacific Ocean - 132-544 | ecosystem: Environmental > Aquatic > Marine > Hydrothermal vents | place: Pacific Ocean: Lau Basin | collected...
GATCCAGGACAACACCCCCAACACTCCGAGCCCAACCCAGAAACCTCAACGCGACACTATAATGGAACCTAGCCGGATAATAACCCAAAGCAAGATGCACATCCCTGATAGCCCTCAAACGCACCGCGTCACAAGACGGCAAACCACACGTATCCACCATCCCCAGCAATCCCAGCTACCCCCAGGGAGGAAAACGGGGCCCGGCCGCCCAGATCAACCCAAACAGCAGCCGCCCACCATTAGCACTGATACTCTATTACTCCCCATTAACACTCCTTATGATATGACATAATAAGTAAGCGCCGGATCTACTTATTAAGTATTGTTGTACTGGACTCGAGACTAGTGGACACTCGTCACTCATAACGCACATTTCACATCCGTCGAAGCACAATGGAAGCTTTGACTTTGCTAGCTGTGAAACATACGCCTTTATATCTGATGATGGTAATTTCTCTCCCAAGGCTTGTTTTTCTATGAGGTAAACAATTATTTCCTGGGGCGGATAATATGTTTCGCTCATATCATTCCCATCTAGACTAAATGGCTCTAACATGTAATTCGCTATTGCTCTCAATTTCTCCGGCGCAGAGATGGCTGCGGCTAAATAGCTTCTTACCGACAGGTTCCACATATTTATGCAGTTACCATTTACGTATGATCCAGCCTTCTGGTGTAATTCGGTGCATAGATCTTTGATGCCTTTAATATGGGACATGCTATTTGATTCTTTAACAACTTGGTACAATCCTTCCTGTGCAACGGCTACGTTTATATCACCGTGGAATGTAGCTTGACTTGAAATTAGCAAAGCTCCGTCTATAAGTAAACCCCGGTTTCTTTGGTTATGTACGGATAAAAGCGTATTATCATCTATATAGACCCTTGTTAACTCTCTCATGTAGCGATCAGGCCTCGAAATACCTAGTGTATCAGCTGTAAACTGGGATAGGATATGTGTTAACCCGTGAAGCCCTGTCAACACGGCGAATGTTCCAATACTTCTTGAGAGCCTATCTAGGAGTATGGGGTTCCATCCACGTGAGTTGTTTCCACTATGTTTATATGTATACGCCGCTAACATTAAGGCCCAAGCTATTAGCACGAGCCCTGTATCCCTTAGAACTCTATTATATTGACTTGTGCTAGGTCTATTCCTTTTATCAATAATTGATAAAGCCCAGTACAGTGCTGAAAGGATTCTTGCCGGCGTGAAGTTCATTTTTGCATGGGTGTATAAGACACTTGACGATGATTCATTGCTTAAGAACTTTGCTAGAGGACCAGAGATTTCAATTATTTTCTGGTATGTAACAGCCGAGGATCTGTATATTAAATTATTGATGGTTGTACTGTCACTCGCATTTACATTTTGGATTATTACTGGATATGAAACCAGTTCGTTTAGAACTGCTTTTGCTATAAGTTTGGGGTCCACGTGTATTTGATTTTCACTCGAATCAAATTGTGGAATATTGTTTAACTTGAATAGCTTAATACTAACTGGGTTTTCCTCCAAAATACTATGAAGGCCTTCAAGAAGATCGTTCCAGTATGTACCTTCCAAATGTAGATTTTCTAACAGGTCAACAACTTTCCTAAGAACCTTGTTTGGCACGGAGACGTATGATGCTCCATTAACTCTATCTATTCTGTATACCGTTGATGCTAGTGGGCTTTCTGGAAGGAAACTCTTAAATATTTGGTCTTTAACCATATTTCTAATATAATCAGCGATATTTACATTTCTATGCGGATCCAAGGGAGTTTTCAGTCTTATTACCGGGACATCCTGAGCTCTAATAGTTAAGGCTTGATCGTGCCACTTTGAACTATTTGTTTGATATACCGACAAAACAGCAGGAGAAGGAATGAAGTAAGTCTGGCTATACTTGACTTGTTTACCTTTCACCAAGTCTTTCCCGAGCCCTGAAGACCCGCCCGGTGAAACGAAAATACTACCTATCAGAATATCAAAGGCAGCTCCATTCACCACTCCCTCATAGTTCATAGGAGATATCAAACCTGTTATTGTTGCCGGGTAGAACTTATTTCCTCTAGCTTTTACCGGTGGATATATCGGATAACAACTAAGGGAATTAATATTGAGTGACAGCTTATATGGAAGCTTTTGATCATTAATCTCAAGTATGATGCTGTTTGTCTGATTACCTTGGCTTAGTTCTGAGAGTAATTTCGGGCATATATCACCGCTATCTAGATCAGTCTTGGTTTGCTTGACATATAGAATCGCGATATCATAATTGATCGACGGCACCTTTTTCTCTATTTCGGTAGGGCAGTATCCCTCCAATGATTTACCTGAACCTAACACGATGTAAACATTTGGGTTATCGCCTGGTTCACCATTGAAAATTAGCGAGACTATTTGCCCTCTTATGGGATCTCCTTGTGTAACATAGGGATCTCTGCATGTAAGTAAGCCGATTAATGGGCTGTTAGATTTAGAAGTTGCAATTGTATATAGCTTCTTTATTGTCAGTGCTATAAGAGTGTCGGGTGTTTCTGCCGGTACGTTTAGCTTAATTTGATCTTTAATGTTTAGTGATATCTTACCATTAGTTATATCCCATGTCACAATGTATGCTAAGCTAATCGGTTGACTATTTTCTTGATCATAGAGGTAAAACGGATATACTATTGCCGGTTCTTTTCCCACTTGAACCGGACGGAGTGGGGGTATATCCCAAATGTCCATAAATCGGTTATTACTAGACATTTTATGATCACCCTATAAGTATGACTCGTCCAGCAATTGTTTTCTTGTCCTCTCCTCCGGGGACTTCGAAACCTCTTGGATAAACAAGTGATTCCACTATTTCAGTAATGTCATAGTTCCCGGTGGATAATTTAACCGTTGAACTTATGTTATTCGTGATATGTGAATATATATCTAGTCGTAGCTTATGGATTTCGTTTAGCAATAAATTTAGTAGATTTGCAATATTAGCAGGGATATTAGCGTGTTTCGCAAGTGTATCAAGTATAGTCCTATATGCATTCTCAGCGACAGCTAGCATTACTGCATGGTTTCGTTCACCGCTACAAACTTTACTCAAAGCGTCTAATGCTTGATACAGTTCCTGGAATCGGCCTAGTATATTCAGTTTATAGGCTAAGAGGCCTGTTAATAATCGGGAACACTCCGGTCTAGACGAATTTTGACTAGGGATATTATATGGATTAGCGGGAATATTAGCTATTATATCACTCCTGTTACTTACTATTCGACTTGCAGTCCATAAAGTATTATTATCCTGAATAATAGATTGAAAAGCGTTGCAATCTGATGATTGAAGTGTTATACATAGCTGTGCCAGGCTATATGGGTTTTTAGGTAGAATCACGTTTGGAGGTGTGGTCACTTCATTGAAGTAACGGAATGCATGCATCTCGGCTCTCTTCAGTGTTTCCCATGCATTTTGACGGAGTATGACTATTCCATGTGAAACTCTCATAGTGCTAGGATTGCGACCGCTTCTACCGACCATTTGTAGAATTCTTCCAGGCTCGCGTGGAAGAATATAGTGTACTGTAGTTATTATTCCCGGAATATTGAGCCCTACTTCTAGTGTGCTAGTCGAGATTATAATGAGGGGATTCGCTTCTTTTATTAATCTATCCGCTAGATGCCTATGAGGTCCAGTATAATCTCCATGATGTACCAGTATTGGAATGAACTGTGAAAGATTCACTCCTGTTCTAGATTGTATGTCCTTAATTTCCTCGTAGTACCTGTGTAGGGCTTCGCCGTTTGTCCACGAGGAGTGTTTTAGCATTAGTGCAGCGTGGACAAGCATGTGTTCCATCCAAACATCTCCTGCTAGTGGGGCTGGAGGAAATACATCGATCGGATTGTTAATAATGCATTGTATTATTTTCTCGACGGTTTTAGGTGGATCTTTAGAACTGCTCGGATTACAGTGGAGAAGGCATGAATAGTCCCTAGCCTTTATGTAAGGTGCCAAGGCATGGAATCTTGAAAACTCATCCTTCCAAATTATATCCTTTATGCTTCCATGAGGGTTTGATGAAACAATTTCCCGGATCCTATGGGTGATCTCGATTTGTGCTCTTCTTACACCATTACTAGTAGTTACTGGAAAGTATGTAGTATCAATAGTATCTTCCATGTTCTGCTGCGAGTTTTGCAGCCATTTTCGCAGTAATGCGAAGTGACTGTCAAACAGGTCTGGAAGCAAGACCCTGTCATAGACGTCTCCCGATTCGAGAATTATTCTCCTAGTGAATTCTGAGGCTATGTCGCGAAGAGTACTTTTGTACTCGACGAAACTTATCGCTTTTACGTTTATTTCTCCACCCCATCTGGCCCTAGCAGCCGCGAGAGCGTGGGTGAGGGATACCAAAGCTTCGTTAAGAGCTGTGACGGGTTTCTTTAATAGGCTTGGATAAATAATGGTCCAGAAAGTTAGTTTCCATCCGTTTGGATTTTGAGATGCGATTTTATAATAGTCAGCATATACGGTTTTATCCAACGGTTTCACACCGAGAAGGTTTTCAAACACGTTTAATGCCCTGTCTTTCTTAACACCTTTCTTGATTCTAATAGCAACAACGTTAGCCAGTGATAATCTATTATGTTCTTCTAGGATTTTCCTCTCTGTCAGGGTTGCGCTTGAGAGAATTATCCCGGGCCTCTTATTGTTTAGTCTAAGTGCAAGCATGTATGTTTGAACCATGATGGATTGTCTCCCACCGATAACCATGTGAGCTTCATCTAGTACTACTAGTTTAGCATCTTTGAGGAGTCTTCCCAGGGGGGATGGAGTGGCCCGAAGTAAGTCTAGGCTTTCTTTGAATAGCATATCATAGTTTGTAACAACAATGTCCGCCAGTTCCTCTGGTTTACTGAGTGAACCATTTATCTCTACGTTAACACTATCCTTCACATCTAAAAGCCAGTTTGGAGAGGAGTGATATGCGTCGTCTTTATAACGGTGTTTTGCCGTTTCAGGAGGACTATTCGGAGTTCCGGGTATTACAATTCCTCTTATAGGTTCCCATTCTTCATGGATCTGGACACAGTCACTTTTACCCGATGGACACTGGGGTACCCCGCTGCTTCCATCCCTCAGCCATAGAAAGATCTTACTATCCAACTTATCGTTTATATAAGACAAAATCTTCGCCAAGTCTTCCACTTGGTCTCTTGCAAGAGTCTTCCTAGGATACACTAGAATAACTGGGCTTTTGGTGTTCTGGCATTTAGCTACTAGAATCTCCACCAGTGCTATTATTATAAATGCTAGTGTCTTGCCAGCTCCCGTGGGAGCTGTCAATATCGCGTCTATATGAGTGTTGTTCATAGATCGCTTTTTGAAGTATTCGGAGATAACTTCGTATTGATACCTGTTTAAGACGTTATATCCGGAGTGGCTTAGTGCGTCTTCGAGGATTTGTATAAGTTTAGCTCCTTTATCTTGGTGATGGTTACATTGGCTAGTGATCCATCTTTTCGCTTCAAGTGGCAGTCCCTCACGCTCAGCTGTAGAGGGAAGCGGTTCTAAGACCGCTGGTAGCGTTAGAAATCCTGCAGCCTCGTATTTAGATGGTAAAGGGGACGCATTGGCTGATAGTCTAGCTAGTTCGCCGTGGAAAGATTTGTATTCAAATTCGAATGGGTTGAAATTGCTTCCAACGGTTCTTTCAATAATTTTTATAATGTCCTTCACCTGTTCATTGGTATAGCCGTACTTATCCCTAGGAGATCCTGTTTTTCTAGAGGGATACGCTATTAGATAACCCTTCGATAAGAGGTAAAGTAATATTTGGGCGATTTCTTCCGGGGGTATTGAATTGTTTTCACTATAATCTATTTGAAATTGTTTTACTCCTTCTACGATGGCTTCTAGTACTTCATTTAGAGAGAGACGTTGCTCGGGGTCTTGGAGTCCTGCTTGGAGGCCAGGGAATGCTACTATGAGTTCATTCCTACTTTTTGGTGGAGCCAGTGTATACAGCTTAGGTGTCAGACCTCTCATAGCCGCTATGTCTGCTAGCAAAATGTTTTGGTAAACGTATGATAGTAGATTTGCATTCAAGTGCTCGGTAGATACTAATTTATAGTTCACCCGTTACCACCTCGAAGTCTAGCTATGAGAGTCCAGCAGTGCATTTCTCATTAGCGAATAATTCGCAGAATCTGCACCATGGTCCAGGCACTATTGTTTCTGGATGATGTATTCTCTGGTGTGATTGAATTAACATCTCTATTATTGGTATAGATTGTCCGGTTATATCCTTCAAAGATGAAGGTCCGGCTAGATAAACTTTGAAGTCAGAGATCTCTTCCTTTGATATATGATACTCTTCCAGATTATTATTCATGACCGCATACAGAGAACCGTGCCGTGTCTCCAGTATTAGTTTGTTTTTGTTTGAAATTTCTATTTTGCAGTTGGATGGTGTTTTCATGCAAGAGTATATTGGAATTGCGTAAGCTGAGGCTTGCACGAATGTTGATATATTTTCAAGTATACCTTCACTCGACTTTACCTCTACCACCGCAAGCATATAACCGTCATCCATTGAGATTAATGCTAGGATATCCGGTCTACCTTGGTATCTCCCATTGGCAATCCGTATTTCTACATTTGCTTCAGGAGTGTGTATGCCTGCCGTGGAAAGTAATTTCCATCCCATGGATAGCAGGTGTTTTTCAAGTCTCTCCATTGATTTTATTTTGATCTTGTCATGCCTTGACTGGATTCCTGAGGGTATGTTTATTTTAATTTTAGGGCAAAGTGATCCAGTCAGTAAACCTGATAGGTCTTTAATGCCTGCCAATGGGGTTACCCCGCTCTCAGGATTCTGTTCGTTAAAAGGGCATCATAATCTATGGAATTGAACCATATGAAAGAGTCTCTAACCTCTGGGGCATAGTATGAAGCGGTAATGGCATGCACACGCTCGTTAACTGCATAGTTAACTAGGTCGTCCACAACCTCTCCTAGACCGGTGGGTACTACAAGCGAGAGCAATGGTATCTCTTGGGTAATTCTACGTACACTGCTATGCCACTCAGAAACACTCCGTAGCCTATAAACACTAGAAGAAATACTTTTCTCCTCTACTTTGCTAGCCTCATTCCTAAACGAGTCAAAAAGCCTTAGGTAATCGCCTACAATACTTGAAAATCCCCTGAACGCGCCGTAATCTGGAACTCTGCCTGTCCAAACCTCTATAGCTTGGGCTATAAGTCTACCTAGGTAAGTGGGTATAGCGGAGTAGTTTGCCCTGACCCCGCGTCCCCCTATTCTGTCCGATCTATCAAGCGGAATAGCCACGCCCTCTAAATCATACCCAAGGAGCATCTTAGAATTATACATCCACTTAACGCCGAACAGGGAAGCTAAAAACCCTCGGTAAGCGGTCATAGTTCTACTTGTTAGTTCTCTACGGAAGGCCTCATTGCATTTTGGACATTCATCACGGAAGTTCCATAGGCCTCTAAGGCTCCCTATAGATCTAGTCATGCCAAGGCAGCCCTTACACTCCTTTACACCTGTTTTAGATATGAAATTGGATATTGCCTCTGCCATGAAAGTGAGTGCATAGTCCATGAAGGTATAAGAGGCTAGCATGAGAGTGCTTCTATGAGCGTGTCTCATTAAGCTGCAGTAACCACGTGTACTTACATTAATTCTTCCTATGCGAAATTTGGTTTCAGGAATATGTCCTTGTGAGGCCTCTACACATAATAAGGCCGACGCGGTTAAAGTTAGCTGGATAAGCCCGGTAGGGCTCTTAGGGTTTACTTCATCCTTGATGAGGTCTCCTAGGGAGTCACGCAGTTTCATAGTGTTAACAGATAATTTGTCGAATACCTTCATGGAATAATACTTGAAGTTAACCGCAAAGGCTGGATACACTTGTGGTAGATATCCATGTTCATCGTATAGGCTGGCTATATTCCTAATGTATTCGGCTAAATATTCGTCCTTTCTGTTTCCTTTTAAATTCCTCCTAACACTTAATGTGTTAACTATATTTGATAGGTTAATAGCTATCTCATCTAAGTCGATAGCATGCATTTTACGGCCACCCTCCTATGGTTTGAATTTTGGTCTTAACCTTGCCGGCTAGGCCTGTTATAATATCCTTGTAGCGTTCGTCTATGAACTGGTCAATCATACTTATGCCTTGTTCTTTCTCCAAGGTCTTCTCAGCGATGATAATGAAATCTTCATCCCTGATCTGTTGTAGATCAGACAAAATGACTGGTTTCACGGATTTGCCTAGTGATTCGATCCTAATACTGGTCAGCGCGTTGTCAAAAAGCCTCTCTAGTTCCAGAGAATAGGTATTTGGAACTTCTTCTGGAACTAGCATGAGTCCAACTATGGTATGTTTCTTAATGCCTTTAACCTTGGATTGGGCTTGAACGGGTCTTTTATTAGTAAGTTCTAACAGGGAACTTATTCGTTTAGCCATCTGTTCTACAAATCTATCGCTTTCTCTGACTCCTGTAGGTTTGCTAAGTGTTGTCCGTAAGACTATAATACCTGAGAAGATTCTTTCACCTTTACTACATGTGACGGCGGCAATGTGGTTCGAGTGATATCGAACGCTGCGGGGATCGAATCTGCATTTTTCATGCAGCTGGTTTAGTGCTTCACTGTAAATGTCGTTGGCCAAGGTTTCAATTATAACTGGATATTCGTGGGGACTTACTAGTTTGAATATATTCACGTTTTTGAAGGCTGAACGGTGCTTAGGTATTTTCTTAATAATTATCTTAGAGTAAAACTTGCGTATATCCTCGTATCTACTCCATTCCTCTGCGACTTTCTTTAAAGCCAGATCTAGGGCCTCTTGAATGTTCCTCTTTTTAGTCATTATGATGCTTTCGATGAGTTTATCCATGTAGTCGAAACTTATACGAGGTGCTATGGATTCTAGAAACATAAAACGTTTTGAAACTTCTTCATTAGTGTAAAAGTCGCTTAATTGATATGCATAGCTCTCCGCGATCTCGGATATTTCCCGGCCTAAAAGATTCTTGAGGCTGCTGAGCCTACGGAATGCTTCTCTGGCATAGGCGGTGTACACATTCCCTCTATAATAGGCTGTAGATGTGAGTCTGATTCTCCCCATTAAAGCTGACACGTCTAGTTGTTCTTTTGTATAGGGACAGCTGTATACACTTGACTCTCCCGAAACATCAATCAGACTCTTAAACTCTTCCGAAACATACGGTTTGCCTTCCTTTATTCTCTTAATCATGTAATCCCAGTCATCGTCTATCACCTTGTTTTGTAGGAGTACAACCAGCTTCATACCCCAAATGCCTTGGTCATGTATCTTACCCATCATCGCCAGGTTACTGTAAACGATGTCGCTTGCTCTATACGACAGCTTCGTCATGAATCCCTCTACTTCATCGTAGACAACAACTAGGTTTCCACCGTTTAATACATTGTTTTTAATTGAGTCGAGCAGTTTTGCCATAGATTCAACGGTCGGCATTTTACTGGATTTATAATCTAGGCCTGAATAAGCGAGGAGTTGATTAATATCCCTCACCTCGGATTCTTTTAAAGTGGTATAGCAAGATGTGTCTCCAGGGTCTATACATTTCTCGTATCTGACTGACAAGTATTTTAGGGCGCTTACATAAAGTCCACCGCAAATAACATTTCTGATATCTTTTATTAGCTGGTCGAAATACTCATCCCTGTTAACGAGTTCTCTTGCCCTTAAAACTATTACATTAGTATCATCCATAGGGTACTGGTTCAACCTCGAGTCATGATAGCTTTTTAATGCGACCCCAAAGGTTTTCCCACTACCAAAGGGTGCTTTAATTGCGACTCCAAGGATCTCTCGCTCTCCTACAGCGCTTGTGTAATGTCCGGTTTGAACTATCAGTGGCTCTTTAGGTGGGTTCTTATCGAGGGCTGCCCTACGATTGTCTCTTAATATCCTAGCGATGTCTATCATGGTTGATCCCTCATTATCTATATTGTGTCTTTCTGGAAATTTAAGCTTTTCTAGAAAATCCTAGAAATCCAGATTTTCTAGATTTTATATGAAAATTGAACCAGATGACCGAACATTAAACAACTAGAAATTGAAATTAAAATTCAGTTTATTAGGGTCAGTTATTCCAATTGAATTGTTCAAGTCATGCTTTTGTACTCATACCGTAAATGA
>Ga0256831_1002227_pt1 | contig 10184 bp, 12 predicted proteins | sample 132544metaG_FD_189087 | JGI IMG/M metagenome (GOLD analysis project Ga0256831, IMG submission 189087) | Hydrothermal vent microbial communities from Lau Basin, Pacific Ocean - 132-544 | ecosystem: Environmental > Aquatic > Marine > Hydrothermal vents | place: Pacific Ocean: Lau Basin | collected...
TTAATTACATTTTATGTACTGGGAGCGTAAAAATATGGTTGATTTTCTTATAGGACTCTTTTTAGCCTCACTCATTGTCGCACTCTTTACGACTCGACTCTACAGACTTTTATTGTGGTACTCTCTTAATTCTTTAATGTTGGGACTTTTAGCACTTGTTGTCGGTAAAAATTTGGATGATAAAGCGATGCTTATCACTGGAATTATCACTATTATTATAAAAGCAATCGGTATCCCTTTTGTTCTTAAAAATCTTAGCCAAAAATTTCATTTTGTCCGCCAAATTACACCCGAGATAAAAGTGCAGTATGCCATCATGCTCGTTCCTGCCATTTTGGTCTTTACCTTTTACCTTGCAGAGCCCATCACCCATATGATACACACTAACGCAAACTATGTGGCAGTGAGCATATCTTCACTCTTTTTGGCACTGCTGTTGATGATGGAGCATAAAAATGTCGCTCCGAAAATAATCGGCTTTTTAACGATGGAAAACGCACTCTTTTTGTTGGGTATTACCGCAACAAACGGTATGCCGATGCTTGTAGAGCTTGGAATCTTTTTTGACCTTTTGATGGCGATTGTCGTCATTAATCTGCTATTTCATAAAGAGGAGCTTAAAGTATGAATCTCACCCTTTTACTCCTTCCCGCTCTTGTTATGTTTGGTGTAAGCTTTTTTAAAAATGAAAAAGCAAAATATATCTTGGCCTTTACCTCTTTTTTGATTCTGGGACCAATTATAGAGCTCTTTTTACTTCCAAAGCCCTACAATATTTTAGGCTCGTACCTTATAGCAGACAAGCTTGATACTTATGTGTTGCTTGTTTCCTCTATTGTAGGCATCGGTGTGACACTCGCTCTTTTAACGCTAGACAAACATGTCAAGGTTTCACCAAAAGCCTACAGAAAATTCTACAGATTTTTCGCCATCTTTTGGATAGGGCTCATATTCTCCATTCTCTCCAACCATATGGGAATTTATTGGATAGGACTTGAACTTGCCACCCTCTCTACGGTCTATATGATCAAGACAAACTACACACCAGCTGCACATAAGGAGGCATGGAACTATATGATAGTGGGAGCGATTGCGGTCTCACTCATCCTCTTTGGCATAATACTTATGTATGCAAGTGCCAAGCCGATTTTGGGTGAAGATGCGATGCAGTTTGACCTGCTGCTTGCACATGCCAAAGAGATTCCCTCTCCGTTTTTGTTTGAGATGGGCTTTGCCATTGCAACCATCGGAATGTTTGTAAAAATGGGCTTTTTCCCTATGAACTTATGGCTTGCAAACATCGAGCGTGCCTCCTTTTACCCTGTTGCAGCACTCTTTAGCGGTATTTTAGAGTCAGCTGTGGTTGTCGGCTTTTTTCGCTTCTCTCAAATCGCAATGAAAGTCAATTATGACCATCTCTTTATTTTTGTCTTTGTTTACACCATTCTTACCATTTTCATTGTCTCTTTTTTGATCTTTCGAGCCAAAGACTTTATGCGTCTGTTTTCGCTCTCAGGGGTGGAGCATATGGCACTTATTGTCATCTTCTGGGTAAGCGGTGCACCTTTTGCCGCCCTGCTTCACTTTGGAGCGCATGCCTTTTTAAAACCGGCACTCTTTCTCTCTACCGGTGTGCTTGAGTCCAATGGAAAATACAAAATAGCCGGAGCACTGCGCGGCTACAAAGGAGCAAAAGGGACACTCTTTTGGTTCTTGGTCTCACTCTTTTTACTCGCCATCATCTCCCTTCCGCCGAGTCCGATGTTCTTTAGTGAGCTTTACGGATTTGGCGCGATGATAAGCACAGCAAAAACAAGCCATCATATGCTTGCGATGATAGGAGCGATTCTTTTCTTGTTAGCCCTGCTCTCTATCATCTTCTACCGTTTTGTAGCGATCTACCAATCTATGAAATACGAAGGGAAAGAGGAAGAAAAAACCGTCTATGCAAGTGAGCTTTTTGCTCTTGTTATCTTTGCTCTCTCTTTGATGGCTCTGTTGCTGCCATCTTCACTTGCATACTTGAAATCGATAGGATAAGAAAATGGCAAAGAAAAGAAAATCATGGATGAACGCTGAAGAACTTGCCGAAGCCGAAGATGTTGTCTCTTTCCATCCAAGAGATATGAAAAGTTTTTATGCGTGGGACGGTGATGTGTTGGTACTCAACATCTTAGGAACACCAAGTGCGAAAAAAGATGTCATAGGAAAACCAAAAGGCAACCAACTCAAGATCAGCGTCACTGCTGCACCTGTAGGCGGACGCGCGACAGACTACATGGTCAAATGGCTGGCAAAAGAGTTTGGCGTGAGCCGTGGAGATATAGAGGTAGTTTTTGGGCGTATGAATGTCAATAAACAGCTGCGCATCAAAAACCCGCAAAAACTACTCAAACCGATAGAAAAAGAGGAGGCAAAAGCAAAATGAGACTTATAGCACGCTATGCAAAAGAGCTTGAAGACACGTTTGAGATCATCACAGTTTATGAAGATGAAACGCAGCGAGAAGTTGTTTCAAAAGAGCATCCTCACATCAAAACTTTAGCAAAAAAGCACCCTGCAGCTATCTGGTTTGAGAGAAAGATGCATGATGATTTTGGCATCATTATCGAAGATGCCTTTGATAAGCGCCCGCTTGTCCATCAAGAGCGCTTCCCTAGAGATGTGCACCCTTTACGCAAAGATTTTGACAAAGATACGCTGCAAGAAGCAGAGTATCTGCCTTACAAATATGAAGCTATCAACGGCGATGGTGTTTTTCAAGTAGCCGTCGGTCCTATTCACGCAGGTATCATCGAACCGGGACATTTTCAATTCTCACAAGCCGGTGAAGAGATGCTCCACCTAGAAGTACGCCATTTTTACAAAAATCGCGGTATTGAGAAGATGCTCGAGGGAAAAACCTTAACAGAGGCAAAGCCAATCATTGAGCGTATCAGTGGAAATGAGAGCATTGCCTATCAGATATGCTGGCGGGATATCTATCTGCAGGCTGCGGGTCAAGAGCTGCCAATGGCTCTGCGAAAACGCCATGCTTTTTTGCTTGAGCTTGAACGTATCATCCATCATCTTACTGATCTTGGATTCATTCCGAACGATGCAGGATTTGGGGCAGCACTTGCCTACGGTTCAAAACTAGCAGAAGATGCACGCCGTAAAATGCAAGAGTTCACGGGACATCGTTTTGGTTTTGGCAGTATCGATTTTACCAACCACTTCATCGACACAGCATCTGCAAAAGAGTGGCTGCGTGAGCTTGAGAACAGCATTGCATTTTTTGAAGATTGGATCATGGATATTCCCTCTCTTTGGGATAGATTTGACACCACCGGTGCACTTGCACTGCAAAAAGCCGTAAAATACGATACCGTCGGTGTCGTTGCCCGTGCATCCGGTCTTTCAGTTGACAGACGCATCAATGATTTCTATCTGCAACATGGTTTTGTTATGGCGAGTGAGGTCAGCGGAGATGTGGGTGCACGTTTTAAAGTGCGCCTTGCAGAAGTAAAGAACTCACTTGGGATGATGGAACACTTTTTAGAAGAGGATGATACGACACTTGAGATCGGAAACATCACAGATGGCTCATATACCAGCTTTACAGAGAGTTCTATCGGCGAACTTTTCATGGCTATTGACATAAAAGATGGTCTTATTGAACGCTTTTTCGTGCGTGATCCTAGTTTTATAAACTGGCAGGCACTTCACATTATGATGCACAGTGATATCATCGCCGATTTTCCCCTTATCAACAAAAGTTGTGATCTTAGTTATGCAGGAAATGATCTATGATTAAATTTTGGAACAAACGAATCAAATATGGCACACTCACAGAGAATGAGAACCTAGATGCAGAATTAGCAGCAATCAAAAAAGAGATTAAAAGCAGTGTCAAGAAAAAATTTGCAGGTTCTTTAGCCATTAGAATGGTGGACAGCGGAAGCTGTAACGCCTGTGAAGCAGAGTGTAATGCTCTTGCAAACCCTTACTATGACTTAGAGCGTTTAGGAATTCATTTCGTCGCATCTCCGCGTCACGCAGATGTAATGTTACTCAGCGGCATTATGACCTTTAACATGACACCGCATGTCAAAGATGCATACGAGCAGATTCCAGAGCCTAAATGGGTTATAAGCATAGGAGATTGTCCTGTGATGACTGCACCGTTTGAAAAAACCTACGCCATCAATGCACCGGCAGAAAATCATTTGCCAATCACACACCACATAGCAGGCTGCCCGCCAAGCCCGTTAGAGATTATGCAGGGATTACTGGAGTTTTTGAGAAAGATTTGATCGTACATTTTTATACACTACAAATAGAAGTGATACAAGCACAGTCACAAAGATGATGGTGTAACCTGTCGGCATATCAAAAGTGTAGGAGCCATATAAGGCGATGATGATAGCAACAGAACCAAATACCCATGCAAAAAGAAGTGGTGAAAATCTTTTTTGCACTATGCCTGCGTATGCGGGAGCGATGAGCAATGCAAAGACGACTAAAACACCCGCTGATTGCACAGAAGATGTCACAGTTAAAGCGAGCATAATAAAGAATATAAGCTCTTTTGTAACACCTTTTGTACGCGGATAAATGAAGAACATCACCAAAGATATTGGAATATAAATAGCAAGATCTTTATAGACATCACTGCTTGAAGTAAATAAAATATCTGCGGCACTCAGCTTGGAAAAAAGTTCCATTCCCTCTGCACTCTTTGCTAAAACCAGCATAATTGAAGAGATGCCGAGTGCGTATAAAAGCCCGATGAAAGCCTCTACATTTTTAACATTCTTGGTCGCCCACGCAATGATAACTGCTGCAGTCACGGCAAAGAGCAGCGTGAGTGCTGTCTGATACGCACCATCTAAAAAGGCCACACTCAGAGCCATCCCGATGGCTGCTACCTGCCCTATGGCCAAGTCTGTAAAGATAACCCCACGGCGAATAATCTCCACACCAAAAATAGTATGGATATAAACCAGTAAAATAGCCAGCACAAAGGCCGGCCAAAGTAATTCTACTATTTGCATATTCTCTGCGCTATCATATTGTAAAAACTCTCAAGTGTATCACTGCCTTTCACAGCACCGACATCATGAGGAATAACAGCCACACTTGCACCTGTTTTTGCGGCAATGAACTTCGCCGTTCTTTTTTCATGATAAACATCCTGAAGAATCTTTTTCACGCCATTAGCTCTCATAGCATTGATGAGTTGGAGTGTATGTTTTGAACTTGGTGCAATGCCAGGAAGCGGTTCAATGTTTCCGATATTTGTGATGTCATAGCGTCTTAAAAAATAGTTGTAAAGTTCATGATACTGCACTACTTTTTTCGTTTTACACTCTGCCATTTTTGCATCGTAATTTTTAAGGTAGACATTCCACTCACTCAAGAATTTTTCTAAGTTGTTTTTGTACTCTGTTGCGTGAGCAGGATCAATTTGCTCAAGTTTTCTTGCTATCACTTTTGCCATGATCAGAACTTGATAGGGGTCAGTCGAGTAATGCGGATTCCCCTGTGCGTGAATATCTCCAAATGCGCGTGAAACAGAAGCTGGTTTATCTATCATCTTAATGAAATGACTCATATCTAAAAATCCGGATGCACCTGCTTGAATTTTGCCATTGTTAGCACTTTTTATAAGCGGTGGCAACCAGCCGAGTTCTAATCCCCCACCATTAATGATGAGCAGATCAGCACGGCGAAGCTTTGAAAGCAGTGAAGGCTTAGGAACAATAAAATGAGGATCGTACTTAGAGCTTCCAAGCACTACTACATGAACATTATCCCCACCAATCTTTTTTGCCACAGCACCAAGTGTCGAGTATGTTGTATCGACATTGAGTGCCCCAAAGAGTGAACTCGTTATAAATAGAACTGTTAAAAATATTTTTTTCATCTTCTTCTCCTTAATATGCGTGAGCGCCATGCGCACCTGCTGCAATGTTGAGTGTCAGCATCACACTGTCTATATCTTTTCTTTGTCCAGCTATCACTTTTGTTCTGTCATGAGAGTATTCGAGTCTTAGTCTTGAAAATGGAAATGGCTTGTACTGCACCATTGCCGTATATTTATCAAGATTTGAGGTATCTATAGCACTGTAAGCACTCAAATCAGTCTCGTTTTTCGTAATCTTTTCATATCGTACGCCGGCACTATAATTGTTGTTGTATTGATAAACAAGTTCACTATATAGACCGCCCTGTTTTTGTGTTGCTACATTTGTGTTGTTTGTATCTTTATTACGCTGCAAATATTCACTCTGCCAAGTAAGCGCGCTGTAACTGCCAAGTTGATTTCTAAAAGTAAAATCAACGCCATAAACATCACTGCTTTTTTTCTCTGTAGTTTTTCCATGAGCCCAACTCACACCACCTAAAACAGAAAGATTATCTGTCAAATCGAGACTTGATTTCAAATAACCTACATAGAGATTATTTTCTTCTGTATCACCAAAACTTCTATCATTGCTACCCTGCATAGCATCAACACCTGCCATAATGTAGGTGTCGGTTGGTGCTACCCATTGTACCTGTAGGCCTGGGTCACTGATACTGTCAGGTCCAAAAAGTGCTTTGTAGATAATTGGCTGTTCATCAAAATTCCATGAGTGCTGATGCTTTTCATTTATGCGCCCAAAAGCACTCTTGAATTTTCCTGCTTTAACGCGTAGACCTGCCGGTAAACTTGTGGTTATAACATATGCCTCTCCTATTTCGAAAGCATCAGGATGCAAATGAAAGATGGCAAAAGCTTCAAAGTATGGATCGACCATAGAATGCATCGCTACTTCCGCATAGTTTAGATTGAATCCACGATCTTTATTAAATGGTAGTTCCGCATCCCCTGCATCTATAAAACCAGGAATGGCAAAGTTTTCATAGTCACTGTTTTTGACATTACGCCCAACTGCCGACATGTTTAAAATAAGGGCAATATCTGGCAGATATGAAGTTTGTGAAAAACTTGACGAGGTGTCTTTTGCAAATGCCGCATCTAATGATGCTTCCTCTTGTTCTTTGGCTTTTTTGGCCTGTAGTGCTTCAGCTTGCTGCTGTTTTTTCTCCAGTTCTGTAACTTTTTGTAGTAACTTTTGTGTTGTTTGTTGTTGCAGTTTCAACTGCGCCTTTAGTGCATCCAATTCGCTATCTGCCATCAAAGAAACTGCGGCCAACAGCGATAAAAATGTTATTTTTTTAACCATAGGTATCCTCTTAATAATAGTAATAATAATTTGTATTTGTTTTATAAGTTTATTAAGAGATGAAAGGAGGTGCTCTGGCTGTTAGAGCGATGTGTCCAGCACTTACAACTAAGTTTGTAAATACGGTCGCAGGTGTTTCGGCTTGCAGAGTAATTTGATGAAGGTAGAGTCTGTCGACAGGAGTATCTGCGTGAGAAAGGCTTGACTGAATCGTACATATTTGACAATCGTTATGCTGCTTCAGGTCATTATGATGATGCATGCTCCCCAGCAGAGATGCAAGCACAAGAACAACAGCAAAATATTTTCTCAGCCACTTTTTAATCATAAAAGTATTATAACATTAATTGGTAATAATTATCAATCTTTTTTCAATCTGAAAAGTTTTAAAACCATATGCTTTTTTTATATATTCAAAAGTCTGCGGTGTGTAGATAAAAACATGTGTGGGATCATTTTTATAGTACCATGATGCGAAATCTTTTGTGCCATCATAGATATCTGTCATAAGATAGAGTTTTCCACCCTCACGCAGCATCTCACGCAAGCGTGTAAACTCTTTTTGAGGCTTATAGAAATGTTCTATAACCTCACAGGAGGAGATGTAGTCATACTGCTGCGTGAGCAGTTGTGGATTGTTGGCAAAATAAGGGTCGTAGTTTTGGATGTTGTAGCCCTGCTCACGCAGTACTACAGAGATAATCTCCGAGCGTCCTGAACCAAAATCAAGCCCTTTGTCCTCTTTAGAAAAATCTTTTACAATGTTGGAGGTAATCGGAGAGACAAACTTTCTATAACCCGCATCTTGTGTGTCATCATCATGGAGCTCATAGCGCTCTTTTTCAGCATCTTCTTTGGGCAGATCCTCTTTGTGGACAAAGATTCCGTCACACTTGGGGCATCTATAGTATCGCTGTGTATCTTCATAAAATTTTTCTGCGTGATTTTCGCATAAGGAGCAAACTTGTTTCATGAAAATAATAGTAACACATCAACCATTGATAAGCAATAAAAAGATAAAATCCCATTGTTAGACTTTTGTAAAACTTTTTTTAAAGACAAATCCTCCCTTTGGTCTGAGCTTCAAAAAAACCTTTACAAAAGTCTAGATGAGGATTACTATAAGGAATACTATTTGTTAAATCTACCAAATTTTCTAGCATCACTGCGCATCGTACTTGCACCACTGATGTTTTGGGTCATTTTAAACCCACAGGTCTTTACAGACAATGGCTTTGACATTACATGGAACTACTATTTCGCTTCCCTGCTTTTCGTCTTGGCCTCAGTTACTGACTTTTTTGACGGCTATATCGCACGACAGTGGAATCAGATGACACTGCTGGGTGCTATTTTAGACCCGCTTGCAGACAAGATGCTTACACTTGCAGCATTTTTAGGTCTTATGGTCGTTGGCGAAGCCTCTGCTTGGGCAATCTACATCATCATCGTGCGTGAGCTCTTCATCACCGGTATACGTACCGTTGCTGTAGGTGAAGGTGTCAGTGTCAAAGCATCATGGTCTGGTAAGGTAAAAACAGTTGCACAGATGATAGCCATCGGATTTTTACTTATGCGTTGGCCTTATGGTGATGCCCTGCTCTGGTTCGCAGTATTTTTAACAGTATACTCTGGACTTGAATATCTTTGGGGCTTTCGAAAAGCACTTTTAAAGGATGAGATCTAATGGGTTATTTAGTTTCACTTTTAGTCCTCTCCGGACTTATATTTTTTCACGAACTCGGTCACTTTACAGCCGCACGTCTAATGGGGGTCTATGTAGAGGTCTTCAGCATCGGTTTTGGAAAACGCCTTTTTACATTTCGTGCTTTTAATACCGAGTGGAGCATTTCAGCTATTCCACTTGGTGGCTATGTCCGCATGAAAGGTCAAGATGACACAGATCCGAGCAAAAAGATCTATGCACCTGACAGTTACAACTCTAAAACACCTCTGCAACGCATTTTTATCCTTTTAGCAGGGCCGCTTGCGAATTTCGTCTTGGCATTTTTGCTCTACTTTGCTATTGCAATGGGAAATCCTTCTGCTTTAGCGCCGGTTGTCGGTGAAGTTGTCAAAGACTCTCCGGCTTATGTAGCAGGATTAGAGTCAAACGACACTATTCTCTCCATCAACGGTAAAAAGATCACAACATGGAAAGAGATGGCAGAGCTCATCAAAGACTCAAAAGGTGCCATTGCCCTAGAAGTGGACAGGAAAGGCTACCTCAAGCTCATTACCCTCACGCCAATACTCAAAGATGCCAAGAATATGTACGGCGAAGATATCAAACGCAAAATGATAGGTATCTCTGCTGCCGGTGTTATGAAAAAACGTAATATGGGCTTTGTAGAAAAGATCGAGTATGCAACAGACCAGACCGTCTTTGCCTCTACACTCATCTTTACAGGTGTGAAGAAACTCATCTTCGGCGAGGTGCCTGCAAGTGAGATGGGTGGCGTTATCAGCATCGTAAAACTCACATCCGATGCAACAGATGCCGGCTGGATGAGCGTACTCTTCTTTGCCGCACTCATCAGTGTCAACTTGGGTGTGTTGAACCTCTTGCCTATTCCGGCACTTGACGGCGGGCACATTATGTTCAATCTTTACGAGCTGCTCTTTCGCCGTGAGCCAAGTGAAAAGATACTCATCAACCTTACCATTGCCGGCTGGGTCATACTTTTTGGGCTGATGGGGCTCGGACTTTTCAATGATATCAACAGACTTATGGGACAAGGATAAACAATGACAGATACAGAATATAAATTATATATTGACGACGTTATCAGACGCGTCGAAGAGGCAAGATTAAAAGTCAGCGAGCATCATATTGTAAAGATAGTTGCCGTGAGTAAATACTCAAAAGCCGAAGATATTGAAAAACTCTACCGAATCGGACAGCGTGCTTTTGGTGAAAACAAAGTCCAAGACCTGCGTGAGAAAGCAAAAACGCTTGAAGATCTTCCC
>Ga0256831_1002228_pt1 | contig 10182 bp, 13 predicted proteins | sample 132544metaG_FD_189087 | JGI IMG/M metagenome (GOLD analysis project Ga0256831, IMG submission 189087) | Hydrothermal vent microbial communities from Lau Basin, Pacific Ocean - 132-544 | ecosystem: Environmental > Aquatic > Marine > Hydrothermal vents | place: Pacific Ocean: Lau Basin | collected...
TCCTCCAACCGCTTCAATATTTCACCCTCGACGTACCCCATGATAATAACTTGTCATCTCCCCCTCTTAACCCTTCACCTTTTTATACTCCCCCAAACAGAAATAGAAATATGTCTGAATCCCTTTCCTCCGTTTTGCGGGAGATCAACACGCGTCTGGAGCGAATTGAGTACGCGTTGATCCCCCCTGAACGCGTGAGTGAGGAAGAGGCAAAAGAACTGAATGCCCTCTACGAGGATGCGATCTCCGGCAACGTGACAAACTGGAGGGATATCAAACGTGGCGAGTAGTTCTCGGAAATAGGGCCAAAAAGCAGTACCTCACGCTTCCCCCGAAGATTCGATCTCGGGTTGACAAAGTTTTCGAAGTTCTTGAACTTAACCCCTGGCCCGTTCGCAAGTATGATGTCCGCCGCCTAGAAGGTGTTAAATTTGATGGTTATCGTATCCGGATCGGTGGTTTCCGTATAGTTTATGCTGTGGATCAAGATAATAAAATCGTGAGTGTCCTTAAGATTGAGAAAAGATCTCGTGCATATCGCCAACTTTAACCCTTCACCTTTTTATACTCCCCCAAACAGAAATAGAAATATGAAGGTTGTTGATGTTGTTCTCGTCGCCGGCTGTTCCATGGCCCCCATTGGCCAGTGATTATCGGATTTCTTTCAACCTTTTCCTTATCTGCTCGTGCTTGTGTGTTATTCCCACGTATTCCTTCTCCGCAAAGGGACTCATGCCTAACCTTGTCAGGTGCCCGACCATCTCTGGATACACCTTGCTTATGGTCTCCTCCTGAGGCCTGCCCATGGCCAGAAAGTCCTCGTTCACCTTCTTCAGGTGTTTTCTAAGCGGAGCAAGCGTTTCCACCGTTGGGTTGAGCTCCATCTGCAGGAACTCCCTTGCAGAGAGTGACGGATCTCCCCTTGCCTTTGCGTAGTATGTCTTGCTCAGTGTTTCCGCCGTTGCCTTAATCTCCCGCTCTATCGCCGGCGCCTTCATTCTCACGAACTCCCCGTAGACAGGGTGTTCCTTCAGCGCCTCAAGGGTTTCCCTATGTGCCTCTTCAAGCACCTTCTTTATGAACATCATCCTCTGCATGGTGTTCTCCGGTTCGTCCCTCTCCGCTGCCTTTGCTATTGCCTTGGAATAAGCCGTGTGGAACACCTTTGAAACGGCCAGCGCCTCAAGCAGTTCCTTCTCCTTGATCTCCCCCGTTGCTATCTTCGAGACGATGTTCGCCCAGTACTTGGGTACGGGGACCAGTTTTCCCGTCCTCTCCATCGCCTCAAGAAGCGCCTTCGCCTTCTGCGGATCTCTCCCCACATACCGTTCAATCATTCTGCGTATCTGGCTCGTCGGTGTCGTCTCCGCCGCCTTCACGTCTAATATGATCTTCGCCAGTTCCCTCGGTATCCCCTTCCTCTCCAGTTCCCTGTAGATCTCTTCCTCCGGCACTCCCTTCGCTCGCAGTTCCTCCTCTTCCCTTTTCCTTGCTTCCCCGAACTTCGGCGCTGGTGGCTTCTTCTCTATCCTCTTCCCGCTGATCTCGGCGAAAACTTGTTTTATCATGGCGATGTCTTTTTCATCAAGTATGCCTTCTTCGACCAAAGCTCTATCAAAATCATTTCTTTTTGCTGCTCGGTACAGTGCTTCAGGTGCTTGAAGTCCGTTGGAATACACTTTTGTGGATATCTTCTTTATTGCATGTATTGCCTTCTCCAGTTGCTGCCATTCTTCGTTCGATAGTGGTTTATCTCGGATATCCTCTATGTGCTTACCAATTACTTTAGCTATTTTGCGGTCATCCGTATTTATTATTTTGTCGAAGGTCGCGTTTGCATCCCTGTCTATGAGCGACTCCACAGCATTTACAATCCTTTTTCCTACAATTGGGTGGTACTTTCCTGACAGTTCCGCTGCCAGCGGCATCAGCATTTCTGAGAAGAATATGAAGAATGTGTTGTGCGGATTATCCATATTGAAGAACATTCCGTCGTGTGTGTGATCGGACCATCTCTTCGAACACTATCGATTTTTTCTGCATCTACTCCAGTTAGTCTAGAAATTTTCTTGTGCATTGTACTGTCTCCAAATACAAACAGCAAAGCTTGAATATTGCGCAGTTCCTCTTCACTCAGCCCCAGTTTTTTCATCCACTCTTCCTTTTTCTTATTACTCTTTTTACCCAGTCCGAATGGCACACAGCTCCCTCCTACCTAACATTACCACGTTATGGTAGTATATATACATTCTCACCCACCTACGACGATCTTTTTACCTGTGATCTTTATTTCAGCACTTTTTACTTGCTGTATGCTTACTGTGAGTTCTGGTGCTCCTGTGTACGTTGAGATCATATATATAGATCCTGAAATTCCTCCGACTACTTGTCCGAGCGGCCCACATATTGCGCCCCACTTTGCACGTGTGTCCAGGCGCATTTCTTTTTCGTATTTTTTGGCGCTATTCACAAGGATTTCTCCGAATGTCTTTTCCCCCTCTTTTGCTGCCTGCGGGTTTATGAAATCTTTTAGTTTTTTTAGCGATGCCGTGCAGAGATTATCTTTTTTCTCGCAAGCAACCAAGACATCTTTTGCAGTTTCTGCAAATTTATCTGCTTGTGTTGTATACTCTGGATGCACTTTTTTCACGATCTCGGCGAGCTTCTTCCCCTGTTTCGCCAGAGCTAACAGCTCTTTATCACTAAGTTCTCCCGCGATTTTTCCAACGTTTTTGATGTCGCTAACTGTTCTTATCGCAGTTTCTGCAGCCCTGATTTCACTGTAGTTTGTTCGGAATGCTCGAGCAGCGTCAGCAGTTTGTAGCATCGCAGCAAATGTGCCAGGGACTCGTGAGGGTTCTCTGTCCGTGAACATTGCGAGAGCGTGGTTTATCGCAAACGTCATTCCTGGTGCAATAAGACAAGCAGCATAGTCCTTCCACCCGGTAAGCGCTTGCGCTGCTCCTGTGAGTCCTGCCGACGCTACTCCAACTGCAAACTTACATAGTCCGACGGTGGCAGCGCATGTTCCTGCCCATATTGAATAAGGTTTCCAATTTAGTAACAAAGACCGTCTGTGGTAATAGTCAGCAGTTCCGTATTTCACCAGGCAGTCCTCCCCGTCGATGATTAGATGCAGGTTGTACTGGTCGTATCTTTGCTTTTCCTTCACGTAGCTCTCCGCGTCGCCACAGATGGTCTTGGCATTCTCTGTTCCCTCCACCCACACCGTCGGCTCCGCTCCTTCAAACCTGATGTAGAAGTCGTAGTCCGTTGTTTTAGGTGCTCCATCCTTCTTTGCGTAGAACGTGCTGTCGGTAACGGTCCAGTAGTAGTCCCCTACGGTATTGCTTGCCGTCTGTTCTTCGCCGTTTTCCTTCACTCCGCCGATGTTGTTCCTGCTGGCGCACGGGTCGTCACTGCCCAGGGCCGCTGCAAGGACAGATCGCTTCACTTCGTCCTTCAAGTCGTCCAGTTTAAAGTCGTGGCAGGTGAGGGCCTTGACCACGCTCCAATAAAGCATCCCAGCTATTTATACCTTCTCTTTCCAGTATTGATTAGGGAGCAGCTGGATTCCTGGGATTCTAGAGAAGTCCCTGTCAAATGTTGCTATTTTCGTGATACCGTTCGTTATTGCCGCAGCCACTATTTTTGCATCGTGCGGTAGCAGCCCGTACTCTTTCGCGGTGCCGAGGGTCGTGAATATCTCTGGATCGCGCAGAACTAACAAGTTGAATTTTCCAATGAGTTCCAGGGTATCATCAATTGCCCGATTGAGTAAATCCTTTCCCACCACTGTTGCCAATTCTTTTCGGAGGTCATATATGTTCTTTATCCCCTTTTCTGCAGCCATTTTCCTCAGGTGGACGTATACACACTCGTCCAGTACCGTTTCGGATGTTACCAAAGTATCATTTTCTTCCAACACCCCTCGCGCAAATTCTGTGAGTTCCGTCCTGTACAAGACGTTTAGCAATACGCTAGAGTCTACGAAAATCCCTGTATTCGTCAAGATATTCACGAAGTTCCCCCCATTTTGCCTGTCTTTCAGGTATCTTGCCAGCATCCTTGCGTACTGTCTTCAGGCGGAGCTGCAGGGCAACCGCCATTATTTTCTGCAGCTCGGACATGACTTCGTTTTTCTTACCTTCCCGTTCTTCAGTCACGATGTACCCCATGATAAGAATTATCCTCCTCCCCCTCTTAACCCTTCACCTTTTTATGCACCATGACAAATAATTGAAATATGAAGGTTGTTGAGATCCTTACCGTCAACTGCGACGGCATCGGCTGCTAACGGTAGTGTCTTTCCGCTATATTCTTCAGTGCTTCCTTTGTCCGTATTCTCTTCAGGAACGGTTCTCTCTCCGCCATCGTCCCCGGAAGCTCCCAGGTCGTCAGGTGCTTGACCAGATCGTCGTGTACCTTCATTGCGTCCCTGCCCGTGGGCATTGTTCTTCTAATTTCCTTCAACTTCGGCTCCAAACCGATAAATCTGTGCAGGTTATCCTGCGCCACGATCTTCACGTATTCTTTCGCGGGATCCTTTCCGTCCAATCTTCGCTTCCACATCTCCGCAATTGCAGGGGCCGTTATCATCCTTACGAGCCGATCTGCTTCCCTCTCTCCAATGTGCTTCTGTAACTCTTCCTTTAGCTTCGCTGCCTGCTTGAACAACTCCTGAATATCCTCTTCCCTTGCTCCTGCACGTATAACGTTTACTACCTGTCCTGCAAACTCTTCCACCTTTTCCCTGGGCGACTTCTCCCTCTTGAACAGTCCGATCCTCCTTCCTTCCGCCGGTAGTTTCTCCAGGATCGGTGCGATCTTCCCCTCTACCCTGTCCAGATGGTCGGGGTCCTTCATATGTGCTATGATCTGTGCCAGTTGTTCCATGTTCCTCTCCAGATACTCCATGCCCTTTGCCTTCGCCTCCTCGCTGACCCCCATCCTTGCCAGTATCGCCTCTGCCACACCTCTATTGTGTGCCATCACGTTCCTTATGAGCGCTTCCACCTCTTCCCCGTTCTCCGGCAGTTCTTCCCCCGCTATCGAATGTAATGAGTTGAACACGTGCTTCCCATAGGTTGTGAATGCTAGGTATTCTTCCACCTTCTTCCTGTCTACCTTCCCCTCTCTCAGATCCCTCAGCAGTTGGATCCAATACTTGGGCACTGGCGGTTCTGTCAGCCCCTTCTTCTCCATCTCCTCCATTGCCGTGAGCGTCGCCTTGGCCAGTTCGGGGTACTGCTCAAAGAGCCGGTAGAAGTCCACCCGTCCGAACTGCTCTGACCACCTCTCTGAAAGGTCCTCCGGCGCGTAGTGTCCCTGAAGGAGGTAATACAGTTCCTTCATTGTGTGCTTGCTCTTCATGGCCTTTTCTAATGTCCTTGCCAGCGCCGGATCCTTCTTCTTGGCAATCTGCCTTAGTTCCTCCAGTGCAGAGACGATCTTACCCACCGGTTCCACGTGTTCTAATCCCACTCCTTCCTCCGCTGCCCACTTCAGTATTGCCCCTGCCGCCTTCCCGTGCTTAGCAATCAACTGATGCATCTTCTCCGTTGGAACGATCCTTACCTTCTCCCCATCCTGCTCCACATGTATTAACCCGTTCTGCACCATCCACGCGTATATCTTCGCCTTCCTCTCCGCCACGTTCCCCGTTTCGAGTTTAAGGTCTACTCCCAGGTTCTTCAGTGTTTTGAACGTTTCTTCTACTTCGGAGGGGATCTTCTGGGTGATGATTTTGGTGGACTCTTTTTTCGTTCCTCTCCTACCAGCAGTTTTCTTTTTTGATGCTGTTTTCGTTTTCTTCTTGATCTCGTGACGGTATGGTTTCGTTCCCAGAACCTCCGCAATCGTTGTTTTTAGCTTCCACCACTTTTCGAAAACTTCCGGAGCATTCTTCTCAAGATAGCTGTCTGAAGATTCTGGTTCGTCTATATCTGCTTCAAGGTGGGTGTGTGCTACATTTGCCTTTTGCTCCTCTTCAATGGGATCGATACTCAAGAGAGTTGAAGAATAGTCCTTGATTGCTCTCAAGACTTTTACCAAGTCTCTCTTTGTTTTTTCAGGATCTTTTATGATGAAATGCTTGGACAAGTGCCTTACTACATCTCCCGCAAATCTTTCCTCGTCTATCGCCTCTGGGGTTTCCTCTCTTCTCTTCAAGGAATTCTCGATGGCTATCATGACCGCGCGGCCGATTTCTTTTGTGTATTTGTTTCCCGTTTTCTTGACAATTAGGTATGGAATTATCTCCCTTGCCAGTTCGTGAGCTACAAGTGTAGGTGTTGCTTCATATATTGCTTTCTGCTCGTGGAGGGGGCTTTTCGATTCCGAATAGATCGTGTCAAATGTTTGTTCGTCTATTTTTTCTCCGAATATTCTTGTAATATTCTTTTTCGTTCGAGTGTTGCTGGGGGTTGATTTTGCTACAGAGCGACTTACCCACCATACTGGTTTTTTTAGCTCCGCAGCAACTTCTTCGAGTGTTCTTTTCTTCTTCCCGAATAACGCCATTTTACGGCCCTCCATACTCAGCGTTTGGAACGTTTACCCAATTCCACTGGGTGTTTGATCCTTCGAACAAATTAATTGAGTGCGGTCCTATAGAAATGCTTCCCACTGGTTTCACGTTGCCTATATTTATGGTTAGCGTATCTGTGGGCACGTACTGCGCCATGAATTTGATGGATCCCACCACTGCCCCAGCGATCTGCCCTATTGTGGTGCATAGTCCGAGTTTCGAGGATTTCTTGGTTACTTCCTCATACTCCTTCTGAACTTCCTGTGCTGCTTCCTTTATCACGCCCTCTTGTTTTTTCAAGGATTCTATTACATCAGCTACAGCATCCTTGCAGTTTCCAGGGCTTCCGCTGCCACATGCCTTGTCCATTGCCTCGATGGCTTTCCCTATCTCGTCTGCGGCATCTCCTCTCCCGCCGAGCTTCAGGATCTCCTGGATCTTTGAAACCATTTCCTTGAATCTACTCAGGTTGTCTATTGTCTTGTCTCCGATTCCCGTTCTACCTACCACGATATCAGATGGTTTCGTTTTCAGTAGTCCATCGAGTGTGTCCGTTGCATACTTAACAACGTCTCCTTTTGCCCCGATCGCGCTTTCTAGCTCGAGAAGCTTCTTACTCGCACGGGAATATCTGATGTAGTCTGTTCCTATGGCTGCGGTGATTCCGAGCACTGGAAGCGTTCTACTCATACCTGGCTGCTCTGTTGGGAAGAGTTTGAATGCAACCCAATTTGATGCTGCTGCCAGTGCGGGCCCTGCCCAGCATGTGAGGTATCCCCGTCCAATCTCTAGCACTGCATCGGGTGCAGTCATGCCAGCAGTTAGGAATCCTTGTGTTCCCGCACATATTGCTGTCGCACCCATGCATGAAACGCCCCACGCCAAGTATGCAGGGTTTAGCGGATTTGTTAGTTGTTCCATTCTTTTCTCGTATTTTGCTTTGCCGTAATCTGAGATACATTCTGATCCGTTCATTGTCAGGGTTATGTTGTAATTGCTATAGCTGTCTATTCCTCTTTCCGTGACGTAATTAGAAATATCTGAACATGTCTTTTCCTTCCACTCCTCTGCATCTTCCACCCACACCCTCGGCTCTGCTCCTTCAAACTTGATGTAGAAGTCGTAGTCCGTGGTAGTGGGTGCTCCGTCCTTCTTCGCGTAGAACGTGTTGTCCGTAACGGTCCAGTAGTAGTCCCCCACGGTTTCGCTTGCTGTCTGCTCTTCGCCCTCTATCTTCACTCCGCCTATCGCGTTCCTGCTGCTGCACGGATCGTCACTATCGAGGGCCGCGGCGAGGACGGATCTCTTCACATCGTCCTTCAGGTCGTCCAGTTTGAAGTCAGGGCAGGTCAGTGCTTGTTTTTGTGCATCATGCATTTCCTTGCGCCTCTTGCAGCATAGAAAGGATATCTCCTGTTGCTATCGTCGGTATCCGATCTTCTGACAACAGCGCTTTATCCAAGGTCCATATTTTGCAGTTGTATTTGAGCGCGAGCGCCACGAAATCTACATCATCTGGATCAGGGGATATCTTCTTCGCTTCTTCTACCTTGTCCGCGTAGATGATCAGCGGAACCTCCGTTATCATCGAGAACATGTGCGTTATAATGAGTTCAAATTCGCTATCGTTGATCTTCGCCTTCTTCTTGATGATGTCTCGCAGCTTTTCGAGCTCATCCCTTGCGAAGCGTGGTGTATACATATTCACGCCCATTTCGTACAGCTCGTATATTAGCTCCCTCGTACTGGTCTTTCCGAAGAAGGAGAACAGCACGTTAGTGTCCAGTATCAAGCAGCGTATCAAGGACTTTCCCCCTGCCCTTCTTCGCGATCCTGCCGAGTTCTATAGCATCCTCCTCCGTGAGTTCTGAGTTTTTCAGGATCTCCTCTATCATCTTCCTTATTCTTAGCCGTTCTACTTCCCTCTCCACGATCCTCTCCACCACTTCCTTCGGCACCCCCTCAGGCACCTTCACCACAATCTCCACTTCCCCCATGATAAGAATTAGCCTCCTCCCCCTCTTAACCCTTCACCTTTTTATGCTCCCGCCAGAAATCGAGGTCACGTCACTATTTATACCTTTGTTCCACGCACAAACTCTTCTGGAGTGGCAATACGTACCCTCTTAACCTTTCCTATCTTCAGCAGGTCTGAATCATACGTAAGCAGGCCATCCATTTCGTAGTATGTTGCCGTTGCGAGTATTATTGCGTCGTTGGGTAGCAGAGCATACCTTTCCATATATTTTCTCGCCTCCAGTATGACGTCTCGCCCTATTGGGACGTACTCCAGAAGATGATCAAATACTTCGTAAACAGTCCATAGGGCAGTCCTTGTTTCCGGCGGAAATTCCTTCATTCTCTTTATTTCGAAGGGGCCGCGATCTGTTGTGCTTCTTATGACCAAATACTCAACTTCGCTTGCGATGATGTCATTATACGTGCAGTTGTTCTGTGCCAGGATCCCACGAATATCCGTAATACCTTCTAAATACTTTAGAATGACGTTGGAGTCCAGAATTACAGTCCCCACTCTTCATCCACCTTTTCTAGGTATTTGCTTGGGCGATATTCCTTTAGTGCTCCAAAATACCTTTCAGCCAGCTTTATTTTCATTATCCTCTCGTCGACAGCCTTCTCTACCACTTCCTTCGGCACCCCCTCAGGCACCTTCACCACAATCTCCACTTCTCCCATGATAAGAATTAGCCTCCTCCCCCTCTTAACCCTTCCCGTCTACAACCTCTTGTAAACACGGGACCGTTTGTCGATCGCTACAACGTATACATCTCTTTTTAACTCATCGGCGCTGTAGACGATTCTCCATTCTCCAACTCTCACCCTGTAGAACGGCTTACCCTTCAGTTTCCTGTACTGCAGCCCCCCAAGGGTCGTCTGCCAATCTTTCCAAGATGTCTCGCACTCTTTTCTTTGTTTCTTCCTGTAGGCGTTTATAGCTCGTAACCGCTCTCGGCGATAGAATCACGGCCCATTTCATTCAAGATCCTCCAATCGAACGCCTTGCTTCTTTGCAAGCTCTAACTCCCTCTCAAACTCCTGGATTTCTTCCTCGCTTGCATCAAAGAAGCCCTCAAAGTTGTCGATCTTCGAGTGGAGAGCGATAATTGATGCCTGGATGTCCTCCAACCGCTTCAATATTTCACCCTCGACGTACCCCATGATAAGAATTAGTTTCCACTAGCTCTTAACCCTTCACCTTTTTATACTCCCCCAAACAGAAATAGAAATATGAAGGTTGTCGAAGTCCTAACCGCCAACTGCGACGGCATCGGCTGCTAACGGTAGTGCCTCTCCACTATGTTCTTCAGCGCTTCCTTTGTCCGTATTCTCTTCAGGAACGGTTCCCTCTCCGCTATCGTCCCCGGAAGCTCCCATGTCGTCAGGTGCTTGACCAGATCGTCGTGTACTCTTACTGCTTCTTCCCCTGTTGGCATTGTTCTCCTAATCTCCTTCAACTTCGGCTCTAAACCGATGAACCTGTGCAGGTTATCCTGCGCCACGATCTTCATGTACTCCTTTGCCGGATCCTTGCCGTCTAACCGCCTTTTCCACATCTCCGCAACCGCCGGAGCCGTTATCATTCTTACGAGCCGGTCTGCTTCCCTCTCCCCAATGTGCTTCTGCAACTCTTC
>Ga0256831_1002229_pt1 | contig 10179 bp, 7 predicted proteins | sample 132544metaG_FD_189087 | JGI IMG/M metagenome (GOLD analysis project Ga0256831, IMG submission 189087) | Hydrothermal vent microbial communities from Lau Basin, Pacific Ocean - 132-544 | ecosystem: Environmental > Aquatic > Marine > Hydrothermal vents | place: Pacific Ocean: Lau Basin | collected...
ACTATAAGTTGAAAAAACATGGCCTCAATCGCCGGGACTTTGTGAAAAAATCTTGAAGCCCCTTGAATGGGTCACTTATTGCCCACGCAAAACAAGACTATGGGCAAATTTCAGGACAAAGTATGCTTCTTCTTGGTTATTCATGTTTTCTAATATAGCTCTACCCGAATAAAGAATGAATATTATTTTTTTCTAAGATTATTTTCCGGTTTAACAACAACCCTAAATGTTGCCTTATGTGATTTGAGGTTATTCCTGTGCCAATCTTTTTCTCCCATACAGGGAAATGACGGATCGCGTTTCCCTTTATTCTATCGTCAAAATCCTGGTCGCCTGCTTTTCACCGATCGGCCGACTGCCCATCCTGTGTCCCTGCAAGGCAGCCACCTCCTTTCCGATATTACCTCAAATCCCGCCCGCCACATTGTGCCTGCACAAACTCACCCGGCTCTGTGTGCATTTTTATAGATGGCCAGCAGGTGGGCGGTGGCGCCACATCGCAGGCACTGTTCTTGCTAAAACCTTACCGTATCCTTACCATGATTGCCGTATCCATGTAAGGGCCCAAACAGTAGAGAACCTGACTGCCATTATAATACGCAGATGGTCACATACCACAGAAAAAGACCAGACATCGATGCGATAACCATGGTTCCCGATTTTCAACAACTCCTGACTTACGCCACTGCCATGACCCGCGACATACATGACCATACGGATCAACCCTCGCCTCAACCGCCTGTACCCCACCCTTCCGATCCTGCAAAAAAACTTTTTACTATCGACTCCATCCCCGAATCGATCTTGATCCATACCGGGGACGGTCACATTGTGGAAGCAAACAAACAGGCCTGCCGCTCCCTTGGCTATAGCCGTGAAGAGTTGCTCGAACTAACACTTCAGGATATTGAGATGGACCTCTCGGAGGCCGGCAAAGCAGAACTCATCCTGGATGTGTTGGCCGGCAACGGCCCCTCATTTGTCCAGGGGAGCTACCGTCGTAAAGACGGAACCACTTTTCCCGCGGAGACCAAAACAGATGTCCTGGAACACAATGAGGAAAACCCGTTGTTTATTTGCGTGATCCACAATACCAATGCCCGTCCTGACCGACAGCGCCGGCTCCAGGACAAGCACAATTTGCTCCGGGTGATCATCGATTCTATTCCTGAAATTATCTGTGTCAAGGATGGAAAGGGACGGTGGATGCTGGCAAACACCTTTGATCTACGCCTTTTTGGTCTCCAACATGTCAATTACCGAGGTAAAACCGATACAGAGCTTGCGGAACATACCTTGCCCATGTACAAAACAGCCTTTCTCGCCTGTAAAAAAAGTGATGACAGGGCCTGGGCAAAAAAAGCGCCTATACGAAGCAAGGAAATCATTCCTGTGGCCGAGGGCATATCGCGGGTGATGGATGTTTATAAGATACCACTCTTTCACAAAGATGGTGAACGGAGGGCACTGATTGTTGTTGGACGTGATATAACAAAACAACATCACATTGAACAACAGATCCGCGAAAATGAAGCGCGGTACCGACAATTATTTGAACAGGCGCCGATCGGGATTCTTCAGTTCGATGCCAATCTCCATATTACGGATTGCAATAAAAATTACCTCTCACTTATGCAGGTAAACCGTGACCAGCTAATCGGTTTTGATTTGCGGAATATACGGGACACGAAAATTTTTCCTGTTCTTGAATCCACTCTGCTCGGCAAAAAAGGTCGCTGGGAAGGAGAGTACAGAACCACCCTCAGTGACATTACACTTAACGTCTCTTTACGAACAACGCCCCTGTATGATGGTCATGGAAATATCCAGGGAGGCATGGCGCTTTTTGAGGACATGAGCCTTCACTACCAGGCCCAGGAAGAAAAATTTCGACTCATGTCCGCCATAGCCCAGGCCTCGGAAACGATTGTCATCACCGATACCAATGGAAACATCGAATATGTCAATCCCACTTTTGAAAAAACAACCGGCTATCGCGCCACCGAAGCCCTGGGGAAAAATCCGCGCATCCTGAAAAGCGGCCGCCATGACGCCTCGTTTTACCAAGACATGTGGCAGACGCTCTGCGCCGGAAAGACGTGGAAAGGCCACCTGGTCAACAAACGAAAAGACGGCGCCCTTTTCGAGGAGGATGCCACCATCTCACCGGTGCGTAACCGAAACGGAGCTATCATTAATTATGTGGCCGTTAAACGTGATGTCACCGAGGAGGTGGCCCTGAAAAAGCAGCTGAATCATGCCATGAAAATGGAGGCCATTGGCACCCTGGCAGGAGGCATTGCCCATGATTTCAACAATATTCTTTCAGCGGTGCTTGGTTATGCGGAAATGGCCAAACTTAAGCTGGATGAAAACGATCCCCTTTGCGAGGATCTGACTCAAATTATAGGGGCTGGACAACGTGCTGCAGACCTGGTCCGACAGATATTGACCTTCAGCCGCCAGGAAGAGAGCGACACGCTTAAACCGGTAAAGGTCCAGGAGATCATCAAAGAGGTGTTACAACTGCTTCGACCGTCATTACCGGCCACCATTGAACTGCAGGTGGATATTGATCCTGAGTGCGGCCAGGTACTCGCCGATTCGGCACGCATCCACCAGGTACTGATGAATATCTGTGCCAACGCCAAACAGGCCATGCAGGAAAGCCAGGGCACATTGATCATTCGTCTGGCCGAGATTGACGGTGACTCCGTGATTGTTCCCCTTTTGCATGGACAAAGACGCTGGCTTGATCTCGAAATCACTGATACCGGGGCCGGCATGGAACCACGAATCAAAGAAAGGATCTTTGAGCCCTTCTTTACCACCAAGCAAAAAGGCGAGGGAACAGGCCTCGGCCTTTCCGTGGTCCACGGTATTGTCAAAAGCCACGGTGGCGAGATCACCGTTGACTCCAAACCCGGACAAGGAACAACCTTTCATGTATACCTGCCGGTGATTGACAATGACGAGAGGAAGGTCGAGCAGGCAGAGCAGATGGCGATGCCCAAGGGTACCGAACGTATCCTTATTGTAGACGATGAACCAATGCTGGTGGATATCATGGATCGGCTCCTTTCCGGTCTTGGCTATACGGTGACGAGTTTCACGGACAGCCGCCTGGCGATAGAGTGGTTTACGCAACATCAGGACAAGATTGATCTTGTTCTGACCGATATGACAATGCCGCACCTGACCGGTACTGAATTGGCGAAAAAAATACTTGCCGAAAAGCCGCAGCTGCCTGTTATCCTCTGCAGTGGCTACAGTGAAGCCATGAATGCCGCCAAAGCCGAATCCATAGGTATACAAAAATTTCTTGCCAAGCCTATCGACAACAGAATACTGGCCCAATCAGTGCGGATGCTCCTGGACAACCAATCGATACAATCCGGATTACCAGCAAAACGGTCTCCATGATTCCGGTTATCTCCGTCCAGGAAAAACGACCGCTACCCTAAACCATTGGCAAGGCTTCTGAAAAATCCTCGGACAGGCAACTTTTGACACAAATTAACCCTCCTGATGGGTCATAATTTATCCACTTTCCCTTGGGAATTCTCTCTCCAATATTTTTTATCGGCAGCGGGAAGAAAAAACTTCAGTATCTTTGCTTTATTGCCCGTGCCCTGCCCCGCCCTGATTTTTCTTCACCAAAACACGGTATTCTTTCTCTCCACGCTGCCCATCAATCTCATCTGATTAAGCGTGCCGTTGCCGGAAGGGAGTATACTGGAATTTTAATGCCCGCTTTTTGGCCCTGTTCTTGCTTTTCTCTGTTTATTCAAGAGGTTTTCTTCATTTACAGTTTTGCCGTTTTTACCCCTTCCAACAAATCAAACAAAACAAAAAGGAGGAATTATGAAGCATCACAGCCTGATAACGGCAAGAATGGTGCCGGCGGTATTGTTGTTCTTAGCCATCTGCATGCTGCCTGTCATCACCCTTGCCCAAAGCTCGGTTTCCTACTCACCAACCTTGACAAAGGTGTTTGCCGACAAGGTCCTGCGGGTCGGGGTCAACCCTTTATTCAAACCCTTTTCCTTTGAAAAGGACGGCAAACGGGTCGGGGTTGACATCGATATCGCCAACCTGCTGGCCAAAAAACTTGGCGTTACCGCAAAAATCATTGTCCCCAAATCATTTTCCGATCTCATTCCCATGCTGCAGGCAGGTGATATCGACATCATTATGGCCGGTATGAGTATCACCTTTGCCCGGGCCAAGGTCGTGGATTTTTCCACCCCCTATTTTGACACCGGCCTTTCCATCCTGCTCAACAAGGCAAAATCGGCCCGTCTCGGCATTTCCGGCGTGCCCAACTATAACGCCCTTGTCCGCGAGCTTGTCCGGAAGAAAAAGATGGACCAGCTGGTTATCGCGGTCACCAAGGGAAAGGCGCCCGAGCGCATTGTGCCCCGCTTTTTCCCCAAGGCCACCATCAAATCCTATCCCAGTAACGAGGCGGCGGCCATGGCCACGCTTAAGGGTGAGGCTGACCTGATGGTCCATGATGAAATATTCCTCAAGGTATGGCTGAAAGAGCATGCCAAGGAGGCCCAGTTCCGTCTGACCGTACTCGACCCCCCGTTCAAGCCCGACTTTTATGGCATGGCCATTCGTAAGGGAAACCAGGATTTTCTGAATATGCTTGGCGTATTCAACCTGGAACTCCAGGCCAACGGCTATGTTGCACAATACATGGGAAGATACCTCCCCATCACATCAAGGGTCAGCACCCGCAGCTATAACATCAATGAAGATTATTACGGAGGAGACTGATATGGGAGAAAAGAAAAAGGGTCTTGACCTGCAGTGGAAAATTCTTATCGGCATTGTCCTGGGCATTGCCCTGGGCATCGGTATCAATATGGCGATGGGTCCGGGTGTGACCTCCGGTCCTGTCTATATTACAAAGGTTATCTTTAAATATGGCGGCGATATTTTTATCCGTCTGCTCAGGATGCTGATCGTACCCCTGGTCTTTGCCTCCATCTACATGGCGGTGGCCAATCTCGGCGATGTGCGCACACTTGGAAAAATCGGCGGTCGGACCATCGGCTACTACATGCTCACCACAGCCCTTGCCGTTCTTGCCGGCCTGATCGTGGTCAACATGATCAATCCCGGCATTGGTATCGACAAGGAAGCGCTGGCAGCGCTCAATATCGGTTCCGGCGTACCGGCCAAGGTCAGCAACCAGGGGGTTGGCGATCGCAGCGCCATCATTATTATCATTGACACCTTTGTCAATATGATCCCGAAAAATGCAGCCGCCGCCTTTGCCAAGGGCAATATCCTGCAGATCATCTTTTTTACGATGTTTCTCGGCATCATGTCCTCAATAGTCGGCCGGGATTCCGAACCAATGACCAAGGTGATCAACGCCATTGACCGCATCATGCAAAAAGGCGTCATGATGATCATGGTCATCTCCCCCTATGCTATCTTCATGCTGGTGGCCGCCATTTTCATGGATCTCGGATTTCCAGCCCTGAAAGCGCTGGGGAAATATGCGGCCACCGTTCTCCTGGGTCTGTTTATCCACGGCTTTGTCACCCTGCCCATCCTGGTGGTGATTTTTGGCAAGTACAATCCGTTTAAACTGCTCAAGGCCCTGTCGCCGGCCATGATGACCGCCTGGTCCACAGCATCCAGCGCCGCAACCCTGCCGGTTACCATGAGCAACCTGGAAAAACGGGCCGGGGTCGAGCCGCGAATCGGCAACTTTGTCCTGCCGCTCGGAGCAACCATCAACATGGACGGTACAGCCCTGTATGAATCGGTGGCCGTTATTTTCATTGCTCAGCTGCTTGGCGTCCACCTGACCCTGGGAATGCAGATCGTCATCTTTATCACCGCTTCCCTGGCCGCTGTTGGTGCGGCAGCCATTCCGGGCGCCGGGCTGGTGACCATGGGTATCGTGCTGACAGCCGCCGGCCTGCCGCTGGACGGTATCGGCCTGATTCTTGCCATTGACAGAATCCTTGACCAGTTCCGGACAGCCATCAATGTCTGGGGTGATGCCACCGCAGCCGTTGTTGTCGGCCGTGGCGAAAACGCCATCCATGATGTTATTCCGGAACAGGAATCCTAAGGCACAACCAATTCAGCGTAAGGAGAATAGACGAATGGAATTTCCAAAACAGATTCACGACTTCATGCTGCATGATGTTGCCGGACGATGGACCTACAAGGGCAACGAACTGCACAGCGCCCATTATATCCGTCTCGGCTCACGCATGAGCCTCTATATTCAAACCATTGCCGACAAAGAGGGTAACCTTGAGTATATGATCCGCTTGCGGGACAGCTTTGTCAAGGGTGGTATCACAACCGTGGAAGAAGCGGTCGATATTGCTCGGGAAATCATCGAGGAAAACAAACTGTTTATCGAAAAATCAACCAAATTCTAAGGCGGACGAACGCCCGCAATTCAAGCACAGGGGCGACGTGAAAACAAATTCGCCTCTGCAGCTTATGCATTAAAAAGGCGCGTTTTCCGGTCATCTGGAAAAACGCGCCTTTTCTTTCAATACGGCCCGTCGTCTCTTAAGGCCGCTGATAATCGTAAATGAAACCCTACCAGTTCTCTCCAAGCAGTTCAAAATGGGCCCTGGGATGGTCACAGGCCGGACACTTTTCCGGCGCCTCTTCCCCTTCATGCAGATATCCGCAGTTACGGCAACGCCAGGTGACCTTTGTATCCCGCTTGAACACCCTGCCCTCTTCGATATTGGCCTTTAGGTCAAGATAGCGTTTCTCATGCTGTTTTTCGGCAACGGCAATGGCCTCGAAGATAGCGGCAATCTCCGGGAACCCCTCTTCCCGGGCCGTTACGGCAAAACCAGGATACATGACAGTGTACTCATAATTTTCTCCCCCGGCGGCCTCGGCCAGATTTTCCTCCGTGGTACCGATAACGCCCGCCGGAAAGGCCCCTGAAATTTCCACTTCTCCGCCTTCCAGCAGTTTGAACAGCCGCTTGGCATGTTCCTTTTCCTGGTTGGCGGTCTCCTCAAAGATATGCGAGATCTGCACATATCCCTCTTTCTTTGCCTTGGAGGCAAAATAGGTATACCGATTGCGTGCCTGTGATTCTCCGCAAAAGGCAGTCAAAATATTTTTTTCCGTCTGTGTTCCTTTTAACTCGGCCATGGGCCATCCTCCTGATTTTTTTTTCGTCGGTAACAACCATTAACCGGTTGTCCTCCGGTAATATTTTCAATCGTGGACCAACGGTACACCACCGTACCGTCGGTCCCCAGCCAACAGATCAATCGGCCTTACTCGTCAAAGGCCTGTTCTGTCTTCCATTCCTGCCATACCTTGCCCACCAGGGCGGGACCCGGCTGCAGGGTTTTCTTACCCGGCTTCCAACCGGACGGGGTGGCTTCTGTCCCTTCTGACTTGCGTACATGCTGGAATGCCTGGATCTGGCGCAGGGATTCGTTGACATTTCGCCCCACCGGCGGGGTCAGCACTTCATACCCCTGGATTACGCCATCGGGATCAATGATAAAACGACCTCGGGTTTCAACTCCGGCATCCTCATCATAAACACCATACACGGTGCCTACCTTGCCGCCGGCATCGGACAGCATGGGAAAGGGGACTCCGCCATCCACCATTTTTTTCAGCTCATTGTCATCCCACATCTTGTGGACAAACATGGAGTCAATGCTCATGGACAGAACTTCAACATCAAGCTTTTGAAATTCAGAGTATTTTTCAGCGACCGCTGAAATCTCGGTAGCTCAGACAAAGGTAAAATCACCTGGATAGAAACAGAGTACCACCCATTTGCCAAGATAATCGGATAACTTGACATTAACAAATTCACCCTTATGATAGCCCGGCGCTGAAAAATCCGGGGCCTTTTGTCCCACTTTGATCATGGTTTTCACCTCCTGTACAGGTTGTTGTTTGTTTTCCTGTTCCGCGGCCGGTTGTTCACCAACCGGTCCTCCGGTGGGTCGGGCACAGCCGACACCTGCTTTTTCGGTCATAGACACCTCCTCGTGTCTGCGGGAATCATTGTCTCTAAGGATTCCCATGAGTTATGGTGAAGGATGGCTTTCCCTCTCCCTGACAACAGGGAGCCAGGGCCTCCACATACTGTATAATCGATAACCCGTGAGGGCAAATTATTTTTCCCGGGTCAGTGCCACCGGACATGCTCAGGCAATATCAAAACGATCAAGATTCATCACCTTGTCCCAGGCAGCGATAAAATCCTGCAGAAACCTGGTCATGGAATCGTCACATGCATACACCTCCGCAATTGCCCGCAGTTGTGAATTTGCGCCAAAGACAAGATCAACCCGGGTGGCGGTCCACTTACGTTCACCGCTTTTGCGATCACGACCCTCAAACAGCTTTTCATCCGTGGAAACCGGGGTCCAGCTTGTGTCCATATCCATCAGATTGACAAAAAAGTCATTGGTGAGTGTTTCGGGCCGACTGGTGAAGACACCATGTTCCGACTGGTTGTAATTTGCGCCTAAAACACGCAATCCGCCGATGAGAACCGTCATTTCCGGAGCGGTCAGGGTCAAGAGCTGTGCCCGGTCCAGCAACAGTTCCTCTGCCCGAATTTTCAGGGCTTCCGGCAAATAATTACGAAACCCGTCTGCCACCGGCTCAAGCACGGTAAAGGACTGCACATCGGTCTGCTCCTGTGAGGCATCCGTGCGGCCGGGAGTGAAGGGTACGGTCAGGTCATGGCCGGCGTTGCGGGCAGCCTGCTCAATGGCCGCGCAGCCGGCAAGGACAATCAGGTCGGCAAGTGAAACCTTTGTATTGTCTTTGCGGGAAGTATTGAATTTCTGCTGGATACCGGCCAGGGTATCCAGAACCGGCGCCAGCCGGGCCGGCTGGTTGACCTGCCAATCCTTTTGCGGCGCAAGACGGATGCGGGCCCCGTTGGCGCCGCCACGTTTATCGGAGCCGCGAAAGGTGGAAGCCGATGCCCAGGCGGTGAAGACCAGATCGGAAATCGAAACGCCTGCGGCAAGGATATCTTTCTTGAGTTCGGCAATTTCCCCGGCGCCAATCAGGTCGTGATCAACGGCTGGTACAGGATCCTGCCAGATCAGTTCCTCGGACGGAACCTCAGGGCCAAGATAACGCGAGCGCGGCCCCATGTCGCGATGGGTCAGCTTGAACCAGGCCCTGGCAAAGGCATCTTCAAACTCTTCCGGGTTTTCATGAAATCGTTTTGCAATCGGCCCGTATACCGGATCCATCCTGAGGGCAAGGTCTGTGGTCAACATGATGGGCGCATGCCGTTTTGACGGATCATGGGCATCCGGGACCGCGTCCGCGGCGGCAGGATCGGTGGGAACCCACTGGTAGGCACCGGCAGGACTCTTTTCCAGGTTCCAGTCATAACGAAACAGGGTATCGAAAAAACTGTTGTCCCAACGGATGGGCGTTGGGGTCCAGGCCCCTTCCAGGCCACTGGAGATTGTATCGGCGCCATGGCCGCTGCCAAATTCATTTTTCCAGCCCAAACCCTGCTCCTCGATGGGGGCGCCTTCAGGCTCCGGCCCTACATATTTACCGGGATCAGCGGCGCCATGGCACTTGCCAAAGGTATGGCCCCCGGCAACAAGGGCCACCGTTTCCTCATTATTCATTCCCATCCGGGCAAAACTCATGCGTATGTCACGGGCGGCCGCAAGGACATTTGGTTCACCATTGGGTCCTTCCGGATTGACATAGATCAGTCCCATCTGAACCGCGGCCAGGGGATTTTCAAGCATGTCGCCATGACCATGCCGTTTGTCTCCAAGCCATTCGGTTTCAGGGCCCCAGTAAATATCTTCTTCCGGCTCCCATATATCCTCACGGCCTCCACCAAAGCCAAAGGTTTTCAAGCCCATGGATTCAAGGGCGCAGTTGCCGGCAAGAATCATCAGGTCCGCCCAGGATATCCCGTTGCCATATTTCTTCTTGATCGGCCAGAGCAGTCGGCGTGCCTTGTCGAGATTGACATTGTCGGGCCAGCTGTTCAGGGGGGCAAAGCGTTGACTTCCTGTTGCGGCGCCGCCACGTCCATCGGCGGCCCGATAGGTGCCGGCACTGTGCCATGCCATCCGGATGAAAAAGGGGCCATAATGTCCATAATCCGCCGGCCACCACGGTTGTGAACTGGTCATCAATGCGTAAAGG
>Ga0256831_1002230_pt1 | contig 10172 bp, 10 predicted proteins | sample 132544metaG_FD_189087 | JGI IMG/M metagenome (GOLD analysis project Ga0256831, IMG submission 189087) | Hydrothermal vent microbial communities from Lau Basin, Pacific Ocean - 132-544 | ecosystem: Environmental > Aquatic > Marine > Hydrothermal vents | place: Pacific Ocean: Lau Basin | collected...
TTTTTAATTAAAGTATAGGTAGTTAAAAATAAAAATAATAAAACTAAATAAAAACTAAGTTGGATATATTTATCATTCCCCTGGGACCATAGCACTGAAAGACAGAAATACCCAAGAGTCAAGAGAATTATTTTTGCATTGGGAATAATCTTTAACTTAGCTCTTTTTTTCCAAAGGATTAATCCGGAAAATAAAGTTATGAGAGAGAAGCCAATTATTCTTGGATCAATGGCATAAAAAGAAAATGACAGACTGGTTTGACTTTGGTAAACTTGACTGATAACAGATAAATTTTGCAGGAGAAAAAAGACAGGTAATAAGAGTAAGGATACAAAAAAAGCGTAATCAATCTTTAAAAGAGCTACCAAAAAAACACCTATTAATATTGCATCAATAAAAATGGTGTCCATAATCAATTTATAATCAGTACTGAAAAGTGAAATAATAAGATGGTAACTAAGGCCACCAATTAATATTAAAAAGAAATATTTTTTCATCTTGAGAATTTAAGTTTAGAGTAAGTATCCCCATCTTGTCATCCACCAGGCTTCCCGGTTGTTATTTTCGAACGCATGTTTGGCGCATTTCAGATTATTAGAGTGCCAAACATCAGGTAGAAAATAACAACCGGGAAGCCTGGTGGAAAGTTAAACAGAAATTAAACCAATCCCAATAATTCTAGTCTGAGAGCATCAACATTTTTTGGATGTTTAAGTTCTGCAATAGCTGCCTCTACTTTTTTGGCTAATTTTTTCCTAGCTATCGGGTTACCTTTCATATAAAATTGGACACTGCGAGTATAGCCAAAATTTATGGTATCAAAACCAAACTTCTCATAGTTTTTGATAAAGTCTGGTAACTCATCCAGGTTTCGCAAAAGCAAGGTCATATGACCAATAATATTTAAATCTGTCCCTAGGAGTTTTTTTTGCTTTTTAATCTTTTGAATATTTTCTAAGACTCGTTCCCAATTAGAACCACGATTGATGGCCTCATGGGTTTCTTTGATGGAGGCATTAAGAGAAATGTGTACAAATTCCGAATGACGAGCAATTTTTTCTGCCCAAATATCATTAACCAAAGTACAATTGGTTATCAGGTTTATTTTTTTACCTTGGGAGGTGGCATGGTCAAAAAATTGGTTAGCTTCTTTTATAAATAAAGATTCACCACCCTGGGAGTCAATGGACTCAAAAGGGCGAAGGTCAATATTATCTTTCATTACTTCCATACTTAGTACTTGCTTAGCATTGCTATTTTGATGACACATTACACAGTTAAGGTTGCATTTTTCTGAAAATAACATTCTTAATTTTTTCATTTTGCCATAATCAGCTTTTGGTTTTTTGTTAAAGTCTGGCTTGATTTTATCTTTCTTTAAAAGACGACAATTTTTGTAACATTTTAATTTTCCATTTAAAGAATCCCGACGCATTTGTTGATAGGCATCACTGTTACAAATTTCCGTTAGAGTATTGTGGTATAAATTACCAACTTCCTGGGGTCGTTCACAGCAAGGAAAAACATTTCCATCTTCCACGATAAAAAACTCTTCCCATAATTTAGGGCAGAAAGTATGTTTGGTTGGTTTAGTATTTTCTTTGGAATTATGCTCCAACTCTTCAGCAAAAGAAGTGGAACAATTTGTGGTGCATTTTGACATAAGCTTAATAAATTTTAAATTTTAAGTTTTAAATTTTAATTCAATTATTCAATTATTTAATTTTTAAATTTCAAATTATAAATTATTGATAGCGAACGCAGTGAGTTATTCGTATATTTGTAGCCGATTTGTATTTTCGTAGGGACCGCAAAATTTACAAATTATCTGCCCTAGTCGGATCAGCCTGCCTGTCCCTGCCTACCGGACAGGCAGGCGCCTGGGGCGTGAGGACTGACAAATTAAAATTATGTAAGACATACTATAATAACACACTCCTAATAAAAAAGCAACCCCCAGCACCGATAATACAAGCACTGAGGGCGAGACCGAGGTCTCTGGTTGTTAGTTACAGGATCCAAGCCATGACCCGAAGACCATGTCCGGTTCCCAATTTGCTGGGATAGAGGGGGTGGGTTCGTTTATGAGCTTAAGAATGTTTTGCCATGCCTCCCCCTTGGTCGGGGGGCACTGCTTGCCGATGTTGTCGTAACAACGGATTCCGACATGTCCAAACTGACCATCCTTCTCCCCGGGGTGGGAATCTTTGTCTGTTCGCCATGCAACTGAAAAATTTACATCCTGTTTTACGGAGCAAACAGGAATACCTTTTTCAATTTTTTCCGCAGTTTTCTTTGGGTCTCTGGCAGGAGCATTTTGGAAGCTTACCCAAACAAGCTTACCGTCTGCCCGTTGAACCTGTGCCCACACCTTTTCGTCTCCTGCGCTTCTCCAGGCATCTTCGGGTACGGGGTGTGCCCAGGTTGATACACCTGAAACGGTTTTTTTCCCCTTGGTTGTATTTTGAACCCAGGGGGGAGTTTTCGTTACCCCGTGGATAACCTGCATTTTTACCTCCCGTGGAGCAATGGGCTGCTCCGTGGCATAGGTAGAGGTAAATGTAAGGGACATAGCCAGGGCCAGCAGTATTATGGTAATTTTCTTCATCTTTTTGTCCTCCTTTGGATTCTTGATGAAAACAATCTTTTATCCCCTCTATCACCCGACAGCAATAGCGCTGATGGAGAGAGGTGTTAATGTACAAATTCTCAGCAACTTGCAATCTTGCTGAGATGTTTTATTCTATCACCTTGACAAAATTTGTCAAGAGAAAAAATCAATAATGTCCAACAAACTGATTTTTCCAGATGTCTCCATTTTTGCCAGGCGTGCCCGGTGGAGGCAACTGCATGGAATTTATGACCTGGTGAAGTCCAGGCCATTCATTCTCAGTCACCCAGCTCCGCTCGTCGTAGCTGGTAACCAAAATATGCCAAGCATCGGCATACCAAGCCACTGCAACGGAGTAATGATACCCTTTTTTGCGATGATGTTTCGAAATACTTCTGTACACCACAATCCGCTCAGGGTCAATAAATCCCTTAAAAAGATAGTGACCAGCGGGCTTTTGATAAACATCCCAGTCTTCTTGCCCAGGGACTTTACGTGCCCAAGACAATAGGGACTGGTATTTATCTATTACTTGGTAAATCCTAGGCCAGTCTTTTTCTCCAGGCTTGGCAAGATTAGAGTAAGAAGTAATCACGGTTCTGGCAACACCGCGATATTTTACCAGCATTACCGTGTGATCGTACCCCTTCGAGTGATGACCAGTTTTTTGTCTGAAGACTGGCGCTCGACTACCGGCCTGAATTGCCGGCATAAAATTTAATACACCCCCAGCTTGGGCCACTCGTGCTGACATAACTCCAAACAACAATATTCCTCCTAGTACAAAGACTAGTAAGGATAAAGCTAGTTTTCTCATAACGTACCTCTTCCCTTTCGTATTTTTTGTATGAACATCTCAGTAATCCCGTATTACTGAGAATGCTTAATCATAGCATAAAAATCAAAAAAGTCAAGGATTTTTGGTTGAAAAATCGTGGGGAGGTGGTATACTTTGAATGAGGTAATAAACCTCTTCAAAAACTAGACAATATAATCTAAACAAATGACTTATTATAGAAAAATACAAGAAGTATTAAATAAAAAAATAATCAAATTACTATTGTCTGCGACATTGATTGGGGGCTTGTTTTTTATGGGGATTGCTGGAGTGCAAAAAATAAAGAAATTTGTTGTTGCTAAAAAAGATGAGGTGATTAAAGAAAGTCTAAATGTGGCTGATGATTATATTAAACAAGAGCAAGAGGGAGATTTTAATAAATTAAAAAATAAAATCCTCCAAAGTAAAAAAGATGTAGTTGAGTTGGATGAATTGTTGGCTAAGATAAATAAAAGACGTTGGTTATATTTGACACCGAAAGAAAAAGATATATTATTAGATACTTCTTGGAAGCTGGAAAAAGATTCTCTAAGAATAGGAAATACCATAATGGTTCATTACAATGATTTGTCTGTTAATTTATATCCTCGGCGAGATGAAGAAATTATAAAAAAGAGAGAAGAATATTGGGCGATGCAAAAATTGATAGAAAGAACGGTTAGAGATGTGGAAAGATTGGTTTACACTCGTCGTCCAAGTAGATGGCAAATGAAAAAACTGGAAGAAAACTTAGAGGTAATTAAGAATAAGATTAACAAAATAACAGTAGAATGAATTTTGTTTTAAAATAAATATTAACGTGCCATTGACAAAGTTTGTTAAGAAAAATATAATATAGATATAAGAACAAAATATATTTTATGAGTAAAGAAGAAATTAAAAAAGCTATTTTAAAAAATATCCAAAACAATGAATTCAAAGATGACATTAAGAGCGTTTCGTTGTTTGGATCATATATTTACAATAAAGAAACTGATGATAGTGATGTAGATATTTTAATAACTTTTCATCCACAAGCAACCGTTGGGTTCTTTAAGTTGGCTAAAATAAAAAAAAGCTTGGAGGATTCTATTAAGCGAGATGTAGATTTAGTTACTCCTGAGGCCTTAAGTCAATATTTCAAGCAAGATGTAATTAACAATGTCGAACAAATTTATGCTTAATAAAAAAGATGTTGTATATTTAAAACATATTCGCGATGCAATTATAAATATTGAAAATTATTTAGAAGGGCGTACCTATATTGAATTAGAAACAAATTCTATGATTTTTGATGCTGTTGTTAGAAATTTGGAGATTATTGGAGAGGCAACAAATAATCTAAGTGATGATTTTCAAAATAGTTATTCTGAAATTATTTATTCTGACATAGTTAGTATGCGTAATTTTTTGATTCATGAATATTTTGGGGTTAATCCAAAGGTCGTTTGGGACACTTACAAGGCAGATTTGCCAACACTGAAAAAACAAGTTTTAAATATACTACAACAAAAATAAGTTGTAACAATAAAACCACCTCTGCGAGGTGGTTTTTTTTGATATTTAAGTGTTAGTGTGGTATTATAGATGGTGGATGGAAAGACTTAGACGTCGGACGTCCAAATAAAATTGTATATCATATATTTATTGAAGCTAAAATTGTTTAGATATTTATTTAATTATGATACTTGGACGTCCGACGTCTAAGTAATTATAAATTACAAAAATTCATGTTAAACAAATTATTAGGAAAATTTAGCAAAGACATTGGTATTGACCTGGGGACGGCCAATACTTTGGTTTATGTTAAAGATAAGGGAATTGTTATCAATGAGCCATCGGTGGTGGCCCTTAATAAAAAAACTGGACAAATTCTAGCCATTGGTAAAAAAGCCAGGGAGATGGTTGGAAAAACCCCAGCTCACATTATTGTAACTAGACCACTGGTGGACGGAGTAGTTTCTGATTTTGAGACAACAGAACAAATGCTTAAATATTTTATTGATAAGGTGCATAAGGATAGCTTTACTCTTCTACCTCGCCCCCGAGTGATAGTGGGAATTCCTTCGGGCGTCACCGAAGTGGAGAAGAGGGCAGTAATTGATGCCACCATTAATGCCGGTGCCAGGGAGGCCTATTTAATTGACGAACCCATGGCGGCAGCCATCGGAGCTCGTTTGCCGGTACAAGAGGCAGCCGGAAATATGATTGTGGATATTGGTGGAGGAACGACAGAGGTAGCGGTAATTTCCCTGGGCGGAGTAGTGGTCAGTCGTAGCCTGCGAATTGCCGGCGATGAAATGAATGAAGATATTATTCGCTATGCTCGCAATGAACATAATTTACTCTTGGGAGAAAGAACTGCTGAAGACACTAAAATTGCCATCGGTAATGCCTACAAGACAGATAAGTCGGAGAGCAAAGAATTGCCAATCAGGGGAAGGGATTTAATTAGTGGCTTGCCAAAAGAAATTTACATAACAGATGACGAAGCTCGTAAGGCAATATCGCGCTCCATCAAAGTAATTATTAACAATGTTAAATCCGCCGTAGAAGAATCTCCGCCAGAATTAGTTGGAGAAATTATGCAGAAAGGAATTATTTTGGCTGGTGGTGGTGGATTAATTAGAGGATTGGATAAATTAATTTCCGAACAAACAGAAATGCCCGTGCATAAAATGGAAGACCCTTTAACTGCTGTAGTCAGAGGGATTGGAATGGTTCTAGAAAATTTAGATGCTCTAAAAGAAGTTTTGATTGAAACGGGGGATGAGAAGAGGATAAAGTAGATATTAGTTCCCCTCCTTTTTAAAGGAGGGGCTAGGGGTGGATTTTAGTTTTAGACTAAAAATCCCCCCTCAATCCCCCCTTTACAAAGGGGGGAAGCTGGAAAACAAGCCTCTTTCTACACAGGAGGTAGCTAAATTCAAAATTCCATGCCATTATTTAAAAAACATCAAAAAATTTTCTACACCATACTCATAATTTTAGCGGTGCTGCTAGGGACTCGTTTTTTGGCAGTGGGAAAAAACAAAGCGATAACCAATATATTTTCCGTCATAACTAGGCCAGTGGGGACGGTGTTTTCAACCATGGGTTGGTGGACTCATCAAAAATTGTCCTTTTTGACCAATATCGGCGACTTAAAAAATCAAAATCAAAAACTATTTGATGAAAATTTAACATTGCGTAGCCAAGTTGCTCAGCTGGAAGAAGTGAAAAAAGAAAATAATATTTTTAGGGAGCAACTAAAACTTGCTCCAAGAGACAAATATAATTTATTGCCGGCCCTAATCATTGGTAGAGAATCAGGAGGATATTCAGAAATCGTTTACATCAATAGGGGACTTGAAGATGGAATAAAAAATAATATGGCTGTTTTAGTAGATAAAGGTGTCTTAATTGGTAGGGTGGTGGAAGTAGAAAAACACACCTCTAAAGTGCGATTGGTTACAGATAAAGACTCTCGTCTAAATGCCCAGATAGTCAACAGCTCCGGCAAGGGATTGATAAAAGGGCAATTTGGTACCTCAATGATTATGACCATGATTCCCCAGACAGTGAAATTAGACAAGGGTGATACGGTGGTTACGTCCAATCTTAGTAATTATTTTCCGGAAGGATTATTGGTTGGCTACATTCAAGAAATAACCAGCAGTTCGGATCAACTTTTTCAACAGGCAACTATTTTTTCCCCGGTTGATTTTGACAATTTGCATTTGGTTTGGGTTTTATTAGAAGGCAGATAGAGATATTAATTTTAAAAATCTAGTAGTCCACCCCCGGAGCCTGTCCCTCATAGCTTCTTGTCCCTCGTAGCTTCTTGTCCCTCGTAGCTTCTTGTCCCTCGTAGCTTCTTGTCCCTCGTAGCTTCTTGTCCCTCGTAGCTTCTTGTCCCTCGTAGCTTTAGCGAAGTGGGATAGCGAAGTGGGATAGCGAAGTGGGATAAAGGAGACAATTTAAAGCTTTTCTTCCTATCATAATATTATGAAAAAAAGATACATTTTTCTATTTCTATTTTTATTCTTTTTCCTGGATTTTGCTTTTTTGCCAAATTTACTGACTGGACACTGGCGATTTCCATATTTTTTGACTTCATTTTTAGTAGTATTATTAATAAAAAGGAATTTTAGAGAGAACGTTTTAATATTATTTGTGACTACTTATTTATTAACCATTATCACCGGAATATCCTGGTGGTTAATGATTGTAATTTGGCTGGGCATAGTTGGTCTAATCTTATTTTTAAAAACAATTTTTTTAGAAAAGCGTGTTTCTTCCCGACAAGCCAATCTAATTTTCTTAATTATCACGGCGGTTTATTTTGGCGGGATAATGATGATTAATAAATTTTTTATCACCAGCTCACCTTATTTTGCCAATTGGTTTGATTGGATATTGTATTTTCTGCTATTAGCATCGTTTTTTAATTTTAATTTGTGGTTGGAAGATAAATTAACTTAGACGGCGGTAACTTAGACGTCGGACGTCCAAGTAACATAGTAAATAAAATGTTCGAAGAAGTGGAAATTGTGTTGATACATAAAATATAGTTTTATTTGGACGTCCGACGTCTAAGTGTGTCTGCAATTAAAAATTTCAAATTAAAAATCTAAATCCACCCCTAACCCCTCCTTTAAAAAGGAGGAAAACTAAAAAACTACCATCTACCATCTATTATCTACTATCTAACCTATGAATCTCAAACGAAGAAAGAAAATAATCAGTCTGGAAATTGAAAATCCCTTGGATGAAATATCCTTTACTAGGGAGACCTCAGAAATTATCAAGACCGAAAATACTAACTGGCAATATCGTGTCTTCTTTTCGATAGTTTTTTTGTTATTGGGGATGTTATTTTTGAGAATGTTCTTTTTGCAGGTTTTAAAAGGAAATTATTATACAAAAGTCGCTAATAATAATAGAATTAGAAAAGTAGTTATTAAAGCTCCTCGGGGGATTATTAAAGATGTTGAGGGGGAAGTTTTGGCTAGAAATATTCCTAGTTTTGAATTGACTTTTGTGCCAGCTTTTTTGCCAAGGGATAATCAAAAATTAGATGATATTTTAAACAAGATAGCGAATTTAACTGGCACTTCCAAGGAAACTTTATGGCAAACCATTAATGAGCAAAAAAGAACAGATCGAAGAACTTTTCAATTAATAGAACATTTAGATAATGATTTAGCTCTAAAACTTAAAGAACAGAATGATATTTTACTAGGCATTGATGTCAGCCAGACTGCCCAACGAGAGTATAACAAGGGAGAAGTTTTTGCCCATGTCATTGGCTATGATGGAAAAGTTAATAAAGAAGACCTGGAGAGACACCCAGATTATCTACTAATTGATTATGTTGGAAAAAATGGTCTAGAAGAAACCTATGAAAAGTATTTACATGGTAAACATGGGGAGCATCGTTACGAAGTAAATGCCCAGGGAAAAATTATTCAAGACCTGGGAGTAGTCGCTCCAACACCCGGTTCAGAATTAATTTTAAATATTGACGCAAAATTACAAGAAAAAATTTATCAGGAAGCGGGAAAAATGATGGAGGAAAATAGTGATGCCACAGGAGTAGTGGTAGTGGCGATTGACCCACGTGATGGAGCAGTGAGAGCCTTGGTTAGCTATCCAAGTTTTGACAATAATTTATTTACCAAGGGTATTTCTCAGAATATCTATCAAAAATTGTTAAATGATTCTCATAAACCTCTTTTAAACAAAGCGATTTCTGGAACTTATCCTCCTGGTTCGACCTTTAAGCCTCTGGTGGCTTGCGCTGCTCTGGAAGAGCATGTGGTTGATGAACATACAACGGTAAATTGTCAGGGACACATTAATGTTGGGCAATGGCAATTTCCTGACTGGAAAGCTCATGGAGTAACTGATATTCGCAAAGCCATTGCTGAGAGTTGTGATGTTTATTTCTATGCCGTTGGTGGAGGTTGGCAAAATATTAAAGGATTGGGAATTGAACAACTACGACGATACTCTAAGTTATTTGGGCTGGGAGATTATCTAGGAATAGATTTGCCAGGAGAAAAAAAGGGATTGGTACCAGGCACAACTTGGAAGTTTAAAGAATTGGGAGAAAAATGGTATATTGGAGATACCTATCATGGATCAATTGGGCAAGGCTATTTACTGACTACTCCCTTGCAAATGGCCAATGTAACTGCTACCATTGCCAACGGTGGAAAATTATATAGACCTAGAATAACAAAAGAAATTATTAATCCCTTAACAAAAAAGAAAACAGAAATAAAAAAAGATGTTTTGAATGAAGATTTTATCAGTCCGGAAAATATTAAAATTGTTCAAGAAGGTATGCGTCAAACCGTTACTGCCGGGTCAGGTCGAGCTTTAAATAATTTAAAAGTATCTACGGCCGGTAAAACCGGAACTGCTCAATTTGGCAATGAAGATAAAACTCATTCTTGGTATGTTTCCTATGGCCCCTATGAAAATCCAGAATTGGCTATGGTTGTTTTGGTGGAAGGGGGCGGAGAGGGGCATAGTTGGGCTGTCCCCTTGACGAAGGAGGTGTATAAGTGGTATTTTGATGAAGAGAGAGGGGCGACGACACACACGGCTGATGCTAATGAAGAGGATGGAAATAGAAAAGATAGTAGCAATTAAGATGAAAGAAAGTAGTTTGTGTCGCAATTTTAAGTTTTAAATTTTAAGTTTTAAATGAATTTTAAATGATTTAATGATAAATTTTAAATATAGTTATAATAT
>Ga0256831_1002231_pt1 | contig 10171 bp, 8 predicted proteins | sample 132544metaG_FD_189087 | JGI IMG/M metagenome (GOLD analysis project Ga0256831, IMG submission 189087) | Hydrothermal vent microbial communities from Lau Basin, Pacific Ocean - 132-544 | ecosystem: Environmental > Aquatic > Marine > Hydrothermal vents | place: Pacific Ocean: Lau Basin | collected...
GAGTCCACAATTACCACACTGGCCCCCTGTTCTGCTGCTTGGCTTCCTATCTCGTTCAACACGTCCCGGGCCGCGTCCGGGTCGCTTACGAGGGGGAGCTTGATGAACCTGAGGAGCCCCCTGTTCTCCGCCTCCTCCAGGTCTATGCCTATCCTCTTCATGTTCGCGTAGAGCTTCTCCCTCGGCTCCTGCACGCTGAAGTAGAGGCACCTGTTCCCCCGGACAGCGTTCGCGAGGCACATCGTGGCGCCTAGAGTCGTCTTCCCCGCCCCGGGGTGCCCCGCCACGACGAGGAGGGAGCCGGGCCTGAGGCTCTCCCCGAGCAGGGAATCCAAACCACCAACACCAAACACGAACTCCCCGGAAGCCTTGTTGACCAGTTTACCGGTGATTTCCTGCTTAGCCAACTCTCCCATTCCTAACCATATTAGTTATAACAATTGGTTCATTTTTAATATTTGCACATTTAAGAGAGGTGTTTCCCTCAAAAGTCGGTAACCGGCAAACCATATTTTTATTGAGGGAATTAGAGTGTATAGATTGTACAAAAAATAAAACATTCCAAAGCATATCAATAATATAGTTATGGAAGGTGATGAGTCAATGGTTACCCGTACCACTAGGGAGAGAAGGGGGGTTTCATACCTAGTAACAGTAGTACTAATGACACTAATAGCCGTAGCACTAAGCACACTACTATACGCCTACTTCAGCGGATGGATAGGAGAAAGAACAAGCAGCACAGGACCAACAGGAGCACTAAGCGTAGTAGAGTCATACTACAACAGTACTAACAAGTCATTCGTCCTGTACGTGAGAAATGACGGAACAGGAGATGTGAATGTTACGACAGCATATGTTATAGCATCTAATGGAAGCGTAATATATACGGGAACACCTGTAAACGATACCAATGGACATGATAACACGATACCTCCTGGGAGCACTATAAAACTGAAAGTACTAGTCAACAAGACCCTAGATCCGGGTGTTTACCAGGTAAAGCTGGTAGCCGATGACGGTTCGCAGGTAGTTACAACTGTCAGAGTCAGATAAAGCCCTCGCTGATCTAAGGGCAAAGTAACGGTGGTAATGGATGACCATGGCATCAAGGCGAGCGAGAAGGGGGGTTTCATACCTAGTAACAGTAGTACTAATGACACTAATAGCCGTAGCACTAAGCACACTACTATACGCCTACTTCAGCGGATGGATAGGAGAAAGAACAAGCAGCACAGGACCAACAGGAGCACTAAGCGTAGACACCGCAAGCGCAACTATAACCAGTTCAAGTATCACTTTCAGCATATACATCAGGAATGTTGGGCTAGGCGATGTTAGAATTACGGATGTCTTCCTAACTTTACCAAATGGAACTGTGATAAAAGCTCCTGACTCGGTTCTAGGAACAACCTTATCTTCTTCGAAAAATGTTATTCAGCCTAACGATGTCGTACAAATAACAGTCAGCGTCCCGAAGAATAAGCTAGCTACTGGGACGTATATTGGCTGGTGGACTGTAAAAGCTGTGGGAGACGACGGGTCAGTTGTCACAGTAAAAGTTCTAGTTAGATAAGGTGCCTTGAACCCCTTAGTATATTATTTACTTTTTTCTCATAAACATAGAATTTCAGTATGACTAGTAGCTGGTCGACGGGAGGCTCGATCCCGGTGAATAGAAGCTCTATCAAAAGATATTACTACAAAGGTGTATCGGAGATTGTAGCTACAGTTCTGCTTGTTCTAATTGTTACCGGTATAATGACCACCGTGTACTTATCCTATAATAGAAGTATGAACTCACAGTCACAACGAATAAAAATAGAGCTGGATAGAATAAACGAGGAAAACGCGGGGCTGGACTTAATCGATTATTTCTACATAAGAAACAATAAAACACTCAATCTTTGCATCTTCCTTCGAAGTGATATAGTTATAAAGTTAAGTTCCGCATACATAGACAATATCATGGTTCCTAGCAACAGTCTATTATCTGGATTTGGAACTGCTCTGGAACCTAACGAAGTTAACTGTGTGAAGATAAGCTATCCACTGTCAAGCGGCTTTCACTCAGTTCTACTAGTTACAGATGAGGGGGCCAGGTTTGAGTTCACTATTACAATACCATAAAATTAGGGAATGGAAAAAGAATGGCGTGTCAACAGTAATTGCAACGCTGTTCCTAGTGTTAATACTATTTTCTATACTAGCGTTCATCTACCTTAGCCTCAACAGGATGGGTAGAACCATTTCTGTTATAAACAATGCACTTGAAAGGAAATCAGCTGAGAACCAGTTGAAAGTGGATATAATGAGGGTTGAAAGCAGCTCTAAAGGATTCTTAATCGAGTTAAAAAACACGGGATACCGAAGTATCGGGCTCATAAAATACTACGTCAGAGACAAGGATACAAATCAAATAAGAACGGGCGACCTCAACTATACTATACTGCCAGGAGAAACAAGGGAAATATTGGTTCAAGGAACTTTTAACCCCACTCATAACTACACAATAGTGTTGATCGACGTTTATGGAGGAACAATAAGAATATCATACCCCTATATCCCTCCAACGCAACCGCCTTCCCTTCCCAGGTATACTATTGTGTATCTCGTACAACCCCTAGACGGTTATACGGTATCTTCTCTAGGATATAACTTCTCAACTCCAACACAGTCATCTTATGAAACATACTTTATCCAACTGGGAACCCTAGAAAATATTAGCCCCCTAAGGGTGGAGTCAAACACTACTATAACATACAATCTACCGGAGAGTTGGAGGTACTACAAGAAAATAGTTATCAGAGAAAACACTGGTCAGGACCTTATGGATTATGTGGTACCTATATTTCTTAACTCTACAAACTTTAATTTCTCTAAAACGAAAAGCGATGGATCAGACATACGGTTCGTTGCCTCGGACAACAAAACGTTCCTTGATTACTGGATACAATATTGGAACTCGACTAGTGAGGAAGCACTAGTGTGGGTAAAACTGGATCTTCCGGGAGGAGAGAGTAGAGCTATCTATATGATTTATGGGAACCCAAGTGCATCGTATGATCCTATACACTATGGCCTAACTAAAATAATGGCGAGATTGCCACTCAGCGATGGGCCAAATTATTTTGTGTATTATATGCCCTTCAATACGGGCGTGAATTTGTATAACTTTAACCAGGGGGGTCCGCAAGGCTGGCATGACGACGATGGTTATTGGAGTTATAGTCTACCATTCGATTTCCCCTTTTACAACGATGTCCTCAGCACAATATATGTATCAAGCAACGGGTTCGTCAAGAAAACGTCTTCATCTGCTTCTGACTGGTCCAGCACTATACGGGAATTTAAACGGAGAGAAATGATCTCGCCTTTTTGGGCTGATCTTATGACAGATACGAACAGTGATGATATTTTCATAAATTCGACATACAGTGACAGATTCGGCCCTGGAGTTTTGATCAGATGGAAAACCCAGTTCTACCCTGGAAATGGGAACCAAGAATTTGGTGTTATCCTTTATAGAAACGGGTTAATAAGAATGGATTACGGTACAATAACAGGTACTTCAGATACTGATGATAACCCCGTTATAGGTATTAGTTTAGGTGATAGGAACCACTATACCCTTTTGACCCCGAATAATTATGCAAATCCAAGTGATTGGAGTAACCATAACAGCATCATTTACTGGCCGAGGAAAAACGCTACAATCGAGCCTTCAGTGTATATTTATCCGTCTGATAAGTCTGATTATGAAAATTTGCCTATTCGGGTTGAGAGGGTTTCAGTTAGGCTGGGATGGAGACAATGCCCGTTGTATGCGTTTAACGCTACTGTAGACTTAGATATAACTGGTTCGAGTACGATTTATGAATATGTGATTACTCCTATTCTGGATGGAGCAGAAGTTTCCTCGGTTTCAGGGTCTTTGAGTACAGGTACAAACAATATATTGATAGAGTTGAATAAATTGTGTTTAACCTCGATTAGTTTGGAAGTCAATGTAACGTCAAGATCAGCGTTTAACTTAACCGTAAACAGCGGTGTTTTAAGCTATACACAACCTCAAACCCCATTATTGTCGGTTGTATCTAACTCTTCTAACAGATTGTTCCTATACAATATTCTTATTCATAAGTGGAGTAGTTACACAATATCTAATGCTAATCTAGTATATCCTGCGATAACCTTCGATAGTTCAGGTTTCAGATTTCTGATAGCCAACTCATCAGAATTGACCGCGTTTTACATTATCAATTCTACATTAAAGAGGATAGCCACACTGGATAATCCTGTAAACAGAGGTGGGTTCCTAGCAGACGTGAATAACTACATAATATATGCTCCTGGAGGAGGAAGAAGCTCTCTATACATATACAATGAAAACGGTACACTAGTCCAAACCACAAGTACACCAGAACCAGTAGATTCATACACCTGTACAACCATAGATCCCGTCAGAAACATACTCTACGTGTATTTCGGGCATTCCGGAAATCTTTACGAGGTAACCATAGATAACGATGGTCAACCCACCTTCATAAAGCATAACATAACCCCATCCATTCCAACAATTTACCCTGTCGGTCTAACCTATGGAAACGGAAAACTGTGGGTAATCGGAAGAGGAGGTATAATACACTATATATACATCAGTAATTGGACTGTGAAACCTTTAGAGATTCAACCGCCATATTACCCCTTAACAGACGGCAACAGACTAGTATACTACCAAGGAAAACTATATCATGTAAGGGAGGATGGGACCAGTGAAATGTGGGTTATACCAGTCGGGTAGAAGAACTCATTATATAAAACAGGTAATTCAAGTCAAAAATGATAACCAGTATCACCCGAGAAACCAGTTATGTCATAGCGCTGGTGAGTTAAACCTTTGACGCGTGGTAAAAACGGTGGAGAGGAGGCTAAGTTAGAGGCTGTTGTTAAAGAGTATGATCTTGGTAAGTTTACTCATGTAAAACTGGTTTTCAACTTAAACGAGGGGATGAAATACTTTGTTGAAGAACCAGAGCTTGATGAGAGGGAGAGAGAGATCCTTGAAAGAGTTAAGTTGATAGTTATAGACACGCCTGACATTGACTTGGAGGATGTTAGAAATTTCAGGAATAGTGTTCTTCCTATTATTGAGAAGCATTATAAAAAAGTGTTTAGAACGAAGAATCTGCCTCGTGAAAGGTTGGAAATGATATACTACTATGTGGAGAGGGATATAATTGGGTTCGGCAAGCTTGACCCGGTGTTGAAGGATCCTAACATAGAGGATATCCATATTTCAGGAGTCAAAAACCCGGTCTTCGTTTGGTACACTAAATACGATCTAATTCCTAGTAATATTTACTTTAGCACCGAGAAAGAGCTATGGCAGCATGTGCAAAAGGTCATGTTCGCTAGCGGGAAACAGGTATCATATACCAATCCGATCGTGGATGCTACTCTCCCAGGGGGGCTTAGAGTACATATAGTGCACCAGTCAATTTCTCCAACAGGAGCTATTATTGTTATAAGGAAGCACCGTCAAGTTCCACTTTCGGCTCTAGATCTCATAGCATCAGATATGGCTCCTCCTGAAGTGTTTGCTTATCTATGGACTCTGGTTGAGAATAAGGCTTCTATTCTAATCATTGGAGAGACGGCTTCGGGTAAGACAACTCTATTGAACGCCATTGCGTCATTTATACCGTATAACATGAAAATTGTTGTAGTCGAGGAGGTTAGAGAGCTCAACCTGCCTCATCCAACTGTTTCGTATATGGTGACTAAGGAAACTATGGACTCCCGGGGTAAGGTTACTTTGTTCGATCTTGTCAAAGCGGCTATGAGGCAGAGACCGGACTATATTATTGTCGGTGAAATAAGGGGAGAGGAAGCGTACGCGTTATTCCAAGCTATGGCATTAGGCCATGGTGGGCTAGGCACCATGCATGCCGACAGCCCTGTTTCTGCTGTAAAGCGTTTAATGATGAAGCCCCTCGAAATACCTCCGTATATGATTAAGGAGCTCGATACTATTGTTCACACCACTAAGATCAGGCTTGGAGGTATGGTTAATAGGTATGTGGTGTCGGTGGCTGATTTGAAAGATATAGACGACAAGAGACTTGAACCCGAGTTCGAGTACGTGTATAGGACGACGATCGGGGAGAAGGGGCTGGAGAGACATATACATCTTGACCGCTCCGTCGCTCTTAGGAGGATATCGGAGGAGAAAGGCATTCCTTTATCGTATTTCTATGATGGTATAGAGAAGAAGAAAAAGTTTCTAGAGGAGTCTGTTAAGAAGGGTTTGAGTTACTCGGAGTTTATTAGAGAAGTAGTTAAATGGTGGATGGGTATTGGCGTACCGCCGGTATCGGGCAGTTAGAAGGGAGGAAGTGATACTTACTTCCATTGTAATCTCTGTTTTCGGAGTCGCGTTTTTAGGCTTGTCTGCCACGGGGGTTGTCCCGTTAAAACTTGGCTTGTCCCTGTCTGGCTCATTGTTTCTTATTTCGGGTTTATCATTCCTTGTTTTCAAACTAAAATTACTGGAGCCTCTGAAGAACCTTGAACAGAAGATTCCATATCTGTACTTGTTTATGGAGATATACTTGTTGTCAGGAGTATCAGCCCAGGAAGGGCTTAAGAAGTCGGCTATATTGCTGGAGGATCCTGTTCTTTATAGGCTTTATAGATATTTGGAGGCAGGGATTCCCTACGAAGAGGCTATCAAGAGGATCTTCGGTAAATACAAGGGTCCCAGTAGACTTTACGTGTCAAACCTTCTTCACTCGGCTTTGTTTGGTACTGGGGGCATGGTTTTTCTTAAGGAGACTTTGGAGTATTTGATAACTGAGAAGGGCAAGGATATAGAGAAGGTCACCGAGCAATTGAAGATACTAACGGAGATTTACACAATCTTAGGAGTCTTTGGCCCACTGATAGGACTCGCATCCATAGCGGCACTACTAGCTTTCGGGGGCGTTAGAGGATTAAATGTTGACCTCCTGGCAGGCGGCATTCTGGTACTCGCGGTTATATCAATGGCGTTCATCGTTGTTCTAGCACAGTCAATGACTCATAAGGTGAAAATATAATGAAGGATTTCTATATGAGGAAAGAGTTTACTATAACGCTAATCATCATTCCATTCATAATTCCACTAATCTATATATGGATCCGGTTCCACGTGTACCATGAACCGATCCACCAGATAATACTTGGAAAGAAAGATCCCTTAGTGTTAACGTTTCTTTTACTCGTATCCACTCTACCCTATGCCTTAAGAGAATATTACAGGGAAAAACTTATTCGATCCATAGAAAACGACATCCCTATATTCCTCTCCGGCGTTGAAGCCGGGTTAATAGCTGGAATGAGTGTATACAGCGCATATAGTGAGGCCTCGAAACAAACGAAGGTTCTAGGCAGCTTGATGCAAAGGATATTAAGAGGGGTTAGGATAGGGGCAACTTTCGAGGACGAAGTCGATTACCACATCCCACATGATACATACCTATTACGTATCTTTAAGGAGTACCTTAAACTATTGGTAATTGGTGGAGAAGAACTTTACAGAACCATGAGCAACATAAGAGAGATATTCGAGAAGATTGTAACATTCAAGAAAACACTGCGGTCTAACGCTATGCAAACTGCATCAGTATTCCTAACCATTCTCGGTGTATACATAGCGGTTTTAGTCATGGTTATCAAAATGTTCCTAGAGGGTTTCACCAACACTACTATTGTATCAATTAGCCAAAATACGGTAAACACCATAGAGGCTACTGGTGCATACATGATATACGTACAGGCTATCGGTTCCGGAATAGTTATAAGCGTGTTAAGCGGATCCAATAGAAATTACATGCTACTACCGATGATCTCAGCATCAATCCTAGGCCTTATCAGTTACGCTTATTTCATTTTATAACCCATTAGCCACGACACAGTTTTAGAAGTAAATAACCAATAAATAAACTATAACCAAAAGATTAATCGGTTCCCCCCAAGTAGTGTAAATAACATCATGAACGACTTGAAAACGTGATCAGTCATGGACCTAGCAATAAAACAGAAACCTAGAGGCTTCGTGTTTGGTGTTGGTGGTTTGGATTCCCTGCTCGGGGAGAGCCTCAGGCCCGGCTCCCTCCTAGTGGTGGCGGGGCACCCCGGGGCGGGGAAGACCACTCTAGGCGCCACGATGTGCCTCGCGAACGCTGTCCGGGGGAACAGGTGCCTCTACTTCAGCGTTCAGGAGCCGAGGGAGAAGCTCTACGCGAACATGAAGAGGATAGGCATAGACCTGGAGGAGGCCGAGAACAGGGGGCTCCTCAGGTTCATCAAGCTCCCCCTCGTAAGCGACCCCGACGCGGCCCGGGACGTTTTAAACGAGATAGGAAGCCAAGCAGCAGAACATAATGCTGACATAGTTGTCATAGATTCAGTCTCTCCTATCCTGAAGGCTGTGAGGGATAGTGTCAAGAGCAGGAGTGTGTTGCAGGAGTTCTTCGCCACTCTCCCCATGCTCCTCCAGGGCATCGTTGTCCTCCTCGCGGAGATACCAATAATAGAGGAGCGCGTCGAGCTCGGTGACATAGAGTTCGTGGCGGACACCATACTCCTCCTAACCCACAGGATAGAGAAGAACAGGCTCGTCAGGGAGATAGTGATAAGGAAAGCACGGGGCTCACCCCTGACAATAGCCCGCGTGCCATTCGCCATAACAGAGAAAGGCCTAAGAGTATGGGCACCACCAAACCTAGAAACCATACCAGCACTCGAGGAGTCTCGTTCTTTCAAAATGCCCTGTGAAGTTGTCAGCAAATATACAGGCGATATATTCGGTGGGACAAACATTTATATTTCATATCCGCCTGATGCTAGGCCGCCGAGAATTCTCGGTTTCACATTACTTACTGGTTATATTAACAAGGCTCGTACACTTGTTATAACCTATAGAACTCCCCCGTCGCAGATTAAGCAGATTATTTTCAGCGAACTAGTTAAGAGAGCCTGCCCCGGTAAGGGGATGGAGTCTTTACGTAGGTACGCTGAGAACCTGGTTGAGTATGAGAGTTTTAACCCGTCTTCCTTCAGTCTAGAGGAGCTGTACAATAGGATTCTATATATCATTGAGAAAAGGAGGCCCGATATAGTCGTTTTCCTAGGGTCAGATGTTTTACCTTTAGAGGAGAGAAAGCACTATGACATTATTATGAATCTTCTGCTTTATCTGAAGCTTAAGGGTATACTGGTATTCAACTTGGGGGCACATTCCAGCGATTTGGAGTATATGGTTTATTCTAGGTTTGCTGATGTTGTTGCACGGTATATCTTCTACCATGACACAAGGGACGATAAGATCAAGTACAGGCTTTACTTGTGGAAGGTCGGTAAGGATCCCATAGTGCTGACGTATGAACAGCTTAGGAGATGCAACCTTGAAATGGCTAGCCTACTGAATACCTGCGGCTATTAGTTCCTTAACAGGCTATATTAGTATCATGGCCATTATAGGGAGTACTATTGTTCCGGCTAGATCGGTTATTCCTGTTATCATAGGTAGTATCGTGTTGTCTGGATCTATTTCCTTGTTATAAGTTGCTTTGACCAGTATGTTTGATAGGAGGCTCCCTATTACAGCTACTATTAGGGCTGCAGTGAATACTGCGAGTGTCATGGATATTAATGGTATGTTCGTATATGCCTTGTTGATTAATGGTAGGATTATCATTGTTGGGAACATGGCTACGTGTGCCTCGAGGAACAATATAATTTCCTCTAGGCTGAACTTGTAGGCTTTACCTCCTGTTACACCGAGATATGAGAGAGTGCTAGTTTTCGCCGCTACTACCGCAGCCACGGCCCCCACGTCCTCTAGGAAGCTCGGGTATAGCGGCAGTAGACCTTTCCTTTCCAGTATTTTCGACGACCATCTCGCTAGAATCGCGCCTGTTATAGATTCTATTACTGAGACTATGAATAGGCTACTCATTGTTTGTATGAATATGCTTCTAGATTCTTTATTGAGAGTTAGCACTGCTGTCACAATTGTTAGAACACCGCTTATCAATGCCATAAGCGTTAGAGGGTGTTTCACTAACCACCAGCCGGCTATTGTCGCTGCTGCTAGGCTGGGTATGGTTACTCCGTCTCCTAGGAC
>Ga0256831_1002232_pt1 | contig 10171 bp, 4 predicted proteins | sample 132544metaG_FD_189087 | JGI IMG/M metagenome (GOLD analysis project Ga0256831, IMG submission 189087) | Hydrothermal vent microbial communities from Lau Basin, Pacific Ocean - 132-544 | ecosystem: Environmental > Aquatic > Marine > Hydrothermal vents | place: Pacific Ocean: Lau Basin | collected...
CCCCTCCCCCGTTGTGAAGGGAGACCCAGGTGGCGCCCCGGAAGGCGTCGCCGATCACGTTGTGGACCGCCATGTCGGCGGTGAACCTGCTCCCGTCCTTGATGTTGGCGGTTTCCCGGAAAGGAGAGTCGGTGCCGGAAACGTCGTGGTGGTCCCGGCCGAGCACGATGGGCGCCTTGACGCGCCCCTCCCGGACGGCGTCGTTGAAGGCCAGGGCGATCCGGATCCTTCCCTCCCGGTCGGCGTAGAGGATGCGCGCCTGGGAACCTACGACGAGATTGTTGTCCTTGGCCGCCCGGATCCAGCGCAGGTTGTCCCGGTTCTGCTGTTCCACCCGGGGATCGGCCTTCGCGGCGATCTCCTCCAGGATGTCCCCGGCGATCCGGTCCGTCACATCCAGGTCCGAGGGGTCGCAGGAGGTGCAGACCCACCGGAAAGGCCCGAAACCGTAATCGAAGCACATGGGCCCCATGATGTCCTCCACGTAGGAAGGATAGGCGAAGGACCCGTCCTCCTCGAGGATCCCCGGGGCCCCGGCCCGGGAGGCCTCCAGGAGGAAGGCGTTTCCGTAGTCCCAGAACCGCATGCCCCTCTCCGCCAGGGCGTTGACGGCGGCCACCTGCCTCCGCAGGGACTCGCGGACCCTCTCCTTGAAGCTTTCCGGGGCCTCAGCCATCATCCGGTTGGACTCTTCCAGGGTGAGTCCGACCGGGTAATACCCTCCCTGGTATGGATTGTGGAGGGAGGTCTGGTCGGAGCCCAGGTCCACATGGATCCCCTCCTTCACCAGCCTCTCCCAGAGGTCCACCACGTTGCCCAGGTAGCCCAGGGAGAGAGGCTTCTTCTCCCGGAGGGCCCGGTCCATACGGGAGAGCACCTTGTCCAGGTCGTCTTCCGCCTCCAGGAGCCAACCCTGGTCCAGGCGCTTCTTGAGGGCGCGGGGATTGATTTCGGCGATCACGCCCACGGCCCCTGCGATGACCGACGCCTTGGCCTGGGCCCCGCTCATTCCCCCGAGCCCGGAGGTGACGAAGAGCCTGCCCGAGAGGTCCTCTCCGGGAGGGATCCCCAGGTATTTGCGGCCCGCATTCAAGAGGGTGATGGTCGTTCCGTGCACGATCCCCTGGGGGCCGATATACATGAAGCTCCCGGCCGTCATCTGGCCGTAGGAGGTCACGCCCAGGGCGGCCATGCGGGCGTAGTCATCCTTGGAGCTGTAGTTCGGCACCACCATCCCGTTGGTGAGGACCACCCTCGGCGCGTCGGGGTGGGAGGGAAAGAGGCCGAGGGGGTGGCCCGAGTAGAGGACCAGCGTCTGGTCCTCTTCCATCATGGAGAGGTATTTCATCGTGAGGAGATACTGGGCCCAGTTCTGGAAGACCGTGCCGTTCCCCCCGTAGGTGATCAACTCGTGGGGAAACTGGGCCACCGCCTTGTCCAGGTTGTTCTGGATCATGAGCATGATCGCCGCCGCCTTCGAGGTCTTCGCCGGGTACTCCCCGATGGGCCGGGCCTTCATCTCGTAGCGGGGCCGGAACCTGCGCATGTAGATCCGCCCGTCCTTTTCCAGCTCGCGGGCGAATTCCTCAGCCAGGAGGGGATGCCACTCTCTGCGGAAGTAGCGAAGGGCGTTCTTGACGGCCAGGACCTTCTCTGCGTCGTTCAAGAGAAGAGGCCGCCTGGGGGCGTGGTCGATCCCGGGCTCCTCGGGAGGATGCTCGGGAAGCTCCGAAGGGATGCCCTCCCTCACCTGTTCCTGGAAAGACTTCATTTCCATCCTCCTTCTCCGGCGTTTCCGCTCAAATGAATCAATTTCTTCTTTTCCACCTGTAGTTCCACGCCTCGGGCTGTCCCTTGAGGAAGCGGTCGAACCACTCAAGAATCATGGTCCGGTGCAGGTTCCGGTCCTTCCGGGACCCCGAGATCCCGTGGTCCTCCCCCTGGAAGGTGACGAGTTCCACCTTGCGCCCGAGCACCTTCAGGGCCGTGAACATCTGCTGTGATTCCAGGCAGGGCACGTTCACGTCGGCCAGGCCGTGGAGGAGGAGCAGAGGGGTTTTGATCCGGTCGGCATGAAACAAGGGGGAGCGGTCCACGAAGATGTCCCGCCTGTTCCAGGGATAGCTCCGGGCCAGGGCCATGTCCCCATAGGTCCATCCCCAGGTCCCGCCGCCCCAGTAGCTCGCGATATTGGAGATGCCGTACATGCTCACCGCCGCCGCCAGGTTCGCGTCCTTGGTGACCAGGTCCATGGTGGTGAACCCCCCGTAGGAGCCGCCGAAACAGCCCACCTTGGCGGGATCCAGCTCAGGGTGGGCCTTGAGCACCCGCCCGATCCCTTCGAGGATGTCCGCGCTCGCCCTCTTGCCCCAGTCGTTCACGTGGGAATCGGCGAAATCGCGCCCGTAGGCCCCGGCGCCCCGGGGGTTGAGGACGTAGACGGCATAACCGTTGGCCGCAAGGAACTGGTGGGTCCAGTAGAAGAGTTCCCGCGTGGCCGACGCACCCCCGTAGTAGTAGACCACCAGGGGGATCTTGCCCGGGAAGGGATCGAGGGCGGGGTAGAGCCAGCCGTCGATCCGGACCCCCTCCTTGTTCAGGAAGGCGAAGTCCACCGGCTTCGAGAGCTTCCAGGTCGCCAGGAGTTCCTTGTTGGGGTCGAAGACCTCCCTTGGAGCGATTCCCTTTTCCATCCAGGCGATATAGGGAAGCCTGGTGAACCCTCCCCCCAAGAAGGCGACCCTGGGGGGAGCCGCGGCGGGAGCCGGAGAGAGGGCGTCCATGACCAGGGGCCCCGCCGGCCAGGCCTTGAAGGCCGGGGGATCCACGGAGAGGTCCAGGGTATACAAGGCCCTCCGCCGGCCCGCTGTGGCCAGGAAGTGGACCTTCTTCCCGCCGGCGCTCCACCAGGGCCTGCTCCCCGAGACGACCGCAGGATCGAATTCGGAGGTCAAGTTTTTCACCTTGCCCGTGTCGATCTCCAGGAGGTAGAGGTCTTCGTTGTCGAAGTTGTGCTCCCCGTGGGACTCGGAAAGCCAGGCCGGGGCGCCCGGGTGAGGCTTTTGTTTCTTCGCCCTGGGGTCGTCCAGGGGCCGGACCTCCGAGGCGGGGGCGATGAAGACGGCCCGGTCCCCGCCGGGGGAGAAGCTGAGGTCCGAGGGCCAGCTCTCGAAGCCCGTCTGGAGGACCGCCGCCTTCCTGGACTGGAAGGTCCGGGTGTCCACGATCCAGAGTTCGCTCGTGAACCAGGGCCTGTAGGGAATGGGCGTCTTCTTGACCAGGAGAAGCCGTTCCCCCTTGGGGTCCAGGTCGAAGGAAGTGACCTGGAAGTCCCCCGTGGCCGTCACGGGCCGGCGCAGTCCCTTTTCCAGGTCCGCCGTCCAGATCCGGCACCCAGGGTTCCAGTCCACCAGCTTCTGGCGGAGTTCGGTAAAGCGGGTGACCGGTTTCGGCCTGGGCTTGGGGGGGCTCTCCAGCCAGAAGAGGCGGTCTCCCCCGGGAGAGAAACGCAGGTTCCCGGCGTGGGCCAGCCCCTCGAGCACGACCTGGGCCTTCCCGGACTCCAGGTCGAGGAACTTCAAGTCCCCGCCGTCCAGGCAGGCCAGTTTCTTCTCGTCGAGAAATCGAAGGGGAACCATCTTGCCCGCCGGGTAGATCCGCGTTCCCTTGGCCGGCGGAAGGCCCACGACGTAGAGGTTTCCTTTGAAGGTATAGGCCAGGCGTGTCCCTCCGGGCGAAAGGACGGGCCGGCCCGCCCGGCGGCGGCGCTCGATCTCCTCGAACCGGGCGGGAAGGTGTCTCAGGTCCACCTGGAACCCGGGAGGGTAGGGTTTCTTCACGCCCCCCGGCCGGGCGGAAAAAGTAAAGGTCTCCCCCTTCTTCCCGGAAAGGACCAGGCGGAAGAGGATCTTCCACCTCCCCCTGGCCAGGGGCCGGGTCGATTTGCCCTCCCCAGCCTTCGTTTCCCCCGCCTTCCTCCCGTCCAGGTAGAAACCGGCCCTCCCCGAACAGGTCCACCGGAAGGTGATCTCCTGCCAGCGGGGGTTTTCCAGGTAGACCCCCAGGTAGACCAGGTCGCCTTTCTTTCCCCGGGGGAGGGCAAGGCTTCCGGCCTTGGCATCCACGACCTTCCATGGATAGGACTTGCCCAGCCAGGAAAGAGCCTCCTTTTCGCGGGGTTCCAGGCTTTCCAGGTCCAATCCGGGCCGGGAAGGAGCCTTGCCGAAGACAGGGGCCGGAGAGGAAAGAGGCCCGGCAAGCAGAAAGGCGGCGGGGGCTCCGGCGGCCTGGCCGGCCTGCCTGCCCTGGGGGAGACCGGCGGCTCCGAGGAGGAAAAGGAAAGAGAGGGAAGGAAGAAGACCGCAGGCGCGCACCATGAGATTACCTCCCGAGGGGCTCCCTTACCGGGCGCCTCTTCCACTTGGCAACCAGGCATTCGAGAACGAAAGACGATGGTGGCGCACCAGGGAGGGGAAATCCACCCGCGGGCCATGAGGAATGAAGGAAAAAGACGGGCCCACCCCCCTACCGGGGGGTGGGCCCCACGAGCCTCGTCTCTTCCTCGCCTGTGGAGGCCACTCGGAGCCGCTGGAAAAGGTCACGGGTGACCTGTCCCGAAAAAACCGGGGGGCCGACGGACGTAACGATTTTTCTAGCAAAACCCATACCTTCTTACAACCATGATTCCTTTTTCCGAAAATTTTTCTTCATCGATCCTGTAACCCACTGTTTTTTTGCGGGTTACGGCGCTTCACCCCCCAGGCCTTCCCATGCCTCCTTCCCGGACGTTCCCTTTCGGTTCCACCGCCTGTGCGAAATGGCACCAAAAAGGAACACTTCCGAACACCCGCCCCCCTTTCCCGCTTTCCCTTCATTTCCCGGCACCCAAAGGGTCTTTTCCGTTAGGGTAAGTCCGAAATTCAAAATCAATTATTAGCGGCAAGCCCCCCCGGCGAGACATGGAGTTCCAGGCCAGGGCCGGAACGCCTGCATCCCCATAACCACTTTATCTATAGTTATTTAGGTCCCACCAGGCCCAAGCCGCACACTGGATCTCCCGGTGGCCTCTTTTTTTCCCAAAAAAGGCTTGTCCGAATTCCGGTCAGCACCTTTAATGAAATCCTTCATCACCTTAGAATGATCACCTTCAGGGAGCTACTTGCCTCCCGTAAGCCCCCATACATGGAGTTGACGATGACCGAAAAACGATTCCTTCTCCGTTACCAGGAACAGGATGGGTCCACAAAAACAGTGGCTCTGGAGGGGACGGAATGGACCCTTGGCCGGGCCCCGGAAAACCGCATCCGCCTCTCGGAGCCCACGGTCTCCCGCCACCACGCCCTGCTCCGGCGCCAGGGGAACGCCTTCTTCCTCAGGGAACTCCAACCAAGGAATCCCATCCTGGACGAGAACCTGCGCCCTTTCTTCCAGGAGGCCGACGAAGACGGCCCCACCGTAAAAGAAATGGAATTGCCTCCCGGAAAACCCTTCCTTCTGGGTACGACCTGGGTGTGGGTCGAGCCGGTGGAGGAAAGCGCTGAAGACAATACAACTGTTCCGAGCGAACCCTACCAGGTTCCGAGCTTGAACGGACTTAAGGACCTGAGCGAATGGGCTGAGAGCTTGTCCAACCCGGCCGACAACGAAAGCCGGGCCGAAGGGGCTTTGCGCTGCCTCGCACGGATCCTCGCCTACCAAAGAGGGCTGGTGGGGCTCTTCGAGGAGGGAAACCGGCTCAGGTCCCTGGCCTACCTCCAACCCCAAGGCCGCGGGAATCCAACCAAGCCGAAAATGGTTGTGAGCGACACCGTGGCCATGAAGATCAAGAACACCAGGAGGCCTTTCCTTGTCACCAACACCCTGGAAGACGCCACCCTGCAGGACAGGGAATCGGTGATCGCCCTGGGGATCCGCTCGGTCATTGCCGTGCCCGTCGTCTGGGACGACGAGGTGAAAGGCCTTCTCTATCTGGACCGGGGGAAACGGTCCAAACCTTTCACCGAAAACGACCTGCACGTCTCCACGTTGGTGACCTATATCCTGGGCCTCTCTTTCAAGATTCATGAGATGGAAAGCGGCGCTGTGCTCTGGGCCGCCAGGGGCGAGATGATTCCGGGGTCCGTCTCGGCCGGCGCGCCTCAACCCATGCCCGCCGACCCGGATCTGGAAGTCGTGGGCAGCTCCAAGGTCTTCCAGGAACACCTGGCTCTCCTCAGGGACGTGGCCGACCATGACGTATCCGTCCTGGTGATAGGTGAGACCGGGTCCGGAAAGGAAACGGCGGCCCGCCTGATCCACTCCTGGTCCTCCCGGGCCGGCAAACCATTCGTCTCACTCAAGTGCGGCGCTCTTCGCGATTCACTCCTGGAAATGGAACTATTCGGGTATTCCCCCAAGCCGGGGGCCGCCACCATGGGACCCCAACCCAAGAAGGGAAGGATCCAGCTCGCCCAGGAAGGCACCCTCTTCCTCGACGAAATCGGGGACTTGAGTATGCCGGCCCAGGAAAAACTCCTGCAGGTCCTGGAAACCGGGGAAATCCAACCTCTGGGCTCTAAAGAGAAGATCCCCGTGGACTTCCGGCTCATCGCGGCCACGGGCCGGGACCTGGAGAGCATGGTGGAGACAGGGGAATTTCTGGAGCCCCTCTATTCCCGGATTTCGGCCTTCGTCGTCCGCGTCCCCTCCTTGCGGGAAAGGGGCGAGGACATCATGGCCCTGGCCAAGGCGTTCCTGGCTAAAAAAGCGAAGAGCCTTTCCATCTCTCCTCCCAGGATCAGCCCCGCCGCCGCCACACTGCTCACGGCCTATTCCTGGCCCGGAAACGTGCGTGAACTCAAGCACATCATGGGACAGGCCCTCATCCTGGGCGCCAGGAAGCTCGTGACCCCCGAGGAACTCCCCCCCGAACTCCGCCGGGCCTCACCGACGGTTCCCATCGTACGGCTGCCTCTCTCCACGGTGGAACGGGTGCACATCCAGAAAGTGCTCGCCTTCTGCAAAGGCAACGTCCGGATGGCCGCCCGGGTCCTGGGGATCGCCACGTCCACCCTCTACGAGAAGATCAAGCGCTACGGCCTGGAGGGCGAGGTGAACCGGCGGAGGAAGGTGCGCCGCGAGCTGGCCAAGAAGGGCGGCGGCATCGATTCCGGGGAATTCTTCAACGAGGACGAGGTCGGACCGGACGAGGAGGACGAGGAAGACGAAGACTCCTTGGAGGAGAGGAACCCCACCCGATAGACCGAAAACGAAAGGGCAGGGATTCCGGTGGACGAGGAAAACAGGGCAGGAGCGCCTTTCTGCTACCTGGACCATGCGGCCACATCCCCTCTCCGCCCCGAGGTGGAGGAGACGGTTCTCCGCGTTTTCAGGGAGGAATGGGGAAACCCCTCCTCCCTGCACTCCCTGGGCGCCCGCGCAAGGAGGGTCCTGGAGGAAGCCAGGGCCTTTCTGCAGGGGACCCTCGGCGCCTCCAGGGTGATCTTCACTTCCGGGGCCACGGAGGCGAACAACCTGGCCGTCCGGGGCAGGATCCAGGGGAAGCGGCCATGCCGCGTCCTGGCCCTGGCTACGGAGCACTCCTCCGTGCTGGAGACACTCAAGGCCATGGAAAAAGAGGGGCATCGGGTCACATTGCTTCCCGTGGACCGGGAGGGCGTCCTCAGGATGGAAGAACTGGAAAATGCCCTTGGACCTTCGGTGCGCCTCCTCTGCCTTCTTGGAGCCAACAACGAAACGGGAACCATCCAACCTCTGGAAAAGGTGGTCCCCCTGGCCCGCGAGAAAGCTCCCAACGCCTGGATCCACGTGGACTGGGTCCAGGGATACGGCCGGTCCAGGTTCGACCTGGATTCCTTGGACGTGGATTCGGCCTCCATCTCGGGCCACAAGCTCGGCGCACCCCAGGGGATCGGGGCCCTTGCCCTCCGGAAAAGGGACGGTCTCCAGCCGTGTCTCACCGGGGGAGGCCAGGAGGAAGGCGCCCGGGCGGGCACGGAAAACCTTCCCGGGGCGGCGGGCCTGGCCAAGGCCGCCGAAAAGGCTTTTGAAAATGCCCGGGAAGAATGGGAGAGGCTCGAAGCCCTGCGGAGGGACCTTCTGTCCGGCCTCGAGGACAGAGCGGGGGAAACCAGGCTGAACGGCCCCCGGGAGGGAGGATTGCCCCATATCCTCAATGTTTCTTTTCCGGGCGTTCCGGGCGAAGTCCTGCTCCATCACCTGGAAAAAGAGAATGTCTATGTCGGAACCGGGGCGGCCTGCTCGGGCAAGCGAAAGGGAGGGAGCCACGTCCTGGCCGCCATGGGGACGCCTCCCTGGGCCGCCGCCTCGGCCCTTCGCTTCTCCCTTGGTTACACCACCACTCCCGCGGAGATCGACAGGATCCTGGAGGTCCTGCCCCCCATCCTGGAAAGGCTGAGGGGCCCGGGGAGGAAGGGGTGAACCGCTTCGTCCTCGTCCGATACGGCGAGCTGGCCCTCAAGGGAGGGAACCGGGCCTTTTTCGAGAAGACCCTCCGGCGAAATCTCCAGCACGCGCTCCGCCGATTCCCGGGCGCCCGGGTGGAGAAATTGAGGGGGAGGCTCCTGGCCGGCCCCTTCGAAAACGCCTTCCCCCCGGCCAAGGCTCTTTCGCGGGTCTTCGGCGTGAGCAGCGTCAGCCCCGTCCTTTCCCTCCCCGCCGGGAGCGGCCCGGAAGAGATGGAAAAAGGGGCCCGCGCCCTGGTGGAGGAGTGGCTCGAAGGGCGGCCCCCGCGGGGTAAAGTCACGTTCAAGGTGGAAACCCGCAGGGCCGACAAGTCCTATCCATCCACCTCGGCCGCGATTTCGGCCCGCCTGGGGGCGGCCCTGCTCGCGGCGTTTCCGGCCCTGGAGGCCCGGATGAAAAACCCGGAACTTCAGGTGGAGGTGGATATCCGGAGCGAGGCAATCTTTGTCTCCACGGGGCGAATCCAGGGCCCCGGCGGGCTCCCGGTGGGAACCCAGGCCGGGGGGGTGCTCCTGCTGTCGGGGGGGATCGACTCCCCCGTGGCGGGATGGCTGGCCATGAAAAGGGGAATGCCCCTGCAGGCGGCACACTTCGATTCCTACCCTTATACCAGCAGGGAAAGCCTCCAGAAGGTGGAAGACCTGGCGGCGATCCTGGCCTCCTGGGGAGAAGGATTGCGCCTCCATGTCTTCCCTTTCACCGCCGTCCAGGAGGCCGTCAAGGCATCCTGTTCGCCCCGCTACCACACGGTCCTCTTCCGGAGGATGATGCACCGGATCGCACGGAGGCTGGCCCTGGAGACGGGTTGCCCGGCCCTCGTGACGGGAGAGAGCCTGGGCCAGGTGGCCAGCCAGACCCTGGAGAACCTGGCCGTCATCGACCAGGCCGTGGACATTCCCGTTCTCCGTCCCCTGGTCACCTTCGACAAGCAGGAGACAGTGGACCTGGCCCGCCGGATAGGGACCTTCGACATCTCGGCCCGCCCCTTCCCGGACTGCTGCACCGTATTCACCCCCTCCCGGCCGGTGATCCGGGGGAAGATCGAAACGGCCCTGGAGGAGGAGGAAAAACTCCCCTGGAGGGAACTCCTGGAGGAATCTTTCCGGGGCCGCGAGGAAAAGGATTTCCCCCCCACCGGCGCCTCCTACACGCACTGAACCGGAAGGCACGATTTTCTACGGCCGATCCAGGTCGCCGGTGATTTCCTCAAGGAGCCTGGCCGTCTCCCTGTCCCAGGGCCGGGCGGCCAGGGCTTTCCGCAGGAAACGGGCGGCCTCCTCCTTCCGCCCTTCCGCCCGGGAAACCAGGCCCAGGTTGAAAAGGGCGAAGAAGTTCCCCGGGTCCATGGCCAGGACCTTGCCGTAACGCAGCCTGGTGTAGGCGAAAGAGCCTTCCCCCGACATGGACTCCCGCAAATGGACAAGAAAGGCCTCCCAGAGGCAAAGCTGGACCTTCTCCTCCGGCTCCATCGCCTCCCGGTCCACCTTTCCCAGCCAGAGGGCGGCGTAGGATGGCTTCTCCATGGCCCAGGCGACCCGGGCGGCGGAAAAGCAGGCCGCCGGGGCGCGCCGGCACCCGAAAGCCTCCCGGACGGCGGCGGCATAACGTGCCTTCAGCTCGGGAAAACCCGCGCCCTCCAGGGAATCCATTGGGGGAACCCGGGGACCCGGGGCGGATCCACGGCAAG
>Ga0256831_1002233_pt1 | contig 10171 bp, 4 predicted proteins | sample 132544metaG_FD_189087 | JGI IMG/M metagenome (GOLD analysis project Ga0256831, IMG submission 189087) | Hydrothermal vent microbial communities from Lau Basin, Pacific Ocean - 132-544 | ecosystem: Environmental > Aquatic > Marine > Hydrothermal vents | place: Pacific Ocean: Lau Basin | collected...
CCAACGTGTGAACGGTCGCCAAATTTTAATATTGTGGCTATTAGGTTTACGAATATTGCGGCCACTAGTTCATAAACATGGTGGTGTTCTGGATTGCCTATTTCTCCTATGACAAATCCGAAGTTTAGGGTTAGGGCCATTACTATGAAAAATCCAAAGACGACTTTTTCTGGGTTCATGTTTTTTTTTGAGTGAGTAGGGGCAATCCTTTATGGTTGCCCTTTTTTTCTAAATTTGACGTTCTAGTCGTTTTTTCTCGTGGTAGGCTAATCCTGTTCCTGCTGGGATTAATCTACCTACAATAACGTTTTCTTTTAAACCGCGTAAATCATCACAGCGTCCGTTTACTGAGGCTTCCGTTAGAACTCGTGTTGTTTCTTGGAAAGAAGCGGCAGATATGAAGGAGTCCGTGGCCAAAGAAGCCTTAGTTATGCCCAATAATCTAGGTTGATAAGTAGCAGGTTCTTTGTTTAGGGCTATCGCTTTTTCGTTTTCTTCTAGTACTAGGGAGCGTTCTATTAGTTCTCCTCTGAGTAGCATTGTTTCTCCAGGGTGGCGCACTTCTACTTTGCGTAGCATTTGTCGTAGTATGACTTCTATGTGTTTTTCGTTGATTTTTACACCTTGTAGGCGGTAGACATCTTGTACTTCATTTACTATGTAAGTGGTTAGGGCTGTTATTCCTAATAGGCGTAGAATGTCGTGTGGGTTTGGTGCGCCGTCTACCACTTCTTCGCCTTTTTCTACATGTTGACCTTCAAATACGCTGATGTGTCGCCATTTTGGTATTGGGATTTCTATAGCATCGTCGTTTGCGTCTTTTATAATTAGGCGTTGTCGGGTTTTAGTATCTTTTCCAAAACTGATAGTTCCACTTTGTTCGGCTAGTATTGAACTGTCTTTGGGTATGCGAGCTTCAAATAAGTCGGCTACTCGTGGTAAACCACCTGTTATGTCTCGGGTTTTTGATGATTCTTGGGGTAGGCGTGCTAGTGCGTCTCCTATTAGAACTTCTGTGCCTTCTTCTACATTTAATATCGCATTTGGTGGTAAAAAGTAGTTGGCTGGTTTTTCTGTTCCACTTAGTGTTAGTTCCTTACCGTCTATATCAACGAGTTTTACCATTGGGCGTAGGTCTTTGGCGTAAGGGGGTCGCTTTTTTGGGTCCATTACGATTATTCGACTTAATCCTGTGGCATCATCGGTTTCTTTGTCCACTGTGACGGCTTCGATGACGTCTTGTAGTGTGACTTTGCCAGCTACTTCGGTGATAACTGGTACAGTGTGTGGATCCCAAGTAGCTATTAGTTGTCCAGCTTCTACTTTGTCGTTATCTTTTACGGTTAATATTGCTCCATAGGGGACTTTATGTCGTTCTCGTTTCATTCCAAATTCGTCAATCAGACTTAATTGACCAGAACGTGAAATAACGATTAATTTTGTTTCTTCATCAGTTTCTTGAGTGAGGATGTCAAGATTTTCAAATTTTAAGCTGCCTTTTGATTTGACGTTAATGTTGCTAATGGCGGCTGCTCCTGATGCTGCTCCTCCTATGTGGAAGGTTCTCATTGTTAATTGAGTGCCAGGTTCGCCAATTGATTGCGCCGCGACTACGCCAACGGCTTCTCCTGTATTTACTAGATGGCCTCTAGCTAGGTCTCGTCCGTAGCATTTGGCGCAGACTCCATAGTGTGATTCACAAGTGATCGCAGAGCGAACTATGATGCGATCTATGCCAGCTTTTTCTATTTGTTCTACTCCATCTTCGTCTAGTAGGATACCTGCTTTTATTATGGGTTCGTCTATTCCTGCTTTGTAAACGTCTTCAGCTACTACTCTTCCTAGAACTCGTTCTCTTAGGGGTTCTATTTCGTCACTTCCTTCGATTATTGGTGTCATTTCTAGGCCATAGTGGGTCTCACAGTCCAAGTCTTTAATGACTAAATCTTGTGCAACATCGACCAAGCGACGGGTTAAGTAGCCAGAATTTGCAGTTTTTAGAGCCGTATCGGCTAAGCCCTTTCTAGCTCCATGTGTAGAAATAAAGTATTGTAGGACATTTAAGCCTTCTCGGAAATTAGCTGTAATTGGGGTTTCGATAATCGAACCATCTGGTTTTGCCATTAGGCCGCGCATTCCTGCTAATTGTCGAATTTGAGTAGCAGAGCCACGCGCTCCCGAGTCAGCCATCATGTGTATGGAGTTGAATGAGGCTTGGGTATGGTGTTTGCCATGTCTATCTGTGACTTCCATTGTTCCTAATTGTTTCATCATCGCAGATGCTAGTTTTTCATTCGTGCGTGTCCAAATATCCACAACTTTATTATAGCGTTCGTTTTCAGTGATTAAGCCAGAAGCGTATTGTTTTTGAATTTGGGCAACTTCTAGTTTCGCAGTTTCTAGGATTTCTGGTTTATTATCAGGTATTACCATGTCTTCTATGCCGATTGACATTCCTGCGCGTGTGGCATAGGAGAAGCCCATGTACATTAGTTGATCAGCTAAAACTACAGTATCTTTTAGTCCTAGTCGGCGATAGCAGACGTTTATGAGGTTAGAGATATTTCTTTTGGTTAAATCTCTATTTACTAGTTCAAATGGTAAACCTTTTGGTAAAATTTCTGAAACCAATGCTCGTCCTAATGTAGTATTTTTACGAGTGATTTTGGGTTGTAGAATACCTTCTTCATCTGGTTCAAATTCTGTGATTCTCACTATTACTTTGGCACATATTTCTGCAGCTTTGGTTTGATAGGCCCGATGTACTTCATTAAGATTGGCGAATACCATATCCTCTCCGCGTGCGCCTATACGTTCTCTCGTCATAAAATAAAGCCCTAAAACCACATCTTGAGATGGAACAATAATCGGTTCACCATTGGCAGGCGATAAGATGTTATTGGCACTCATCATTAGTGATCGTGCTTCTAATTGGGCTTCTATAGATAATGGTATATGTACAGCCATTTGATCGCCATCAAAGTCAGCATTAAAGGCAGTACAAACTAAAGGGTGTAGTTGTATAGCTTTTCCTTCAATTAGAAGCGGTTCAAAGGCTTGTATGCCTAATCGGTGCAAAGTCGGTGCGCGATTTAATAATACTGGATGTTCACGAATCACATCTTCTAGTACATCCCAAACTTCTCCAGTTTCTTTTTCGACTAATTTTTTAGCAGCTTTAATTGTAGTAGCAATACCTAAACGTTCTAATTTTCCAAATACAAAAGGTTTAAATAACTCCAAAGCCATTTTTTTGGGCAATCCACACTGTTGTAATCGCAATGTTGGGCCAACAACAATTACTGAACGACCAGAATAATCTACCCGTTTTCCAAGTAAATTTTGGCGAAAACGTCCTTGCTTACCTTTAATCATCTCAGCTAAAGATTTTAAAGGTAATTTATTAGAACCAGTCATTGCCCGTCCGCGACGACCATTATCGAGTAGGGCATCAACTGATTCCTGGAGCATACGTTTTTCGTTACGCACAATGATTTCAGGAGCATTTAAATCCAATAAACGTTTCAGCCTATTATTCCGATTTATGACTCGTCGATAGAGATCATTTAAATCAGACGTAGCAAAGCGGCCTCCTTCTAGTGGAACTAATGGACGTAATTCAGGAGGTAAAATGGGTAATACTTTTAGTATCATCCATTCTTGTTTGTTGCCTGATTGGATAAATGATTCTATTAATTTCAATCGCTTAGTATGTTTTTTTATTTTTGCTTCAGAGCTACTGCTATTAATTTCTTCTCGGAGTCTTTGTACTTCGCTGGGTAAGTCTATTGAGCGCAATAATTCAAATACGGCTTCTGCTCCCATTTTTACTTGAAAGTCATCTCCATATTCTTCTACTGCTGTAATATATTTGTCTTCTGATAGTAAATCTCCTTTGTCTAAAGGAGTCAGTCCAGGCTCAATTACGACATAAGCTTCAAAATAAAGAATTCTTTCTAGGTCTCGCAAAGTCATATCTAACATTAATCCCATGCGAGATGGTAATGATTTTAGATACCATATATGGGCGACAGGACAAGCTAGGTCTATATGTCCCATTCGTTCTCTACGTACTTTGGATTGGGTTACTTCGACTCCACATTTTTCACAAACTACTCCGCGATGTTTTAGACGTTTATATTTTCCGCATAGGCATTCGTAGTCTTTGTTAGGGCCAAATATTTTGGCGCAGAATAGGCCGTCTCGTTCTGGTTTGAAAGTGCGGTAATTGATCGTTTCTGGCTTTTTTACTTCACCAAATGACCATGATCTAATTTTTTCTGGGGAGGCTAGGCTGATACAGATTTTATCAAAATCTTCTAGATGTTCTTTATTATCTAGCATATTGTGAAAATATTTCATTTGGTATCCTGTTTTTTTATTCTGAAAATTGGGAAATGATAAGGGGCAATCCCTCCGTGGTTGCCCTAATACATTTAATTTTGTTCTAATTCTATATCAATACCCAAAGAACGAATTTCTTTAACTAAGACATTGAATGACTCAGGCATTCCAGCATCCATACGATGATTTCCATCGACTATGTTTTTATACATTTGAGTGCGTCCTCTCACATCATCTGATTTAACTGTTAGCATTTCTTGGAGAGTATAAGAAGCTCCATAAGCTTCTAATGCCCACACCTCCATTTCACCAAAGCGTTGTCCTCCAAATTGGGCCTTACCGCCTAATGGTTGTTGAGTGACTAAACTATAAGGGCCTGTTGAACGGGCGTGCATTTTGTCGTCAACTAGGTGGTTTAGTTTCAGCATATACATATAACCAACAGTAACCTTACGATCAAAAGCGTCACCAGTACGACCATCATATAAAGTAGTCTGTCCAGTTTCAGATAATCCAGCTAATTTTAGTAATTTTTTTATCTCAAGTTCGCTGGCACCATCAAAAACTGGTGTAGCCATTGGTACGCCTTTACGCAAATTGTTTGCCATTTCAATCAGTTCTACATCAGAAAAAGCTTCAAAATCTTCTTTTTTGCCACTAGTGTTATAGGTACTTTCTAAAAACTCGCGTAGTTTTTGAATGTGTTCGTTTTTGTCGTCGGCTTGTTTCATTTCTGATAGGATATTGCTAATTTTAAATCCCAAGCCTTTGGCGGCATAACCTAAGTGGGTCTCTAAAACTTGACCAACGTTCATACGTGATGGAACTCCTAACGGATTTAATACTATGTCCACTGGACGACCATCTGCCGTATATGGCATATCTTCAATTGGCACAATTATAGATATAACACCCTTATTTCCATGCCGTCCAGCCATTTTATCTCCAGGTTGTATGGTACGTTTAACAGCTAGATAGACTTTTACCATTTTTAAAACACCCGGAGCGAGTTCGTCACCAGCGGTGCGTTTTTTACGTTTTTCTTCGTATAGAGCATCGAAGCGTTTGCGTTGTTGTTTTAATTGTTCTGAATATGCCTCTATTTCAGCCTGTTTACTACTATTTTGCAAATGAAATTCAAAATAATGATAAGGTTTCAAACCTGATAGGTATTCTTCTGTGATTTCTGAATTAGCAGAGAAATCAGTTGGTCCTGACAAAGCTATTTCACCTAATAATAACTTTTCCAAACGCAGGAAAATATCAGCCTCAAAAATACGCCGCTCATCATCCAAATCATCCCTAATCTTTTTTAATGCTTGTTGTTCTATATGAATAGCACGCGCGTCTTTTTCTAGGCCATCACGGGTGAATACTTGGACATCAATAACTGTACCTCTAGTACCACTGGGAACTCGTAAGGAGCTTTCTTTAACATCAGAAGCTTTTTCGCCAAATATAGCACGCAAAAGTTTCTCTTCAGGGGTTAATTGAGTTTCTCCTTTTGGGGTAACTTTTCCTACTAATATATCTCCAGGATTAACTTGCGCTCCAATTGATACTATCCCTGATTCGTCTAAATTATTGAGTGCAGATTCATTAACATTTGGAATATCAGCAGTAATTTCTTCTTGTCCTAATTTAGTATCCCGCGCTAAACAAGAAAGTTCAAAAATATGAATCGAAGTAAAACGCTCTTCTTCAACAACTCGTTCAGAAATTAAAATAGAATCTTCAAAGTTATAACCATTCCAAGGCATGAAAGCAACCAACATGTTTTGACCTAGTGCTAGTTCTCCTATGTCTGTAGAAGGTCCATCCGCTATCACATCACCTTTACGAATAACATCGCCAGGTTTCACCAAAGGCTTTTGATTAATACAAGTGTTCTGATTTGATCTTATATATTTTATTAGATTATATATATCTACACCTGAACTACTTGTTGTTTCTGTGATTTCATTTTCATCAATACGGACAACAATACGCGCTGCATCAACTGAGTCTACTACTCCACTGTGTTTTGCGACAATTGTAACCCCTGAATCACTAGCTACGGTTCGCTCAATACCTGTACCAACTAAAGGCTTCTCTGCGCGTAAAGTTGGTACAGCTTGCCGTTGCATATTTGAACCCATTAAAGCTCTGTTAGCATCATCATGTTCCAAAAAAGGAATTAGAGAAGCAGCAACAGATACTGTTTGTTTTGGCGAAACGTCCATATAGTTCACTTTATCTTTTGCTGCTGTAGTGAAATCATTGTCGTGTCGCACAGTGATCATTTCATCTAGGAAATTGCCTTGCTCGTCTAAACGGGTATTGGCTTGAGCTATTATGTAGTTTCCTTCTTCAATTGCAGATAAGTAATCAATTTTCTTAGTCGCTTGTCCATTTATTACCTTGCGATAAGGACTTTCTAAGAATCCATAAGTATTGACTCTAGCATAAATAGCTAAAGAATTAATCAAACCAATATTTGGGCCTTCAGGAGTTTCAATAGAGCAAACTCGCCCATAATGAGTAGGATGGACATCTCGAACTTCAAAACCAGCTCGTTCTCGTGTTAAACCGCCAGGCCCTAAAGCCGAAATACGCCGTTTATGGGTTATTTCCGACAAAGGATTATTTTGATCCATAAACTGCGATAATTGGCTAGAACCAAAAAACTCCTTAATCGCCGCAGAAACAGGCTTAGCATTAATCAACTCTTGTGGAGTCAACTTTTCTGATTCAGCAACACTCAAACGTTCTTTGACAGCACGTTCAACTCGCACCAATCCAATACGGAACTGATTTTCAGCCATTTCTCCAATGCTACGAATCCGACGATTACCTAAATGGTCAATATCATCCGTGCTTCCAATACCATTTTTGATATTAATTAAAGTAATTAAAACCTCTAAAATATCTTGATTAGATAAAATCCCTGGTCCAGTGAGTTCAGTTCTACCTACCCTCTTATTAAACTTCATTCGCCCAACAACTGATAAATTATATCTATCTGCGGAAAAAAACAAATTACCAAATAAACCTTCAGCAGCCTCATTAGTTGGAGGTTCACCAGGACGCATCATCCGATAAATTTCTATTTGCGCCTCCAAGGTTGTAGTAGTTCCATCAAGACGTAAAGTCTGTGAAATATAAGGACCTCGCTCTAAATCATTCATTTCTAAGAGGGTATCAAAGTCTTTAACTTGGTCTTCTATGAACTGTTCCAATAATTCTTCAGTTATTTCATCATTGGCTTTGGCTAACAATTCTCCGCTTTTTGGAGATATAACATTTTTTGCCAATATTTGACCCAATAACAAAGACTCTAAATGTCCTTCTTTATGTTCAATTGGAATAGGAATTCTACGCATATTTGCAGCTTTTAATACTTCCACATCTGAATCTTCAAAACGTTGCCCAGCAGCGACAAGCAAATCGTCATTTTCAGGATTTTTAATATCAAAATTACTGATTTGACCAACAACATTGTTTAAATCTAATTCCCAGAAAAAATCATTTCTTACTTTTTTAATATGTTGAAATTTAAAAAAAAGAGCAAGTATATCTTCATTACTATAATTTAAAGCTCGCAACAAAATAGTAGCAGGTAATTTGCGCCGCCTATCAATTCGTACATATAAACAATCCTTATGATCAAATTCAAAGTCCAACCAAGAACCGCGATAAGGTATAATTCGAGCAGAAAATAATCGTTTACCAGAAGAATGAGTTTTGCCCTTATCATGGTCAAAAAAGACACCAGGAGAACGATGCAATTGAGACACAATAACCCGTTCAGTTCCATTAATAACGACAGTACCATTATCAGTCATCAAAGGAATTTCTCCTAGATAAACTTCACTTTCTTTGATGTCTTTAATTGTTTTATTTTTAGTTTCTTTAGAGTAAATCACCAAACGCAATTTAACTTTTAAAGCAGTAGCATAAGTCATACCCCGCTGTTGACATTCTTTGACATCAAAAGATGGTTCACTCAAACGATAACTTACATATTCAAGTCGGGCATAACCAGATAAACTTTCAATTGGAAACACCGAGTTAAAAGCTGCGTGTAATCCAATATCAGAACGCTTATCAGCAGTAATGTATCTTTGTAAAAAGCTTTTATAGGAATCTACTTGGATACCAAGTAAATGAGGCACTTCTAATATGCTGGGCTGTTTGCCAAAATCTTTACGAAGGCGTTTTTTTTCTGTAAATGAGTAAGTCATAATTAATCGGAATGGAATGGTGTGAATGGAGAAAAGCTAAAAACATGCCTTGGGCTAAAGCCCAAGGCTAAAAGATAAAGTCGGCTAAAGCCGACTAATTCTAACAATAAGAACAGTCAGCTTTAGCTGACTTTAGCTATAAGCCTTGGGCTTTAGCCCAAGGCTTTCTGACAATTTATTTTATATCAGCAGAAGCACCAACTTCTTCTAGGTCTTTTTTAATCTTATCAGCTTCGTCTTTGGGTATGCCTTCTTTTACAACAGAAGGTGCTGATTCTACTAAGTTTTTAGCTTCTTTCAAGCCCAATCCAGTTATAGCGCGAACAGCTTTAATAACTTGAACTTTCTTATCTCCAAAACTGCTCAAATGAACAGCAAATTCGGTTTGGACTTCAGCGGCAGCACCGCCTTCATCTCCACCACTTGGTGCAGCTACTGCGGCTACTGCGGCGGCAGATACTCCAAATTTTTCTTCCATCGCTTTAACTAGTTCTACTACTTCCATGACTGTCATGTTGGAAATAGCTTCTAAAATATCTTCTTTGGCGATTGCCATCTGCTTTTCTCTCTTTAGTTATTGATGTTGTTGATATTATTGCTATTGCTTTTCACCCACGGCTGCTAATGTGCGTACTAGTTGAGCCTGTGGTTCTGCTATTGTGCGAACCATTTGGGTAATAGGTGCTTGAATTACTGACATGAGTAGGCTGATAGATTCTAAATATGTCGGTAATTTTGCGACTTTAGCTAGTGCTGAACCGTCTAGTAATTGCTTACCTAAGCCTATGCCTTTTACAACTAATTTGTCTTGTGATTTACCAAATTCATTTAAAACTTTTGCCGCAGCACTTGGCTCTTCTTTTGAAAAAGCTAATAATATTGGCCCTACAAGTATCTCTTTTAAGCATTCAAAATCTGTATTTGAAACCGCACGCCGTGCCAAAGTATTTCTGACTACACGCAAATCGACTCCAGCTTCACGAGCCTTTTTGCGTAGATCAGTCATCGAATCTACAGACATACCGCGATATTCAGCAACAATAGCTAAAGAGGCATTATTAGCAACATCATTCACACTGGCAACAATAGCTTGCTTATCTTCAAGCTTCAGCGGCATTAATAATCTCCTTTTTTATAGTTAAAAAAAAGGTCAAAACCAATAAAATCAAAGGTCTTGCCATCTGCGTAGGATTTATAGACACCTACGGTCTTTGATATTGGAGTGCAAGGTAACCTTGCACTCCAAAGAACACCTTTTTATCATAAACTACTTGGATCTATTGCTATTCCTGGTCCCATTGTTGTGGATACAGAAATCTTTTTTAGATAAATCCCTTTTGAGGTGCTGGGCTTGGCTTTTTCTAAATCACCAATAAGTATTTGTAAATTTTCGCGTAAAGCTTCACTACTAAAAGAAATCTTGCCAATAGGACAGTGAATAATTCCTGCCTTATCAGTGCGATAACGCACTTGCCCAGCTTTAGCATTTTTTACGGCAGTGGCGACATCTGCTGTGACTGTTCCGACTTTGGGATTTGGCATTAATCCTCGTGGGCCTAGTATTTTTCCAAGAGTTCCTACTATTCGCATGGTGTCTGGGGAAG
>Ga0256831_1002234_pt1 | contig 10169 bp, 8 predicted proteins | sample 132544metaG_FD_189087 | JGI IMG/M metagenome (GOLD analysis project Ga0256831, IMG submission 189087) | Hydrothermal vent microbial communities from Lau Basin, Pacific Ocean - 132-544 | ecosystem: Environmental > Aquatic > Marine > Hydrothermal vents | place: Pacific Ocean: Lau Basin | collected...
GTTTTGTATAATCAATAGTTACGTAATAAACAGAAGTTAAATATTTGCAATTATTTGACATTAAGTAGATTTATTAATAACTTTATTGCTCAAATGTACTGATATGAATAGAAAATATATTTTGTTTATTTCAATTTTGATTTCTTTTTTTTCATGTAAGTCAATGGAACAAAGTTTCGATGATTACAAAGGAAAAGTAATCACAATTGGTTTTGGAGGAGGATTTACCGGAGAGTACAAGGAGTATTCCTTGCTTGAAAACGGTGATATGTTTTTGTATAATACCCTAACTAAAAAGAGAGACTATTTGGGAAAAGTAGAGAAGAATGTAGCGGAACAAATGTTTGAAAATTCCAAAATGCTTAATCTTCCCAAGAGAAAGTTTAATAAGCCCGGGAATATGAATAAGTATATCATATATAGGATTAATCATGTTGAAAACAAGATTTTGTGGTCAAATAGTAAAGATATTGATAGTGATTTAAATACCTTTTATAAGGTTTTTTTAAATAATGTAAAAAAATATAAATAAGATGAGAAAATATATATTTACCATAGCATTTGTTCTAGCAACGGTCACATTGAGCTTTTCTCAAATCCAAGTTTTTAAATCCGATAACAGTGGAGCTTCAGATGATGAAAAGCTTACAATTCCTTCTTCAGAATATAATAATATAAAGAATATATTAGGTGTCAATAGTCAGAATCAAAATCGTCAGACTAATGTTTTTAATGTTAATTCAATTGAAATGGATCAGTTTGAACAAGATCGTTTGTTATCAAATGTTGCTTTTTTGAAGGGAGTTAAAAGAGAGATTCCATTAAGTATCAGTATGAATAATATAAGTGAACTGATAAGTGAAAACAGTTCTGACAGGGAGATCGCTTACAAAATATTAAAATTTAAAAATTATAATAAAGTATTAAAAATATCCAATATTGATAATTTGCATATCGAAAGTATAATTACTGATAATTTGGGTATGACTCATGTGAAGATGAATCAATATTTGCGCGGATTGATGATATATGGTGGGCAATTATATGTCCATTTTACTAGAGGAAACGGTATTGAAAATCCAACTGCATTTATAAATGGAAATTGGGTTAAATCCGAAGACATTAATGGTCAAAAAGAAAAAGAGGGCAGTACTCCTATAATAATTGATGAGTTTAAGATATCGAGAGATGACGCTATTGCAAATGTAAAAGATATTTTGAGGGATGATAAAATCAAAGTAAGAAATCTATCCGAATTTGCTAAATATCTTATTAAAGAGGAGCAGTGGCAAACTCAAAAAGTTTACTATCCTAAAAAAACAGGTGATGATATCGAATTTATCCCTGCCTTTGTAGTTAATGTAATAGCAGATGCGATACATAGATATAGGGTTATTATCAATGCCTTAAATGGAGAAGAAATTCTTAAACACGATTTACATTGTAGTTTTATAGATGAAAAATTGGCAAGCCCTCCTCCCGCGGGAAGCGTTGTTGCTCATGCTAAGGATTTGAATGGAGTAAATAGAGAATTTCACGCATACCAAAATGGCAATGATTATTATTTGTTGGATATTTCGCGCTCTATGTTTGATGCAGCCGGTAGTCAATTGCCGGACAACCCCAAGGGAGCTATATGGACTATAGATGCACAAAACACTCATCCAAATAATTCGAATTTTAGTGATAAATTAAGCCACGTATATTCTAATAATAATACCTGGACCTCCCAAACATCTGTATCTGCACATTTCAATGCAGGATACGCGTATGACTATTACAAAAACGTTTTCTCAAGAAATTCGATTGATGGCAAAGGAGGAAGTATAGTTTCGATAATCAATGTTTCTGATGAAGATGGTAGTTCTATGGGAAATGCTTTTTGGGGTGGTTCAGCAATGTATTATGGAAATGGTGATGCCAATTTTAGTAGTCCTTTGGCAAGAGCTTTGGACGTATCAGGTCATGAGCTAACTCATGGTGTTATTCAAAACACTGCTGATTTGGAGTATTATGATGAATCAGGAGCTATCAATGAATCTTTTGCTGATGTATTTGGAGCAATGATGGATAGAGATGATTGGAAGATGGGAGAAGAAGTGGTCAATACCAATACTTTTCATTCAGGTGCTTTAAGGGACTTGAGTAATCCTCATAATGGCGGTAATAGTCTTGGAGATCCTGGATACCAACCTGCACATACTAGTGAGCAATATAAAGGTGATCAAGATAATAAAGGAGTGCATATAAATAGTGGAATTCCTAATTTTGCATTTTACAAATTTGCCAAAAAAGTTGGGAAAGATAAGGCGGAAAAAGTATATTATAGAGCATTGACTTACTATCTTACAAAATCTTCACAATTTGTAGATTTGCGAGTAGCGATTGAAAAATCAGCAAAAGACTTGTATGGTGAACAAGAGAAACAATTTGCTTCTCAAGCATTTGAAGCAGTTGGAATCGGTGGCTCTAGTTCGGGAGGGTCAGGCACTAATAATAGTCAAAAAGATTTAGCTAAAAATCCGGGAAATGATTATGTCTTAGTGACGGGAGAACAAGGAGAAGCTTTATATTTATTTGATGGAGCTGGACAAATTTTAGGGAATCCCTTATTGAGTACTCCTTATGGAATAAAGAGCAGACCAAGTATTTCAGATGATGGTTCTATTATTGTTTTCGTTGGAAATGATAAAAAAATACATATGGTTTCAGATTGGAATTCAGGTAATATTAAAGATGTTATTATTCAGGATCAACCTATTTGGAGAAATGTTGTGATAGCAAAAGATGGAAGCTTGATTGGTGCACTTACCGATGAAGTGGATTCTAAGATAAATGTTTATAGCGTACAATTAAAAAAGTGGAAAGAATTTCAATTGGTAAATCCTACATCTGCTCAGGGAGTAGAACTAGGAAATGTTAATTTTGCTGATGCTATGGAATTTGATTATTCAGGTGAATGGATAATGTACGATTGTGAGAATTCGGTTGGTGATAATATCAAATATTGGGATATAGGTTTTATCAATGTATGGAATAATGCTACTTCAAATTTTGCTGATGGTAGAACGAATAAATTGTTTTCAGGGCTATCAAATGACATAAGCATTGGAAACCCTACATTTTCAAAAATTTCACCATACATAATTGCATTTGATTATCTTGAAGGTGATAAGTACTATTGTGTAGGAGCAAATGTTGAGACGGGAAAAGCCTCTGTTATATACGAAAACACGGATTTAAACTATCCTACATTTTCAAATGATGATAAGCATGTGCTTTTTGAATATACCAATGATTCATCACAGAAGTTTATAGGGCAAGTTGATGTGGACAATACAAAAATTAATCCTGTAGCCAATTCTGCAAAATATTTTTCAAATTATTATGAACTTAAATGGCCGATTTGGTTTAGTGACGGTACAAGGAAATTAACAGCTAGTAGTGATGACTTACCGGTGTGTACGGGCGTGTCAAAGACCTCATTGTACCCAAATCCTGTCTCAAAAGGTATCTTGTCAATAAGAACCGACGATTTTGACTCTAGAGCAATGGTCACAATTTATACTATTCTTGGGAATAAGATGATCTCAAAAGAGGTGGATTTTAAAAATAAATTTGAGGATGTAAACATTAGTGCTCTAGATAAAGGTAATTATATTCTTAGGATAAATGACGGCAAAAAATCATATGTCGGTAAATTTGTGGTCGTAAAATAATTCTTCCTTTATCCTCAACCCGCGATGAAATAATCAATGTGCGGTTAGGTACAAAATATGGGCAAAAAATCTTTACTAACTAAAACGCGTGCCGTAGGTTCGCAATAGCGCCCGACTTAACAAAATTTCAAAAATTGTCTGTTTTTGGGCAGACACTATATATCCTTGCTTAGAAACTGTATTCTTTCAAACTTATTAATATCTGTTCCGTATTTTTTTTGGATATTACCTTGGAAATCGGAGATGCTATTATATCCTTTTCTTTTCATCCACCGCTCCATTTCAAAAAGAATAGTCTCCAAATAGCTAATGCCATTTTGGAATAGGGTAGAGCAAAGTTGAGTTGTATTTGCACCTGCTAATAATTGTTTGATTACTCCCGTATGAGTGTGTATGCCTGTACCGGCCGATATGTCACAATTTACTTTATTTGCCAATAGTGCTACCCATCTTAAGGTTCTTGTTGCCTCAGTAGGTCCGCTTAATATATTGGTTTTGATGATTTCTTCAGTTTCGATATTAATATCAGGTCTATAGAATCTGTTGAATAATACAAGACCGTCAACACCTTGCTTATCCAATTTGTGAGCCATACCAATGATATTTGTAAAATAACTACCCAATTTAATACTGACAGGGATATTGACATTCTTTTTTACGCTCTTAAATATATCACAATACCTGTCATTAATTTCAGTGCAAGTTGTATATTTATCAAACGGGATGATAGCGATATTTAACTCAATAGCATCTGCACCGGCTTCCTCAAACTTTGATGCGTAATTAGTCCATTCCGAATCGGTAACACAGTTGATACTCGCAATAACAGGAATATCTAATTTTGCTTTGACATCCGCTATCAAATCCAATAGTTTTTTCATTCCGAATTCAGTAGAATGTTTTTGTAAGTGTTGAATAGCTTCAGGGAAATAATGGTATTTTGGGTCTTGGTCTTTCAGGCGAGTTGAATCCACTAGTAATTGCTCTTCAAAAATAGATTTTGTAACTATAGCACCTGCTCCCATTTCAGCGCAGAACTTAATGCTTTCAAATTCTTTTGTTATTTTTGAACTACTAACGACTAAAGGGTTCTTGAGATTTATTCCGAGATAATTTGTACTAAGATCCATAATATTTATTTTTATTTTGATATATTTGAAAGACGAAATTCGTCAATAAGTTTTTGTCTATTTTGCAATTGCTTTTTAATAAACACCAAAGAAGAAGATAGATTTTTTTTAGCATCTGTGGTTAATCCTTCTTTGAATTTCCAATCATAACCTTTGATATGCAATAGATATGTGGCCGGATTTTTATCAAATAGCTCTTTACACAGATAATATATATATCCGGGAGAAGCCTCATGGGATGTAAAAGAAATATCTGCCGATTCATCAATCTTTGTTAATACAAAATCATCGATATCTTCCATTGAAGCATCTACAAATATCACTAAATCCATTTCAGAAATATTATGTGCATCTTCAATATTCAATTGATAATTGCAATCAAATTCAAAGCCCTCTAGGTTTTGCCTATTAATCCAAACTTTTAATTCATTTACAAAAGCACAGCCTAATCCGTCATCTCTTCGTCCGGGATTACCAAATGCATATATCAATGTTTTGATTGTTTTCACAATTTAAGTCCTTTTTTTATCAATTACAATATCATTACTGTCCTTAAGTGTTAATTCCAAGGGCATCTGTCCAAGAGCATGAGTGGCGCAACTAAGGCAAGGGTCATACGCCCTGATAGCTACTTCCACCGCATTCATCATCGGTTCTGTGATTTCTGTTTGTCCGTTCATCATTTCTTTTGCAGCAGCATTTACCGCCATATTCATCGGGTCATTGTTATTGGTTGTTGACACGATAAGATTAGCCATTTCTATTTGGTCATTTTTATTTATTCTATAATGGTGGAATAGTGTTCCACGAGGTGCTTCTATGACACCAACCCCTTCAAATTGTTTTTCTCCTTTTGTTACTAACTCTCCCGATAATATATCCGGATCATTTAATAGTTGTTTCATCATTTCAGCTGCGTGTAATACTTCAATGAGTCTTGCCCAATGGTAATGCATCGTTGAATTATTGGGTTTACCTTTTGTATAATGCTTAAATTCTTCAAATTCCTTCTGAGCTAATTCAGTAGGTATAAAATCACAGGTATTAAGTCTGGCTAAGGGACCTACGCGATACCATCCTTTTTCTTTACCGAGATGTTTTAAATAAGGAAACTTCATATAAGACCAATTCTTCACGCCCTCAACTATGTATTCATTATAGTTTTGATAATCTATTCCATCTAAGATTATCTCGCCATTAGCATCAACAGCCCGTATTTTGCCGTGATATAAATCCAATGCACCATCTTCCCTCACTATGCTCAAATGATTTGAAGGAAAAGAAGCAAAATTATCGATAAAATCCCTGTTTTCTTTTTGGTAATTTTTTAGAAATTCCAATGCTTCCAAAGACCAAGCTATCATTTGGTCTATGTTTTGGCCGTCTTTTCCCTTGAGAAAACTATCTCTTTCTGCGATAGTGAGGTGTTTATTGATTCCTCCGGGTATGGCTCCTGTACCGTGAATCTTCTTTCCGGAAGTTGCTTTGATAATCTCCTGTCCGAATTTACGCATCATCACACCCATTACAGCTAAATGTTTGTTTTCTTTGGCGATTCCAATTATATTTCTTATATCAGGAGCAGCATCAATACCAAATAATAAATCAGGGGATGCTAAATGGAAGAAATGCAATACATGTGATTGAAACATTTGTCCGTAATGCATGAGTCTCCTCATTTTTTCTCCTGTTGCTGTTAGGTCTGAACCCGTACCTGCACCTACTATAACATCAATTGCCTTTGCAGCTGCCAAATGATGACTTACGGGACAAATACCACATAGCCTTTGAACCAATACGGGAGCTTCCCAATAGGGTCTTCCTTGAATAAAACGTTCGAATCCTCTAAATTCTACAATATGCAGTCTGCTCGTTTTTACATTATTATTTTCATCCAAGTAAATAGTTACTTTTCCATGTCCTTCGACTCTAGTTACCGGATCAATTGTTATTTTTTTTGACATTTTTTCCTCTTTATTTTTTTTTACCAAATAGCGGTTTTAAAATTCTCAATTTATTTAATTATCCTATCTGTGACTTTTATTTTAATCTTGATTTAATCGTATTTAAAGCTGCTATATTCCAATTTTAATTCTTGCCCTGTTGCTAATGCTAATAGTGCATCCCAGATCAGATCCGCTCTTGGTGGACAACCCGGAAGAAAATAGTCTACTTTGACCACTTCGTGACAAGGGTAAACCTTATTTAATAGTATCGGCAATTCCTCATCATTTGGCAAAATGCCTTCGGGATTGTAAGTTGACGGACCATCCAGATATGCTTCTTTCAGGCATTCCTCGATAGGGATATTGTTTCTCATAGCAGGAAGACCGCCCATGATTGCGCATTCTCCCAGTGAAACAAGAATCCGGCAATTATCCCTAAAATATTTCAGGATATGCACATTTTCACTATTGCAACATCCTCCCTCTATTATTCCGATATCAATAGGCTTAGTGAATTTTTTTATATCGGTTACAGGGGATTTGTTAAAATCTACCAGTTCGATTAATTCCAAAATCCTGTCGTCTATATCCAAGATTGACATATGGCATCCAAAGCATCCCGCTAATGAAGTTGTTGCTATTATTGGTTTACTCATTTTTGAATTTTTTTGATTTTTTAATCATTTATAATTGTCAATTCAGAACCTATTTGGGCATTATCATATTTTCTATTTCCAATTGGTTCTTCAAATCCGATTTCTTTTTTCAATATACAACCAACAGGACAATTATTCATCGCTGTCAATGCTTCCTCATCAGTCATCTCCATGGCCAAATCAGGATCAAGTATAATTTTTGCTTTATATCCTCGCCCTTCGATAGCGAAGTAGTTTTTACCATCTTTGTTTTTAATCGTCCTTACGCATCTTTTGCATAGAATACATCTGTTTCTTTCCAAATATATTTTTGGACTCGAAGCATCAACTTCTTTCTCTTCAAAAATAAATGGAAATCTAGGAGCCATTATTCTATAGCTGTAAGATAGAGCTTGAAGTGTACATTTTCCACTCTTTTCACACGAGGGACAATAATGATTACCTGTAACAAATAAAGATTCAAGTATTAGTTTTCTGAAATCTGTTATTTCATCGATGTCGTTTTCTACTACTATACCTTCTTGTACTTTTGAAGTACATGCAGTCATAAACCGGCCATTGGATTTAATAGTACACAAACGACAAGAGCCGGAAGGAATTACGGATTTCAAGTGGCACAAAGTCGGGATAAATACTCCATTTTGTTCTGCGGCTTCTACCAAATTCATGCCTTCCTCAGCGGTACATTTTTTACCATCAATGGTAAAACTTACTTTTTTAATGCTTTTTTTCATTTCGTTTAAATTTATACTGCGGGGTATCGAGATACGGCTTTTGCTCCTGATATTATTGCTTTATCAAGGTCAAATGTCGTATCGTACTCTTTCCCTTTTTGAATTAATGCTTCATATTCGTGTCTGAAATTTTCCAAGCCGGATAATATAGGATTGGCTGCGGATTGTCCAAGACCACATCTGTTTACTTTTCTCATTTGTAGTCCCCATTGCTTAAGATCGATCAAATCATTTTCAACACCGCGACCATCTATTATTTTCTGTAATTTCTTGCTTAAAATCACCGTCAAGTTTCTGCATGGCCCGCATGATCCGCAAGATTCATCAATAAAGAAGTCCGTGAATTCTTTTGTTATTTCAATTATATTTCTTGAATGGTTAAATACGATAATAGCACCTCCTGTGCTCAAATCTTCATAGGCTATTTTTCTGTGAAATTCATTTTTACCTATCAATTTTCCCGAAGGACCTCCAACCTGAACTGCTTTGACATCATGAGCTCCTGCCATTTCCAATAATTCTCTTATGGTGATACCCCATTCTACTTCAAAAACTCCCGGATATAATACATCACCTGAAATACTGAGTAATTTAGTTCCGGATGATTGCTTGGTTCCCATCGCTCTATACCATTCAGCTCCTTTGTTAATTATTTTTGGAATAGCACAGAGAGATTCAACATTGTTGATAGAACTCGGATTTTGTAGATATCCTTTTTCTACCGGAAATGGAGGTCTGTTTCTCGGTTCACCCCTTTTACCTTCACATGACTCCAGTAGTGCTGATTCCTCACCACAAACATAAGCACCTGCTCCTAATTGTATTCTTATATTAAAATCGAATCCTTGTTTACCCTTGATGTCTTTTCCCAGAATCCCAAGCTCTTCTGCTTCTTTTATGACATTTTTGAGATAGGGTAGAAGATATTCGTATTCGTACCTTAAATATATTATTCCATTTGAAGCACCTATAGCATAAGCTGCTATTAGCATTCCGACAATGACTTTTAGTGGTTCTTCGGTCAGAATCACTCTGTCTTTGAATGTGCCCGGTTCTCCTTCATCGGCATTACAAATAATATGTTTTGGGCTTCCTTTTGACTGTTTGCAAAATTGCCATTTCAATCCTACAGGAAAACCTGCACCGCCCCTGCCTCTAATATTTGAATCTTTCACCAACTCTATTACTTCGACAGGAGTGTAAGTGAATAGTTTTTCCACAGTATCTTCCCAACTAAATCCCGAGAATATAACACGACCTCTTCTGTTAAGATTATTAGTGACCATGCTATTGATTAGGCTTTCTTGGTTATGACCATCTCCAAAACTATTTATAAGGTCTGCCGGATTTTTGCCCTTTCTAAATTCTTTAATAATTTCTCTTACTCTATATGTTGTGATTTTTGGGAAAACTACACCATTAATGATTGCAGCAGGTTCTTGATCACCCATACCTATATCTGATGTACTGTATAAGCCAAATAAACCATCTTTCGAAATAGAATTAAATTTAGTTTTTGTAGCATTTTCAAAAGTCATTGCTATTTTATCCCTGCCGAACATCTTTGCGACTATGCCGTTATTAAGGTATATATTATACTTTGCCGATTTATTCCTTTTGAATAAATGATAAAATGATAAGGTTTGGACAACATCGACTGATGATATTTTGAAAAAATTGGCAATTTGATTTATTGCATTATCATCGATATGCCCAACAGACTTTTGTATGTCATGAAGAATATCCATCATACGACTTTTGTCATTATATTTTTCTAAGATGTTTTTTATATTATTACTCATATTTAATACTCATTTATTAAAATTAAATGTAATTTCTACCGGCAAATCTATTATTGATATCGTTACCAATCAATAGCTAAAACATTTTTGGAATAATTCTAAATTATATTTTGTTTGACTAAAAATACCAGGAGCTTAGCAAAATAATATAGTGTTGTATTATTATTTTCGAGATTAAATAC
>Ga0256831_1002235_pt1 | contig 10167 bp, 9 predicted proteins | sample 132544metaG_FD_189087 | JGI IMG/M metagenome (GOLD analysis project Ga0256831, IMG submission 189087) | Hydrothermal vent microbial communities from Lau Basin, Pacific Ocean - 132-544 | ecosystem: Environmental > Aquatic > Marine > Hydrothermal vents | place: Pacific Ocean: Lau Basin | collected...
TGCTTGTATCATCTCAATCGTTGCGTAGAGCAACTATGTGCCTCTTGAGATGCTTCAATCAGAACAAAAAATCAGCGCAGTATAGGTAAATTCATTACTTGGAACTTCCTAATAACCTTGTGCAACATTCTGCTGTCGCCCACCCCAAAATACCCACTGTATCAAGCGATCATGACTCTTTCTTGCACGGCTTGATGCTTTGGGGTCATTATGTAAGATTGATACCATATAGGTTTTACCATCGGCTGCTTTAACATAGCCCGCGACACCGCGTACATTACGCAAGGTTCCTGTTTTAAAGAAGCCGCGCCCTTTTACTGGCGTATGGCGTAAGCGTCGTTTCATTGTTCCATCAATACCCGCGATAGAAAGAGATTGCATGAATAAATTTCTATAAGGGCTTTTATAAGCATCCATTAAAAGATCAGATATATGTTTGGCGCTGATACGTGCGCGACGACTTAGCCCTGAACCATTTTCAATGCGTAATTCTGGAAAATGTAGACCTCTTTTATTTAAGAAATCACCAATGGCTTCTGCTCCCTTACGTGGGGTACCAGGCGCACCGTAACGCTTTGCTCCAATTGCCAGCATTAATTGACGTGCCATGACATTATTGCTGTCTTTGCCTAGTTTAGGCAGTATTTGTGCCAAGGTGCGAGAGTGAAAGGTTGCTAGTTTTCTAGCATGACTAGGAGTGCGGCCAATAGCAAATCGGGTTTGAATACTCCCTCTTAAATCATGACGCCAGATGGTGTTGATTGCAGAAAACAGGGTATTAGCGGGATTCATTAATACACGAGAGTAATGGCGGGTACCGCAGCGTGAAGAGAATGTGCCTCTAAAGGTTGCTGTTACTTGGCCACCTCTTCTGGAAATGCCAATTCTAGGACGACAACCACGCCTCACCTTGCGCATTTTATTGACGATACGAAGATTATAGGCAGGTGTCATTGCTTTGACAGAAACACGTTTACCTCTAGCGTTAACAGAAAAATCAGTCATGCGCTCATTATAAAGTAGCGCATCAGGTTGAGCGTTATAAGCACTATAGGGCTTGCCATCAAAGGCACCTGGGTTCAGATTTAGGGTATTAAAAAAAGTATTATCGAACACCAAACGTCCCTTAATACTGTAAATACCGCGTTGACGTAATTGGCTTAATAGATTGCGTAAGTCCTCTGTAGCAAAATCAGGCGCACCATTACCTTTGATATAAACATCACCCGTTAAGCGTCCGTTCTGAATGCTACCTGTTGTAAAAATATCGACAGCCCAGCGATGATTTGGCCCCAAAACACCTAGTGCAACATGTGCTGTCACTAGCTTCATTACTGATGCAGGCGAGCGTGCTACATTTTCTTTAAAGGCAAGTAGAGGGCGAGGTGAGCCAACTGCATGAACATAAACGCTCATGCCATAAGGAGAGACTCGTGATTGATTCAGAATATTGCGTATTTCAGGCGGTAGATTATTATAAATTGGAGGCTGTTGCGCATTCACCGAAGGCATCATTCCCATCATTAATAATACGAGCGTTGTAAAAAAAACCTTAATTCTATAATTTTTCATTCTGATACCATCCCCATGTTGCAAAGTCTTAAACATTAACCAAATTATTACCCATTAGCAAATTTTATTAGTGATAATATTTTATTTATGAACTTAAATGCATATAGATAACTCTATTAGTTTAGCCTGAATAGAAGGAACTGCAAGATGGATGTAAATCAGCGGCACAAGCCCATGTGCCGCACTGTGTATTTCGCTCTTACAAAAAACTATTGAGATTAAACCAGCTAAGGGTTTAGGATACACGCTATTGGTGTATATAGAAGCTGAACATCTGAAATATTCGGATGAACTATTAGACATTATACCGATTTTACCCTATTGATATTTTTTGAAGTCTTTTCTGACAAGGTTTATATATTTCGGCTACCAGTTTAAGGTGGGACAGTTACTGTTTCTGCTATTCACCCGTACCCTTCGACAAGCTCAGGAAGCTAGTTCCCTGAGCTTGTCGAAGGGTACGGGTTGTTTGCTCTATGACTTTACTTGTCCCGCCTTAAGTTGATAGCCTATATTTCATGAGGCATGTAAGCCATTGTAAATAAAATTGTTTTAAAATCGGTATACTGTCTATTATGCATTTAGCAAGTGTGTGCATTGGCTACTTGATGTGTTTTTACGCATTGCCTAATGCTGTTGTGGGGAGACGGGAGACGGATAATCACCGAGTGTTAACAAAACTTATTACCCTTACTATTTATCCGTCATGCCTGAGGTGTTTTTTAAATAGTATAAAAAATTTCCACATCATTCTCGATTTTTTCTGCCTTGGAAGGATCCGCTAAATTTTTTGATTTAAGATATAACGCTTCGCCTTTTTTGGTAGCACAGTATTTCAAGCCTTTTCGATAGCAAAGTGTAGCGTTATCTTCATCATCTAGTTGCGAAAGTAACTCTGCAAATTCCAAATAGCCTTTAGTATCGGGTGCCATATTAAGCGCCGATTCATAGAAGTAGCAGGCTTTCCCCCACAGCATATTGCTACGATATAAGCGCGCTAAACAAATAAGCAGTTCAGGACTGTTATCATTTTGCTGTAACCATTTTTCTGCTTGTTGAATGGATTTATTCAGGCTGACGTGCTCTATCTGTCCAAAGCGTTCCACCAAACCTGCATCCCAGTTTTTATTTAATGTACCTAGTAATATTTTTTCTGCCAGCTTGGTGTCATCAACGATAATTAAGGCATCGATATAATGCAATACAGCTTGTGGCTTGGACTTAATTGCTGTCGGTAGTTTTTTCCATAAAAGATGCAATTTTTCGGGCTGGTTTTTTAATGCGGTGGATTGAAAAATTCCTTTTAAAGAAATGGCTTCATATTTTTTCTGTACGGCTACCCTAAGCTGTTTTTGCTTTTTTAACTCGGGCAATAACTCAAATAAATTATTCCAATCTTCCTGTTGGTAATAAACACTGGCTAATAATTTTGTCGCATAGGGATGCGCAGGAGATAACTCTAGCAAATGCACGAGGGTTGCCCTCGCTTGTTCTACCTGTTTGCTTCCCAGTTGCATTTCTGCCTGCGATACCGCAACCGCAATACGTGCATTATCACCTTTTGCTGCCGCTTTTTTTAGGTATTGATCCCGCTGGTCATAGCTTTCTTGCATATGTGCGGCGCGTGCTGCGGCTAAATAGTTTAATAAGGGGGTTTCAGCATGTTCTATATTTTGCAGTAATAAAGCCTCTGACTTTGCCCAATGCCCTGAGGTAAATTGCATCAACCCCTGAGTTAAATTTTGTCCTGCCTTACTGCTCAAGCGCTTAGTACGGTAAGTCTGGATAGTCTTTTTTATCCCAAATAGGGTTTTAAATAGCCAAATTAAGACATAAAAGGCAATAAAGGCTAATAATAATGCAAGTAATAAATTGGTACTTCCTAGGGTGTAACTGCCCCATGTTCCCCAAGTGATGGTCACAGTTTCCGCATGGCTGAGAATAAAGCTGGCAAGCCAAAACATGGCAATGACAATCGTTAATAAAAGTAAAGCGTATAAAAACATATGAATTACTCTCTATTTTCCTGATTTGGATAGTTGATTTAACAAGGTTAACGAGCCTGAAATATCGGGTGGCGGCGGAGATAGTTTGACTTTGCTTAGCTCATCTAATTGTTGTTCCAATGATCCCTTGATGATATCGGGATAGTATTTTTCTAGCATTTGTTGGATCAATTTGAGCTGTTGATGATAGTCATAATCTAGTCCTTGTAACACCATTAAGCGTAGAGTTTCAAAGCGCAATTGCAATAGGTTTTTCAGTTTTTCTTTTTCATCAATACCAATGATCTTTCGCACCGATGGATCAAACTTTTGAATCACCACCGCATTATTGATCCCTGAAACTAAGCGCGATATAAAGCCAGACTCTTCTTCTGACACTTCGGGTAGTAGCGTTATTTTTTGTAGCTTAGCAATCTCAGCCTCAACAGGCATGGCATTAATTACTTCAAGCAATTCAGCTATGCGTTGTGATATTGCACTGATATTAGGTATGAGGAAAATTTCCACTGAGATAATTTCTTCAGCAAGTTTTTTGCGGACAGGTAAATACTTCTTTGAACCCAGTTTAAGCAGTGTTGTTTCGGCACTCCTTAAAGCCTGTAATGCGCCATCCTTATCCTTATGCAACTGGAGGCGCTGGTTGGCAATTTGTAATAGAAAATGTAGCTCTGCTAGACGCCATGCATAACTAGGGGCGGATGCTAATGCTTGTGACTGTTCTTGTTGTTGTGTTAACAGTACCGCTTGTTGTTCTACCGTCTTGATGGCGTGTTGAGTTAATTTATTAACTCTATTCAAGGTTTGAACGGAGTGGTCAAGCTGTTTGCTTTTTTTCTCTAAATCAGTGAGTAATTGGGTATTGAATGCAACAACTGATGACTTTTTGGCAAATGTCTCCGCCCGCTGTTTTAATTCGCTCACACCAACTGCCGCCTGTTTGGCACGATCATTGATTTGCATCCAATTTTTATAGCCTGCGGCAATACCAACAGCCGTTAAAAATAATGCCAGCCATGCAATAAATAGCGTAAAGCGGGAACGACTTTGCAATATTGCAAGTACTTGCGCTGATTCCTCAGCTTCTTTATGACTTCCCCCTAGATTGTCAGGGGAATTATTACCTTCCATTTGGCTCATAGATAGGAATCCATACGGGTTTGTAAAATATGATAAATTGTTTCATCACTCGGGTCGGGGGCAACCCAAAGTTTACCCGTAAATTGGCGTTGAAATTTTTGCTTAATACGTTGACTACCAACTAATAAGGGAACATCAGTAATCCATGTTTCGTTATTTGTCAGTCGTAATAAATGCTGTAAACTTTCGCCACTGGTGATAACAATTATATCAAGTTTTTGTTGATAATAATGCTGTTTTAATAACCTGATATTATCAACAGGGCAACGTCTAGCATAGACATTACTATAAGTAACACTTGCTCCTCGTTGCTGTAAAGTATCGCGTAATAAGTCACGCCCCCCTTCACCACGAAAAATAATAATGCGTTGATCTTGCACCTGCTGCATTGCATCTAGTGCCAATAGAGCTTCACTGTTAAATCGTTTATCAGGAAAATAATCAACGCTTAGTCCTTTGCTATGTAGACTTAATGCTGTTTTTTTGCCAACAGCGGCTATTTTTAAGGGTTTTAATTGCGCTTTGCTAACGTATTTTAGTGCTCTTTCAACCGCGTTGGGGCTAATAAAGAGTGCGGTGTTAAAACGTTCTAGAGTGCTCAGTTGTTGATGGAGTAAATGTGGGGATTTTGGTTCGACTATTTCCAAGAGAGGAAAGGGAATTACCTTTGCACTATTGGATTCTAATTTTTTAATTAACTTACTAGCCTGATGAGCAGGGCGAGTAATGGCTATCCAGCGGTTTTTTAATTGATTGGGCATAATGATCAGCTACCAACTTGAGGTGGGACAATCATTTGGTATTTTGTAGCCTGTATTAAGGTACGAAATAAAGGGGCATTATAAGTAGGTTTTAAGGCTACTCCAAGGAAATAATAAATCTAACTAGTTTAGGAACGTGCACGAAACAACTTCGGGAAGTTATTCCGTGCACGTTCCTTATTAGTGAATCGTTGAGGTTGTCTTCATTGGCTGTAATTCTTCATTAATGAGTAATACACCAATGCGTACATATTGAGAAATATCAGCATAGGCTATTTCTGCTTCATCGGTATTATCAAGATCAAACTCCTCTTCAGCACTTATGCGTGAAAAATCGCTAATGAGATCTCGCGTGTCTTCTGGCAATTCATCAAAGTCTTTAATACCACTCATTGCAATCCCCATGATAAAACCCCGACACCATTCTTGTAAGGCGGTTACTCTTTTTTCCAATGTCTGATCATCATCTGGTAAACAGAGTTCATAGCGCAAATTACTATCTTGGAGATGATTTTTTATTTCATTAAACCAGCTTCCCATTAGCTCAATCACATCATCAGGAGGAAGGTCGCTCTCTTCAATTTCTCCCATTACTTGTTTAATCCAATCCAATTGATCAGCAGTGGTGTTGGCAACTAGCATTCCACTGGCAACTCCATGACTTTCAGCTACATCATTGATTGAATTAATTTTAATCAAAATTTCTTGTATTTCTGAAAATTGCATTGCTTTAACTCGTCTAATTTTGGTTTTATGGAAAGATCGGCTATACTAACATTATGTATTTTTTACCACTATTACTAATAGTGAGTAATTAATAATACCTAGATCCTACAAGTGGTCGCGCACATATAGCACAAGCTATCGATCTACATAGTGATATTTTATTTTTTGTAAATATTAATAAGCATTCCAATTAATAAAATTTTACTTTTTAAATCAATTATTTGTATATAATGTTCGCGAGAATTCAGGTAATACATATTTCTTGGCTACCTCTTCCTACACTGCTTAACGTTATGATGTATTTATGGATAATTACGCTACAGACACGCACCTTCAAGAAAAGATTTCTCATCTAGAGGAAACACTACATGAGTTATTAGCGACAACTGAGAAGCTATTTAAGGAAAATAGCGTGCTTAAGGAAAGAGAAAAGCACTTGCTACAGGAACGTGCAGATTGGCATGGAAAAAATGACAAAATTCGAACTCAGGTAGAGTCAATGATTAGTCGTTTAAAATCAATGGATAACGCATAGAATGAGGGAGCATTGTTATGAGTGATGATAAAAAAGCGATTGCTGTGACGGTAAGAATTTTAGATAAGGATTATATGGTTGCCTGTCCTGCTGGCGAACAAGCATCATTGATTTCTTCTGCTAAAGAAGTTGATGAAAAAATGCGTGAAATTCATAAAATAGGGAAAATCATTGGTTCAGAGCGCATAGCAGTCATCACTGCATTGAATCTTGCTAATGAATTAAACTCTGCTAATCATCAAGTTGAAGTTATTGATACTGATATTATCAAGCGTGTTAGTGAGTTGCAGAAAAAAGTAGATGCTACCTTGGAGCAGATCAACACAGAGTTGTAACCGCTCATCGATAGCTTAAAAAAAGCTCATTTTCACTTGTAAACGCACATTTTTTTTCTTGAGTTGACAAATTCTAGGGGCTAAACAGTTACAGAATTAGCCTGATAAATAACTACCCACATCAATAACACGCTGCAAGCGCAGATTTTCATTTTTAGCTAACATTTTATTTAACAAGGATTGATAGCCTGCATACTCCTCAGGCAGTATTGGAATGGGGGCCATAACATGTTGCATCAACAGCTCCATTTCTGTTGAACCATTATAAGGTTTTTCGCCCATTAACAACTCATAAAAAATAATACCTAAGCTATAAATATCAGATGTTACTCCAGAGGGTTCATCTAGGGCGCGCTCAGGACTGATATAATAGGGAGTACATTGGATTTCATCTTCCGACATAAAACCCGCCTTTACGAGTAAGCTTGTTGCGATTCCATAATCATTTAATGCTAAAGAACCATCATCACGTAACATAATATTTGCGGTTTTTAAATCCCGATGCAATAAACCTGCCTCATGTACAATATGCAAGGCATAAACTATTTCAAAAAACCAAGTTAAAGCATGCGGTAATGGCAAACGTTTATAGGAATTTAAGCTTTCACGTAAAGAACCTTGTGTCATTAGCTCCATGATTTGATAAAGAACGTGATCACTAATGCCGCTATCATAGATCTGTACTAGTCGTGGTGTCTTAATCTTGCTAAAGTTATCCAGATCTGATAAAAACTGTTCTATAAAGTCCTCATCCAAACAACTAAGTTTATATTTATAGCGCTTGATGGCCGCCAGTTTTCCATCACGATGGATTGCTTTGTAAACGGCTGAGTTTTTACTATTATGTAGCACTTCCAGTAAGCACCAATCATTGAGCTGAAAGGGAAATTTACTCAGATGATTTCTTAGGTTAAGCAGGGCTTCAATCTTAGCACTTAGATCAGCCCATTCACCTTGAAATTGAAAAAAGCTATCGGCATTATTTTCTAGCGCAGCCTGTTTTATCCCTTCCTGGTCGCTAAATAGCAACACTGATGGCTTGGATGTTTGCCTCTTGATACGTTGCAACTGCTCCACGCCTTTGGCTAATGATACTGAGCAATCCAGCAATATAATATCGTGCTCGGAGCAATCTAAATCACCCTCTAAAGCATCTTGTGGGTTAATAAACTCAGAACGAATATGCTTTAAGTATACAAACGAAAAACATCGCGCTACTATAGTCTCAACCTGCTGACTCATTTTATCATCTTGCTCAATAAGTACAAAAGAGTAACTCATTTTATTCCTTCTATTAATGCTTTGTATCTTTGAGTGTAGAACATAGACAGCTATTTTGCTTTTTTATGATAGACTTCTTAAGTTTAAATATTCAGGAAGATAACAATGGAAGGCTTATTTACAATTGAAAACCTTTTTACTCTCGGAATGCTGGTTTTATTACAAGCGGTACTGGGTTTTGATAATCTACTTTATATTGCGTTAGAATCTCAACGTGTAGAACAAGGAAAACAGTCAAAACTACGTCGCTGGGGAATTGGTTTGGCGGTTATTTTACGGGTTGTTTTATTATTTGTACTTCTAAAAGTAATTTCCTTATTTCAGGATGTACTGTTCTCGCTCGATTACAAGGGTATTATAGAAGGGAGCTTTACCCTGCATAGCTTGATTGTTTTCATTGGTGGTGTATTTATTATTTACACTGCAATAAAAGAAATCAATCATATGATTATGCTAGAAGAAAACGAACATTCAAAGCGCAAACCAAGATCTTTTACGGTCGCCCTAATCTGGATTGTGATTATGAATGCTGTATTTTCTTTTGACTCCATCCTCAGCGCAATGGCATTAACCACTAACTTTATTGTCATGGCAACGGCTATTATCATCGGTGGTCTTTTGATGATATGGCTTGCGGATCATGTGACCGAATTCTTAAAGAAAAATCGTATGTATGAAGTGGTTGGATTATTTATTCTGTTATTAGTAGGTGTGATGTTGCTTTCAGAAGGCGGACATTTATCCCATCTGCATCTCTTTGGGTCTGAAGTGGTCGCTATGAGTAAAAGCACATTCTACTTAGTGATTGCTGTAATGGTGATTGTAGAGCTAGTTCAATCTCGTTATCAAAAGCGTTTAATTGCGATGAAATTAAAGAATGATCAAACGCATATATAGTTTTTCACATAAATAATTGCACCCTTCGACTCCGCTCAGGGTACAGCTCCCTGAGCGGAGTCGAAGGGTGCGGAAATTTATAAATGAATGTTTATAGGATAGTTAGTGTCTGGTATCTGGGGGCTAACTAAGAATGGGAGACCTCCTAGGCTCTGTTGGTATTTGATTATTTTCCACCCTTTTTGCAGATTTTTCTTTCTGCGTTAAAAACAACCGCACAACCCTGCTGGGCGCTTATTTTTTGCCTTGATAGAAGCAAAGAACCGACTAAAAAGTGAAAATATGACCAAGTGCCAACAGAATCTAGGAAATTATCCGAGAACTGAAATAACAAGGGTGGCTTGTGTTCTAATCTAAATAAATTTCAAAGGTTTGTAACCTTCTCTAGCCCATGGATTAGGTCTTCTCCACCAGCGTTGTGCAATGGTTGCATACATCTGACGGAAATCAACGGTTGGAATCAAATCACCATTATCTAAATTTTCAAAGCTTGGCTCTTTGCCGTGAATGCCTTTATTAACGCGACCACCTAATACAAAGTGTGCAGCAGCTGAACCATGATCTGTCCCCACACTGCTATTTTCTGCTACGCGACGACCAAATTCAGAGTAGGTCATTACCAATACATTGTTCCACAAACCCGCTGCGGTCATTGATTTTTGGAATGCGCGAAGTCCACCTCCTAGATGATACAAAAGGTTGTTATGGCCATCCACTTGTCCTGCATGGGTGTCAAAGCCTGCCAAGGTAACTTTAAAGACGGGCAAATGTACGCCACTGGTAATTAAATTACTCACTTGCTGTAAATCACGCCCGAAGCTACTATTAGGGAAGCGCGTATTATGGCGCGGTGCTTGGTGTAATTTAGTTTGTAAAAGATCTGCCGCAGAGTTAATTTGATTCTGGGTTGATAATAA
>Ga0256831_1002236_pt1 | contig 10166 bp, 9 predicted proteins | sample 132544metaG_FD_189087 | JGI IMG/M metagenome (GOLD analysis project Ga0256831, IMG submission 189087) | Hydrothermal vent microbial communities from Lau Basin, Pacific Ocean - 132-544 | ecosystem: Environmental > Aquatic > Marine > Hydrothermal vents | place: Pacific Ocean: Lau Basin | collected...
AATCTGAGCCGAAAGAATATTGAGCCAATCGCCGAACTACCAGAATTCAACGGTACGGTGATCTATCGATGCGAGCCTGTGCTGCAGTTTAGTCCTTTTACCAACAAGGCACATCAGCTCCGATCCAAAGGTAAATTGTATGCAAGTGAAACATTTTTGAAAGAAATGGGGCTGGAAGAGGGGAATAAAGTAAATATTCAAAAAGATGATATTACCATTACATTAGAAGTGGAACTGGACGACAAGATAGGTTCTGGTGCATATGTAGGGACGTTCGATCCAAGTGTCGATACGAAATCCTTATTCGATGGATATCGATTTACAGAAGTAAAACTGCAGAAGGTGTGATATGGAGACGGCATTTATCATAGAGACCATCATCAAAATCCTCGTGGTTTTGGGGCTTTTTTCGGCTCTAGCCGGATTTGCTACCTACGTGGAGCGAAAAGTTTTGGCCTTTATGCAAAGACGACTGGGGCCTATGCATGTGGGGCCATATGGGATATTGCAGGTTTTGGCCGACGGGATCAAGCTCTTTACGAAAGAAGATTTCATCCCCCAAGGAGCTGTCCGACCCATTTTCATGATTGCTCCTGTCATTACGGCGGCTACCGCTTTTATCGCTATGGCCGCGATCCCTATGTTTCCGGAGTTTACTATCGGAAGTTATACCGTTCGACCTATCATCTCGGATATGAATGTAGGGCTTTTATTTGTCCTTGGAGTGATGGGTATTGGACTCTATGGCCCTTTGCTGGCCGGTATGGCTTCAGGGAACAAATGGTCTTTGCTGGGAGCCGCCAGGACGGCTATTCAATTTTTGAGCTACGAGGTAGTCACTGGCCTCTCGGTTTTGGCTCCGGTGATGATCGTAGGTTCGTTGTCGTTGATCGATTTTAACAACTATCAAGCTGGGGGAGTGGGAAATTGGCTCGTATGGAAACAACCTATCGCCTTTATCCTTTTTTTGATAGCCGGTTTTGCCGAAACTAACAGAACACCTTTTGACCTACTAGAACACGAAGCGGAAGTGATTTCTGGATATGCTACCGAATATAGCGGTATGCGTTGGGGTCTCTTTTTTATCGGCGAATATGCCAATATGTTTACAATCGGCTTTTTGGCCAGCCTTATATTTTTGGGTGGTTTCAATGATCTATGGTTTATCCCGGGAGCGATAGCCATCTTGCTTAAAGTCTTTTTCTTTATCTTCTTGTTCATTTGGGCTCGGGCTTCTTGGCCACATGTGCGACCCGATCAGTTGATGTGGCTTTGTTGGAAAGTCTTGATGCCGATAGCCGTCGTTAATGTGGTCATCACTGGTATTGTGATGATGTTTTTCTAAGGGGGAATTATGAGTGGATTGGAACAATTTCAAGATAGAAATGTCTCGCAAAACTATTACAGAGTCAAAATAGAGCCCTATCCAAAAACACCATGGGAGAAGTTTAAAAGGGTAATTAAAAGAAGTCTAAAGCCAGATCTTTTGATCGGATTGAAAATCACGCTTTTGGAGATGTTGCGATTTAATATCCATACGATTCAGTATCCTAAAGAGAAACTCCCGGTGAGTCCAAGATTTCGTGGAATTCACCGCCTGTTGAGACTGCTCGAGAGTGGGAACGAGCGGTGTATTGGATGCGGATTGTGTGAGAAGATCTGTATTTCCAATTGTATCCGTATCGATACTAGGCCAGATGAGAATGGTCGCAAAATTCCTACTGAATACACAATCAATTTTGGCCGATGTATCTTTTGTGGGTATTGTGCAGAAGTGTGTCCAGAACTTGCGATCGTACACGGCCAGGAGTACGAGTATGCAAGTGAGCAGCGGGCACAGTTTGCCATGAAAGAGGATATGCTGACACCTCTTGATAAACTCAAAGAGCAAAAAGAGTATCCTGGATTTGGTGCGCCGACTCCGGCAGCTGATAAACTTATCAAAAAAACGCCTTTGGCGTATTAAAGGCAAAGAGATGTTTGAAGTAGTTGCGTTTTATCTTTTTGCAGCCCTGACTATCGTGATGTTCGTCATAACGGTGATGAGCAAGAATGCTTTATATGCGATGAGTTCATTGGCGGCCGGGATGATTTTCATCTCCGCCTTTTTCTTTTTGCTGGATGCGGACTTCTTGGGTGTCGTACAGATCATCGTCTATTCGGGCGCTGTCATGGCTTTGTACGCTTTTGCGATGATGTTTATGGATACTACAAAAGAGGTCAAAGAGAACAATCCACCTAAAAAAATCGTCTTTTTTCTTAGTGGTATGATCGCTTTGTTACTCGTTATTATTCTTTTGACCCCTGTTATTTCCGATAAAGTCAAGGCACTCTATCCAATGAGTGACGAGATAGGTAATACCGAGGCGGTAGGTATCGTACTGTTTACCAAATATCTCGTACCTTTCGAAGTAGCCGCTATCATGCTTTTGGTGGCTATGATCGCCGGTATCATTTTGGCTAGCAAAAGAATGGATGAGAGTATTACATTGAAAATCGATCAAGAAATAGAAGAAAAGGGTGCAGAATGATTACATTGACACACTATCTCGTATTGTCCGCCATACTCTTTTCTATTGCATTGGTGGGCATATTGCGAAGAAAAAATCTGTTGATGCTTTTCTTCGCAACGGAAATCGCCTTGAATGCCATCAATATCGCATTTGCCGCAATTTCCAAATATTATGGAGATCTGACAGGTCAGATGTTCGCGTTTTTTGTCATAGCAATAGCCGCTAGTGAAGTGGCTGTGGGGCTAGGTCTATTGATCATCTGGTATAAACGACGAGGCACCATCGATCTGGATAGCCTTCAAACTATGCATGGGTAGGGGATAGGTATGGAAAATTATGTCTTGATCGCACTCTTTGCACCTTTGGCGGGTTCCCTTTTCGCTGGTATGTATGCAATGAAGCCCAAACGGCTCATTACTGGGATAGTCACCTCGGCACTTCTTTTTGTCTCCTTTTTGAGCTCTTTGGTTTTGCTTTTCCATCTTCTCAAGACAGAAGAGATCGTAAAAGTCAAACTCTTTGATTGGATCACAGCGGGTTCTCTCAACATTCCTTTTGGTCTCGTTGCCGATCAGGTGTCGGTGATCATGATGGTGACCGTGACACTTGTCTCTACGCTCGTTCATGTCTATTCTATCGGATATATGGAGCATGACAAAGGTTTCAATAGATTTTTTAGCTATTTGAGCGCCTTTGTCTTTTCGATGCTGGTACTCGTGATGAGCGACAACTTCGCTGGTCTTTTTATCGGATGGGAAGGGGTCGGTCTTTGTTCTTGGCTCTTGATCGGATTTTGGTACTATAAAAAAGATGAGCCAAGGGATGTCAACCCTTCCATCAGTCCCTCTTGGGCCGCAAACGAGGCTTTCATAATGAATAGGATAGCGGACCTTGGAATGCTCATCGGTCTATTCATCATCTATTGGCATATTGGCTCACTTGATTATGATGTGGTTTTCGCTCATGTAAATCTTTTGGATATCGCTATCATCACGATGATGGGGATTTTTCTTTTTATCGGTGCGATGGGAAAATCGGCGCAATTCCCATTACATACATGGCTTGCCGATGCGATGGAGGGTCCTACACCGGTATCTGCATTGATTCACGCCGCTACGATGGTAACGGCAGGTGTCTATTTGGTGGTACGCTCCTTCCCTATCTACTCTCAAATACCCGATATCGGATTCTATATCGCCGCGCTCGGTGCATTCGTAGCGGTTTTCGCCGCTTCTATGGCGCTGGTCAATACAGACCTCAAACGAATCATCGCCTACTCCACACTCTCCCAACTGGGATATATGTTCGTAGCCGCTGGTCTTGGTGCCTACTGGGTGGCGCTCTTTCACCTTATGACCCATGCCTTTTTCAAAGCGCTCCTCTTCTTGGGTGCAGGAAACGTTATGCACGCTATGAACGACGAGCTCAACATCTTTAAAATGGGTGGACTTTACAAAGTGATGCGGTGGACGGCTATTTTTATGATCATCGCTTCTTTGGCCCTTTCTGGCATCTATCCATTTGCCGGTTTCTTCTCGAAAGACAAGATTTTAGAAGTGGCTTTTGACTCACAACACTATATCATGTGGTTTGTATTGTGGATTGGTGCGGGTATGACCGCATTTTACAGCTTCAGACTTATAATGTTGGTCTTTTTTGGTGAAGAGCGATACAAAAAGTATGGCTTTCATCCACATGAGGCTCATTGGTATATGTTGGCCGCGATGGCTCCTCTGGCTCTGCTAGCCATCGTTGCAGGATTTTTCGAAGAGCCTTTCGAAGAGTTCGTTACTCAACTTCTACCAGAATACCACATCCATATCCATGGTATTTTGGCTGTCGCTTTGATAGGATTGACTACCCTTATCGCTCTTAGTGGTATTGCATTGGCTGTCTATAAATATAGCCATGGTGGATTTAGTCCTAAATGGAGAGAAACATTCATCTACAAATTGTTGTACAATCAATACTATATCCCTATACTGTATGAGAAGCTCTTCATCGAGCCATATAAAGAGCTTTCAAAAATTGCCTGGAAAGAGCTCGATCTACGAATTGTGGATGCTACAGTCGACTTTATCGCCGCCGTCATTTACAAAAGCGGTTTTGCCGGTAGAGTGGTCCAAAGCGGCAATCTGTCCAAGATGCTTCGTTGGATGGTTATCGGTTTGTTGATCTTGCTTGTCTTAGTCATCGTATATAGTCCGGTTCGGTAAGGAGAGCGTTTATGAATCATATATTGTCACTTTTGGTCTTTTTCCCGGCCCTGGCAGCGGTTTTGGGATTCGTCGTCAAAAAAGATAACATCAGAGTCTATGGTATAGCTGTAGCTGCCATAGAGTTCATACTGTCTCTTTTTCTGTGGTTTATGTTCGATCCATCCAATGGAGGATTTCAGTTTGTGGAGTTTATTCCACTGATTCCAGATTATGGGATCAATTATCAGCTTGGAGTGGATGGTATCAGTCTGTTTATCATCATTCTCTCTACCTTTATTACCTTAATAGGACTGATTTCGCTCAATATTAAGAAAAATCTCAAGAATATGATCATCTCCTTGCTCTTTTTGGAGATGACGATGGTAGGTGTCTTCGTGGCATTGGATGCTATTGTCTTTTATGTCTTTTGGGAACTCTCTTTGGTACCTATGCTCTATATCATTGGGTATTGGGGAAGTGAGCTTAGGATCTATGCGGCGATCAAATTCTTCCTCTATACCTTTTTTGGTTCGCTGATTATGCTTGTAGGGATGCTCTTTTTGGCATACCTTTATTATCTTGCTACCGGTACCATCAGCTTCTCCATTCCAGATTGGCATAGACTTATCCTGCCATATGACTATCAATTTTGGCTCTTTTTGGCCTTTTTTATGGGTATGGCTATCAAAGTGCCTATGTTTCCTTTCCATACTTGGCTCCCTTATGCCCATGGACAAGCTCCTACCATCGGTTCGGTGATCTTGGCGGCAGTACTGCTCAAGATGGGGACATACGGTTTTGTTCGATTCTCCTTGCCGATTTTTCCCGACGCTTCGGTTGCCTTGATCGGTCCTATAGCGATTTTGGCCGTGATCATGGTGATCTATACCGCTATGGTGGCCTACGCCCAAGAGGATATGAAGCAAGTCATCGCTTATAGCTCTATCTCTCACATGGGTGTGATCGTTTTGGGAACTTTTGCCATGAATGTAGAAGGTATTGCTGGTTCTATCTTTTTAATGATTAGCCACGGGATCGTCAGCGGGGCCCTCTTCATGCTTGTAGGCAACATTTATGATAGAAAACATACCAAAAAACTGAGTGAATTTGGTGGGCTGGCGGCAGTGATGCCAAAATACGCTCTGATTTTTGGTATTATGACGATGGCTTCTGTGGGGCTTCCTTTGACAATAGGATTTGTGGGAGAGTTTTTGAGTTTGATGGGATTTTACAAGATTTCTCCTGCTTTGACTTTTCTTGGTGGAATGTCTATCGTCTTGGGTGCAGCCTATATGCTTCGTCTATACAAGCTGACCTTTTTTGGACCAATTACCAAGGAGGAGAATAAAAAACTACCTGATCTCAATTGGAAAGAACTCACTTCGCTCATTCCATTGGTAATTGTGGTTATTTGGCTTGGTATCAATCCAAACCCGGTCTTGAAACCTATCAACAAAAGTGTAGAAAATCTGCTCACTCTTATGGAAAAGAAGGCTATCACGCCTGAAGCCAAAGAGATTTTGAGCCACAATAAAGTGGAATTGGAGGCAAAATGATGGAGCCAATCAAAGTGAGTATAGAATCACTCAATCTCGCAACTCTTTTTCCGATGCTCATCGCTGTAGGTGGTGGGTTGACGATTTTGATCATCGATTTGATCAAAGAGAATCTCCATAAATCTTTGTATGTGATGATCGCCATTTTGTTTCTCTTTTTGGATTTGGGGGCGATCTTCGGTCTTGAGGTCAATACCAGAGGGTTTTTCGATGTGATGCTTATAGACGGTCTTGCGGTTTTGTCGCAAATCATCATCGTCGTAGCTTCCATGCTCTTTATCCCCTTGGCACTCACCTCCAAAAGATTTCATGAATTCAGTCTGCCGGAATTTTTTGCGCTCTTTCTTTTTATGGTGGCAGGATTTCAATTCATGGTGGCCACGGACAATTTGATTTTGATCTTTATTGGACTAGAGACGGCCAGTTTGTCACTTTATACCTTGATTGCATTGCACAATCGTGAGAAATCTTTCGAAGCGGCGATCAAATATTTTACGATGGGTGCTTTGGCCGCCTCCTTTTTCGCTTTTGGATCGGCGCTTTTTTATGGACTTACAGGAAGTGTGGAGATTCATCAGATAGCTCAGGTTCTTAGTGATCGCAGTTTTAAGCCTTTGTGGGTGGTACTTGCAGCTACGGCTTTTATGATCGCCGCTCTTGGCTTCAAACTCTCTATGGTACCTTTTCATACATGGACTCCAGACGTTTATGAAGGTGCGAGTGCGGCGCTCGCTGGCTACATGTCAGTTGTACCCAAAATTGCTGGATTCGTAGTGGCGATGCGACTTTTTGAGTTCTTGATCCATAGCGATATACAATGGGTACGAGATGTCTTGTATCTAGCAGTCGTGGTGACTATGACTTTTGCTAATATCGTAGCCCTCGTTCAAAAAGATGTCAAACGAATGCTCGCTTACAGTTCCATCAGTCACGCCGGATTCGTGATGGCTGCTATTATGATAGGTACGACGCAAGCGAATAGTGGACTGTTTCTTTATTGGGTGCTTTTCTTGTTTACCAATTTGGGTGCCTTCACCATGCTTTGGATCTCAAGACATAAAAGCAACCCGTGGGATACGAGATTCGACCATCCATATGAAAAGTTTTCGGGGCTTGTGCAGATTATGCCAGTAGCTGCTACCATTATGGCGATATTTATGCTAAGTCTTGCGGGTGTACCACCTTTTAGTCTCTTTTGGGGTAAACTCTACATCATGTCTGCAGCCGTCAATGCAGGATATATCATTTTGGCGCTCATAATGGCTATAAATAGTGCCATCAGTGCTTATTACTATTTGAAACTCATCGTTTATATGTTTATGAAAGATCCTGTGAGTGAGAGACAGGTGATCTATTTTAAAAATGCCTCTTTGTCTCTTCGTACGATTGTAGGAATTTCCGCTGTTTTTACAATTCTCTCCGTCTTTTTCATCTCACCACTGATGAACTATATCGTCGAGTATGTACGAGTGAGCGGATTTTAATCCGCAAGCTCCTCGATGATTTTTTTCTCGAGCTCTTTTGTTTCTTCGCTGAATCGCCGAGGAAATTGGGTTTTATTGAAGGTTTGCTGCCGCTTGGCTAGATGAGCGGTATGTAATATTATTTGGTTGGCAAGACCGTCCAAGTCTTTTATCTTTCCATCCAGATACTCCAAAGTCTCTTTGATACCTATTGCTTTCATCGGCGTGATGGCGCGGCCATACTCCTTTTCTAGCGAGCAGATCTCATCGACAAGGCCTTTTCGTATCATCTGGTGTGTACGTTGAGCGATCCTTCTTCGCAATATTTCTCTTGGTATATCGATCTCAAATATTTTGGAGTGTGTAAGAGGCTTGGGTGGGTTGAGCCCAAAGTAGTGGCTAGGGGGAAGCTGGGTCTCAAAAAAGATCAAAAGTCCTTTTTGGATACGGTAACGATCTTTGGGGGTAATTTTTGAGGCAAATTTTGGATCGATTTTTTGTAAAAATGAATAGGCTCGTGAAATATCATGTAAAAGCTCTTTTACTTTTTGCTTTGTTGCTTGGGTGAAGTGGGGCATGGGTGAGAGTCCCTCGTGCAAGGCTTTAAGATAAAAACCGCTGCCCCCTACGATAATGAGAGGACGATTCTCTTTTTGGCAGCATCTCTTTGCCTTTTTATACAATGTAAAAAACCGTTCTACACTAAAATACTCGTCGGGATAGATCTCGTCTATACCAAAATGTGGTACGAGGGCCAGCTCCTCCTTGGAAGGTTTGGCTGAGACGATATCGATCTTTTTATAGATGGCCAAGCTGTCCAATGAGAGGATAAGAGCCTCGGTTTGTTGTGCAATTTTTAGAGCCAGCGCACTTTTGCCGCTGGCTGTAGGTCCTATGATAGCTACTTCTTTCATAGGGCGATTATACTATAATACGTCAAAACCTTTGTGGAGCGACTATGCAAAGAGTGATAACAAAGATACGAGACTTCAACGAGCTAGTGATGTTCAAACACACTATTTTTAGTCTTCCTTTTATCTTCATAGCCATGATAGTTGCAGCCGATGGATGGTTTGGTTGGCGACTGCTTTTTTTGGGACTTTTGGCCGCTGTCACCGCTAGAAATTTTGCTATGGGGGTCAACCGCTATTTGGATAGGGATATTGACGCCCTCAATCCCCGCACGGCCAGTAGACCGAGTGTGGATGGACGCATTCCGGACAAATGGTTGCTGCTGTTTATCATTGTGAATGCCTTGGGATTTGTTGTCGTGGCCTATCTGATCAATGATCTTGCCTTTTGGCTCTCCTTTCCTATTTTGGTTATTTTGGCAGCATACAGCTATTTTAAACGCTTCAGCGAATATGCTCACCTCGTTCTTGGTCTCTCGTTGGGACTCGCTCCAATTGCCGGAGTGGTAGCTGTGGAGGCGAAGATCACGCTGTGGTCTGTCTTTTTGTCACTTGGTGTGATGTTTTGGGTGGCTGGATTCGATCTGCTGTACTCCTTGCAAGATATGGAAGTGGACAAGAAACTTGGACTCTTTTCCATCCCTTCCATCTATGGAGCCAAATGCACCCTTTTTCTTTCCAAAATTTTTCACGCCCTAGCAGTACTCTTTTGGCTCTTTTTCGTTATCGAAGCTCACCTTGGACTTTTTGCCTATATGGCTGTGGTGGTGGCTGCGATAATGTTATGGTATGAGCACCGCATAGTGGATAGAGATTTCACCAAAATCGATCGGGCCTTTTTTACCATCAATGGTTATCTTGGGATCCTTTTTTTACTCTTTATTATCTTGGATAGAGCGCTCAAAATCGGCTAATAGTCTAAGGACTTCTTCGTCGCTCACGTCGTACCACCGCTTATAGGCATCGGCTACGGCATAAAAAGGGAAGGGGGTATACAAAGCCACTACTTCGTCGGCTATCTGGCCAAAATATTGCACGGCTTGGGGTGAGGCAGTCGGGACAGCTACTACGATCTTTTTGGGTCCGAGTTTTCGTAGCATCTGGATAGCTGCTGTCATTGTCGACCCCATCGCTATACCATCATCGACTAGGATAGCTATTTTATCTTTTATATCTTTTAAAGCTCTACCTCCTCGTAGTGTTTGGATGCGGTGAGCGATCTCTTTGGACTGCTCCTCGATGGCGTTGTAGAGATCTTTTTGAGTTACGCCTTGTAAGGCTTGTTGGTTGATAAAAAGCGTTCCGTCCTCGCAAATCGCGCCAAAACCACTTTCGGGATTGAAGGGGTAGGCGAGTTTTCTGCATATCAGCAGATCGAAGTCGCTATGCAAAGCTTTGGCCACTTCTAGCCCTACCTCCACACCACCTCGTGGTATAGCCAAGACGATCACGTCGTCTCTGTTGGCATACTTTTGTAAAGCCCTAGCTAGCTGTTCTCCTGCATCTTTTCTGTCTCTAAACATTT
>Ga0256831_1002237_pt1 | contig 10163 bp, 10 predicted proteins | sample 132544metaG_FD_189087 | JGI IMG/M metagenome (GOLD analysis project Ga0256831, IMG submission 189087) | Hydrothermal vent microbial communities from Lau Basin, Pacific Ocean - 132-544 | ecosystem: Environmental > Aquatic > Marine > Hydrothermal vents | place: Pacific Ocean: Lau Basin | collected...
GCTCGCTGTCGAGGAGTTTGACGACGAAGACCTGGATGCTATCCCTAAGTTCGAGCCGACCCCGGCCCCGCCCAAGGGCTACACCCGATTGGTCTATGGCCGGGCGCCGATGCATACCTTTTCCCGGACCATGAACAACCTCTGGCTTCACAATGAGATGCCCGAGAACAAGTTGTGGCTCAACGACAAGGTTGCCGCCAAACTTGGCATTAAAAATGATGAAGAGATTGTTCTGGAAAACCAGGACGGCAAGCGATCCAATCCCGTCAAGGTGCTGGTCACGCCTGGTATCAGGCCGGATACCGTCTTTATGTATCATGGCTTTGGCTCAAAATCCAAACACTTGAGCCGGGCCTACGGCAAAGGAGCCGCCGACGGTTTCCTCATGACCAACGTGGTGCAGGACCCGTTTATCGGTGCTGATTCCAAACGCACCAACTTCGTCCGTATCATCAAGGGCGGCAAGACCTTGAATATTCCGGAGCTGGTCGCCGTGCCCGATGAAATTCCACGTTATGAGAGCAAAATAGCCTGAGAAGGAGAATTGATATGAATCAGTATGCAATGATAATAGATCTGGACCGATGTGTCGGCTGCCATGCCTGCGCTGTTGCCTGTCGGGCGGAATGGCAGATTCCGGTCAAGGAAGGTTTCCGTCGTAACTGGGTGCGCCGGCTCGGGCCCGCTCAAACCAGCAAGGGGTTGTCCTATACCTTTTATCCCGGACTGTGCAATCACTGTGATCACCCTGCCTGTGTGGATGCCTGTCCGGCTGATCCTGTCCAGGTGACCTTCAAGGACGCCAGGACCGGCAAGACCGTGGACATGGAGGTTGCGGCCACCTGGAAGGACCCCTTTAACGGCACGGTTCAGATTGACAAGAACCGCTGCCTCGGCTGCGGCGCCTGTGCCGATGCCTGCCCCTATGGTGCTCGCTATGTCAATCCCGATCTTGCCGATGACGATTCCGAGGGCAAGGCCGACAAATGCACCTTCTGTATGCCGAGGGTTGCCAAGGGACTGCAGCCGGCCTGCGTTCAGACCTGTATCGCTGATGCTCGAATCTTCGGTCTGCGCGATGATCCCAAGTCCGAGGTTGCCAAATATATCAAGAAAGGCGCCAAACGGCTTGAGTCCCAAAAGGTGAAAATCGGTCCGAATGTCTATTATTTCGGCAGTAAAAAAGATCTGGAACTGCTGGACAAGCTGGAAACTCCCCAGGAGATGCCAGAGGCCAATTCCCGCCGTGTTATGCTGGCCAAAATGTTGAGGCCCACCCTGAGCAAGATGGCCGGGCTGGGTGTTGCCGGGATTGCGGCAACCACGCTTCTGGGTCCGGAAGATAAGGAATAGGGACTACTCGCGTATCTTTCGATATTATCCCTGTTGTCGATACAGTCGACAACAGGGACATTGATCGCATGAACGATTCTATGCGGAGAGAATATGGCAATGAAATTTACGAAATCGTTATGTTGGGGCCTGGGGGCTGCCGTTTGTATAGGTCTTTTTCTGGCTGGAGTTAACCGGCCGGTATCGGCGGAAGCGTTGGCTCAGACGCAAAAACAGGCGAACGGACAAATAACTGAGCGCTATGGCGATACCCTGGTGGTTGCCCAAAAGGCAACCCATCAGCTCTTCAGTCACAAGAAACATGTTATCGGGGTCGGTTTGGAGTGTGATGCCTGTCATCCGGATATCTTTCAAAAGAAACGGGGCGCAGCCAAAGCGGCTGGCGATTACAATATGAAATCCCTTGAGAAGGGCAAGTATTGCGGCGCCTGTCATAATGGTGATGAGGCCTTTGGGGTAACCGATAAAAAAGACTGTATCACCTGTCACGGCAGCAACATGCAGCCACCGGAAAAGATTGTCTGGAAAAAGCCCAACAAGGCGGTCTTTGACCACCAGGCCCATGTCCAGGACATCGGCCTGGAGTGCGGTGATTGTCATGATAAAATATTCACCATGAAAATCGGTGCGGCGGAGGCCAAGGGTGATTTTACCATGGCATCCTTTAAGAAGGGCAGGTATTGCGGCGCCTGTCATAACGGTGATGATGCCTTTGATGCCCAGAGCCAGTGCGATTCCTGCCATTTTGCTCCGACCAAGAAAATCATTTTTACCAAGCCTGTAAAAACAGTAGTTTTTGATCATAAGATCCATGTCGGCAAGGCTGGGCTGCTCTGCGAGACCTGTCATAAAGAAGTCTTTGTCATGGGCAGCGGCGTACTCTCCGGCCTGGAAACTTTTCGCTCCGATGATCCGGCCGCCAAAAGAAAACACCTTGAAGAGCTGCACGAAAAGCTCTGTGGCACCTGTCACAATTCCGATCAGGCCTTTGGCTTTCAGACCAGATGCACGGTGTGTCATATCGGCGTCAAGGGTCTGAAACAGATGAAAGCCCAGGCGGAAAAAGGTGATGCCGCGGAACAGGGCGAACACTGAAAAGAGTTTGTCCGAACCACCAGTCTAAAATCGTGTAGCGGACCTGCCGCTGCTCATGTGCCAAGAGATATATACGAGGAAATACAATGAGCGAAATGATGATCAATATATCGGAAAAATGGGGCTATCATGGTGTTGCCGCCCTGAAAAAGGCAAGCCCCGGCTATAAAATGGTGATCGGTTTTTTTGCGCTTGTCGGCCTTGCCGGTCTCCTGGTCGGGCTCCATGGAACCTTTGTCGGTTATCGGCATGTATATAATGTAACAAAAGAAATACCATGGGGGATGTTGATTTCCGCATACATCTTCTGTGTCGTAACCTCCACCGGACTCTGTATAGTCTCGTCCTTTGGCCATGTTTTCGGCAATGAGGCTTTGATGCCGATTGCCAAGCGGGCGGTTTTCCTGTCCATAATTTTTTTATTAGGTGGATTTTGCATTATCTTCTTTGATATTGAAAACCCCTTCAGGATGGCGATCTGGAATGTGATTTCTCCAAACTTCAGGTCAAACATGTGGTGGATGGGTACCCTGTACGGCGCCTACATGGTCTTTATGATGATCGAGTATTACTGTCTGCTCAATCAGAATCATACGGTGTCAAGGATCGTTGGTTTTATCGGTCTGTCCGTCGGTATTGCCGCCCATAGTAACCTCGGTGGTATCTTTGGCATGCTCCATGGCCGTCCCTTCTGGTATGGCCCCTATCTGCCGATTTATTTTATTTTTTCCGCCGCCATGTCGGGCGGTTGCGCTATTTTGTTCTTTACCACCCTTGCCGCCAAGATCAATCCGGAAATCATGAACCATCGGATGGAGCGGGCGGTGAAATCATTGACCCTGCTGACCATCTATTTCATCGCCACCATAATCTTTTTTACCATCTGGAAGGTCATCACCGGTCTGGTTTCCGAGGGCAAGTATCCGATCATCATGTCGTTTCTGACCGGAGATTATGCGATCAATTTTTTGTTTTTTGAGGTTTTTCTCGGGATGGTCCTGCCGCTTTTTCTACTCATTGCCTCCCGGGGCAGGAGATATACACTCATCATGTGGACGACCGGTCTTATGATGATAGGTATTTTCTTTATGCGCTATGACATTGTCATCCCCGGGCAAATGGTGCCGGTGTACCATTCTCTTGGTGTTGTTGAGGCCTCGCATCTCTTGTCCTATGTCCCTTCCTTTCATGAGATCATGGCGTCGATCTGGGGCCTGTGCTTTATTATTGTCGCCTACCTGGCCGGTGAAAAAATGCTCAACGGTCATCAACTGCAGAAACATGAAATTGTTCCCGAGGGCGCTTATATCTGTCCCGGTTGCGGTGGTATCCACTATATGAAAGAGGGCGAAACCATGGAAGAGGCCATGAAACGCCAACATGGGAGCTGGTGATTACAAGCAGGAAAATGTTCGGGTGGTGCTGACACTGTGTTGCCAGCTATGGAGGCGCAACCAGCCACGGTTTCCTGTTGAATCAATAGAATTTTGTATTGGAGATTAGAATGAAATTTCCTAAAATAGATTTCGATGCAATGAAAAATGAAGGCACCGGGTCAGTGACGGCTGTTGAGCGGAGGAAGTTCCTGAAACTCGGGTTTGCCATAGCCGGTGTCTATGCCGGGGGGAAACTCCTGTCCCTGACCTCTCTGGTCGGTTCGGCCCAGGCCTCAACCGCCGCTGAAAGGGCGGTGCGCGACATATACAGTCCCCATTATGCCATGGTTATCCGTCAATCCATGTGCATTGACTGCGAGCGATGTGTCGAGGCATGTATCAAAACCAATGATGTCCCGGACTATGCCTACAGAACGCGGATTTTGACCAAGAAATATATCGGCACCCTGGACAAGGCGGTGGAATTTATACCGGTTCTCTGTAACCATTGCAACAATCCCCCCTGTGTGCGGGGCTGTCCGACCAAGGCCACCTATAAGGATCCGGTGACCGGCATAGTCCGGATGGACAACAAAAAATGCATTGGCTGTAAAACCTGCATGCTTGCCTGTCCCTATGATGCCAGGTATTTCAACGAGGAAAAGCATGCCATCGACAAGTGTGATTTCTGTTGGGACAAACGGTTGTCCAAGGGGGAAACCCAGACCGGCTGTTCCGCTGCCTGTCCGACCGGCGCCCGCACCTTTGGTGATCTCAGCGATCCGAACAGTATTGTTTACAAGTTGGTCCATCAGATCCAGGAAGAGGTCTGGGTGCTGCGTCCGGAGGACAATACCAAGCCCAATGTCTTCTATATGAAGGGAACTATCGGGTCTGTGGATGCCATCCTCAAGGGATCGAAATTCAAGTATTTTGATCCGACCAATGTATAATTTGTTTCTCTTGTCTTTATAAGCAGCGTGCCGACAATCTGCCGGCACGCTGTTGTGTTTGCTCCTGGTCACTATCCTTTCTCTACGCGCATGTACGCGCTCTCCCGTCCACGTAAATTCTTTCCCTAATTTTATACTCTGTGTCCACCCAGGGGCCGGATTTAGATGCATGTATAAGGATAATTTTTCCTTTGCATATATTTTGTATATGCTTTATATAGATTTTAATGAATGAATAACCATTCATTATCTGGTGCCTGGCGGTTTGTGGATTACAAGATGTTATTCACAGAGAAACGAATAGTTGGAATATGTAAAACCCGCCATGCATTTATCCGAAAATAACCTGTCAAGTGATGCTGATTAGAACTATTTTCATCATTCGTTGCGGCTGGGACGGTAATATCCTGCTCAGCCATGCTGGTTTATAAAAAAAACAGGATGGGAGACATGAACGCCACTATCGGGAAACGGGCAGGAATCATTGTCACTTTCTTTCTTATTGTTATGCTTGTGCTGGTTATGGGCAGCCATAATGCCATGTCCATGAGCAATGAGGACTGTCTGGAGTGCCATGGTGATGAGGATCTCACCAGAGAGGCCGATGACAGCTCTGTGTATGTCAATGCCCAGGTGCTGGCAAAGTCGGTGCATGGTGAGCAAGACTGTGTGTCCTGCCATCAGGATGCCGATACCGAGGATGAGCATCCTCCTGAGTTGAAAAGAGTCGACTGTTCGGAATGTCACGATGATATTGGTGCAGTTTATGAAAAAAGTATTCATGGCAAGGCTCGTTCCAGGGGGGATGCCCTGGCTCCGTATTGCTCTTCCTGTCATGGAACCCATGATATTCTGCCCCCTGATAATCCAAAATCGCCTGTCTATGTCACCAATATTCCCCTGACCTGTGGCCGCTGTCATCGGGAAGGCTCTCCGATGACCAAGACCCATGAGGATATTGATCAGCATAATGTCCTTAAAAATTTTTCCATGTCCATGCATGGCAAGGGTTTATTGAAATCAGGTTTGATTGTAGCGGCGGTATGTACCAGTTGTCATACCTCCCATAATGTCCGCCCCCATACCGATCCGGAATCTACAACCAACCCTAAAAACGTTGCGAAAACCTGCATGCATTGCCATGCCAATATTGAAAACACGCATAGAAAAGTTATCAGAAAGTCACTCTGGGAAAAAGAACCCCATAAAATTCCTTCCTGTATCGAATGTCACCAGCCCCATGAACAGAGTAAGATCGGCTATCAGGGCAAGTTGTCCGATGCCTATTGCCTGAAATGCCACAGTAATCCGAATCTGGTCATGCCTGACGAGGAAGGCGGGGTGAAAAGCCTGTATGTTGATACGGATGAATATGACGAATTCAGAGGAACCCTGCATAAGAAAAATAAAATTGCCTGTGTCAAATGTCATTCCAACATGGATAGTGCCAGAGATCCTGTCTGTAAAGGTTCCGGGCCGGTGGACTGTTCCGCCTGCCATCCGGAGCAGAGTGATGTTTATGCAAAGAGTATCCATGGTAAACTGCTGGCCGAGTTGGATCCGAACGCACCTGGATGCACCGATTGTCACGGCAAACATAACAATATGTCCAAGGCCAATCCCGACTCCCCCATCAATCCGATAAATATTCCCAATCTTTGTGGCGCCTGTCACCGGGATGGCAAAAAGGCCGCGGTTAGAATAAAGGGAGGTGAACGGAAAATTGTTGCCACCTATTCCATGAGTATCCACGGCAAGGGACTTGTCAAAAGCGGGTTGCTGGTTTCCGCCACCTGCGCAAGCTGCCACACCGGCCATTCCATCCTGCCGCCTTCTGATGCCCAGTCAACTGTTAACCGCAATCACGTAAGTGATACCTGTGAAAGTTGTCATTATGGTGTTGCCAGGAAAATTCAGCAATCGATCCATAATCCACCGTTTGGCGCCGATACCTCGCGTTTCCCCATCTGCAGTGACTGCCATTCCGCCCATGGGGCGGCCCGCGTTTCCGAGGCTGCATTCAGGAAACAGCAGGCAAATGAATGCGCAAAATGTCATCAGGAGCAGGTGGAAACCTATCGCGAGAGTTATCACGGCAAGGCATCCATGCTGGCCGGTGGTGAACGGGCGGCGCAATGCTCGGACTGTCACGGCAGCCATACCATCCTGGCCGCCACGGATCCCGATTCAACCCTGGCAGGGCCCAATGCCGTCAAGACATGCCGAAAATGTCACCCTGGCGCTAATCTAAGTTTTACCACCTATCGAACCCACGCTACCCATGGTGACAAGAAGCGCAATCCCGATATGTATTATGCATTCTGGAGTATGACCAGTCTGCTGCTCGGAACCTTTTCACTTTTTGGGCTGCATACTTTGCTCTGGATTCCAAGATCATTCAAGGAACGCATGAAGATGATACGCAAGGCCCGCGAGCAAAGAAAGTAAAGGATGCTGATGAAGTCCGCCGACTAAAGGAATGCATCCAAAAACGATCCCGGCAATCTGTGTCGGATGTGCAACAGAAAGGGTAAACAGACATGAGTAAAACCGAGACAGTCTACGTTCAACGATTTAATGTTTTTGCACGGGTTCTCCATCTTACTGTTATTATCAGTTTTTTGACCCTTGCTCTCACCGGCATGGCCCTGAAGTTCGCCGATGAACCATGGGCCGGAGCCATTGCCAGTTTTTTCGGCAGCTTCAGGGTCCTTGGCGTTTTGCACCGAATCGGCGCTGTCCTCACCTTTGGCTATTTTTTCATCCATTTTATCCTCATTTATCAAAACTGGCGTAAAAGTGATAAATCATTTATCAGCTTTGTTTTCGACAAGACAATCGGCATGGTGCCGAACCTGCAGGATGCAAGGGAAATCGGCCAGACTATCAAGTGGTTTGTCGGCAAGGGGCCCAGACCCCGATACGGCCGTTGGACCTACTGGGAAAAATTTGATTATTTTGCCGTATTCTGGGGTGTTGCCGTTATCGGTCTTACCGGTATCTGTCTCTGGTTTCCCACCTGGGTCACGCAGTATATCCCCGGTTCCTGGTTGAACATTGCCACGATTATCCACAGTGATGAGGCATTGCTGGCCACGGGATTTATCTTTACCATCCATTTCTTCAACACCCATATCCGGCCTGAAAAGTGGCCTTTGGACCGGGTTATCTTTACCGGTTCCGTTACCCTCGAAGAGCTCAAACATGAACGGCCACGCGAATATGAAATGCTGGTCAGGGAGGGGCGCCTGGATGATGTTATCGTTGACAGGCCGCCCACCTGGCTGGTCATCTTTGCCTATGTGTTCGGATTTACGGCATTGACCATTGGTATGGGACTTGTTTTTCTTATCATGTATACGATCTTTCAACGCACCTTTGGCTAACAAAGGACCAGGGAAAGGAGAGATTCTTGGCTGCAGTCGGATGCGATCACCACATGGGAAGTAAACTGCCGTTGCATACGCGTCTGGGATTTCACATCACCGGGGCGATTTTGGTGCTGTTGTGTTTCTTCATGCTGAAGAATTGTGTGCAGGCTGTCTATTACAGTGACAGAACCACAGGAGAACAGATCAATAACGCATATAAGGTCGGTTTCACATCTGGGTTGACCGGAAACAGCAGCGCCGGGTTACCGGTCGCCATTCTGTCAAATCCACTTTTGGTCAAAATGTATCAAAAGGGGTTTCGTGACGGGCGAGATCGTAAGGGTGAGCGAAAAAGACCAATGGGAAAAGAACTACTCATAAAGGAAGAAAAATGAAAAAAAACAGTCTGTTATTGGTACTGTTCATGGTGGTTTCGGCCTGGATGGCAACACTGCCGGCTTCTGTTTCCGCCATGGTTGTCGATATTCCGACCATTGATGCCGACACCCTAAAATATGAGCTGTATCATGGCCCCCCCATGGTGCTGGCCAATGCCCTGAGCCCGATAGAATTCAAGGACCTGACCATCAGAGGATCGGTGAATGTCCCCTCGAGCAAGGTGCAGGGCAATCCGAACCTGCCGGAGGATAAAGACACCCTGCTCGTCTTTTTCTGTAAGGGGCCTGGCTGACTCAAGAGTACCCTGGCCGCCAGGAAGGCGGTCAAACTTGGCTACACCAACGTGAAACTGTACAACGGCGGCCTTCCCGACTGGATAAGGAAGAGATATCCAGTTTTGCGTACCGTTAATTACCCAAAGGTCAATATACCAAAGGTATTTCCCGAGCAGGTCTATAAAAATATTAATGATTTCGTGATACTTGATATCGGAGGCGAGGCGTTGCGGCGGATAGGGGAGTTCCACCGGGGTGATGTTATCCATATACCCCTTGATGATCTTGAAGAAAAATATACAGCCCTTCCCAAGGATAAAAAGATTGTGATTGTCGATGTCATGGGAAAGCAGGAAAATATTGCCGGCAGATTCCTGACCATGAAGGGGTATGACAATCTGGCGGAAATGGCTGGTGGTGGACGGGCCTGGTTTAAGACAATCCGGATTATTGAGATGGAAAAAAAGAAAGGCGGTACGCGACCCCCTGCGGAAAAGGAAAACATGGCCAAGGAATAGGTCTCGCCGAGGTTTCTGGCCTGCGCTTATCTCATTACAGCCCATATCGTGCTGGGAAACCATATATTTTATCCTGCCTGTCGATCCTTTTGATCGACAGGCTTTTTTTATGGGGTGGGTGGATAATTTACCAGCGTAGTGTTGGTTTTATTTGTAACTCGGCTCCAAGATGTGTATATATTCATCCTCCAGTATACCGATTAGCATATTGAATATGTGTGCAACCGTCTATTTTGGTTATCCAGGGGATGCCCGTTGGCTCCGGAGAGGGATAGGGGAAAAATAAAAATGAAAAAATACATGTTCCATGCTGTCTGTTGTCTGTTTTTGGGTCTTTCGACCGGAAACGGGCACACGGCCACCATCGGCTCGGGCCGTCCTGTTGTGCAGAAAAATTTTCAGCAGCTCATCAAGACCAATCGTTGTCCCGGCTGTGATCTTGCCGGAGCTGTCCTGACCAGGGTCGATCTTTCCGGAGCTGATCTTTCCGGCGCCAACCTTTCCGGCGCCAAATGCAACCTGACTGATTTTTCCGGCGCCAACCTGCGGGGAGCAAACCTGCAGGGCGCCATACTTGGCGGTGCTGACCTGGCAGGAGCTGATCTGACCGGCGCCAATCTGACCGGCGCCATTCTCCAGGGCGCCTATCTGAAGGGAGCAAAACTAGATGGTACCCTTAAAGAACAGGGCGGTGACCAGGGTGGATTGGCAACCGGTGAAACGGTTTTTGTCCCGGACGGGGCGAAATCCAAACATGCGCCATACACTCAGGAGGCGGATATAGAAAAACAGGGAGACAGGGGCAAGGTGTCATCATCAGCAT
>Ga0256831_1002238_pt1 | contig 10163 bp, 7 predicted proteins | sample 132544metaG_FD_189087 | JGI IMG/M metagenome (GOLD analysis project Ga0256831, IMG submission 189087) | Hydrothermal vent microbial communities from Lau Basin, Pacific Ocean - 132-544 | ecosystem: Environmental > Aquatic > Marine > Hydrothermal vents | place: Pacific Ocean: Lau Basin | collected...
TATCTAAATTCCTATGTTTATATAGGTCGTCCATATGAAGCTGGTATCTTAAAAAGATATAATCCGATAGTCACAGGAATAATTCAAGATCCTGAAATAATTATGCAGAATAATTTACGGATTGGGATGAATAAAAAAGCTGCTTTAAATAGGTTATTTGTAAATTCTTTTGTAGCAAAATATAGAGCACAAATGCTTTTTGCAGATACATTAATATTATCAGATCATTGGAGTATTATGAAACATACAATTATTTTTAATAATGAAAAACTTCAGTCTGTAGAAATGGAGTATATGCCTGAAAAAAGGTACTTAGAACTAATGAATCCAAATAAAATATGAAAATGACAAATTATCAATTGATAGTATTTTAGACCGTCTCAATCATTGACTCTATAATTATAGAAAAACAATAAAACATTTTAATTTTGGCAAAGAAATAATTAACCAATTGAATTAGTGAATCCAAAGTGGATAAATAAAAAAGTTAATTTTATTAACAAACCCCTGTTAAAACAATACGGTTGAAAAAACGAATCATTATATGCAAGACTTTCTCACAAAAGCTCTAAACCAAAAAATAAGTTCCATATCCCCTGTTTCCGGTGGTGACATCAACGATGCATTTAAGATCGTAACAGAATCTAATACGTTTTTTGCTAAAGTAAATTCTAATCCGGTATCAAAAGATATGTTTGAAAAAGAAGCATTGGGATTAGAGCTATTGAAAGACAAAGCTCAAATAAGTGTTCCGGAAGTTATTTCAACAGGGATAATTGACAGGAAAAGCTATTTGATATTAAATTGGATTGACAAGGGTAAATTTACTGCTATAACCAATGAAAGCATTGCCCGGCAACTTGCCAAACTACACAAAATGACATATGATTACTTTGGATTGAATTACGATAATTATATTGCTACTTTATATCAAAAGAATACTTGGAATAAAGATTGGCTGGAATTCTATTTCTCCAACAGAATAGAATATCAGTTGCGTTTAGCTATAGATTCAAACCTGATGCAAAAGAGTTATATCAATAAAGTGGAATTGATGTTTTCCAGGATAGAACCCGATTATCCCATTATATTACCTGCTTTAATTCATGGGGATTTATGGAGTGGGAATTTTATGGTTGACGGCAAAAACCAAGCTGTATTTATTGATCCTGCGATATATTATGGCAATCGAGAAATGGATATTGCCATGATGAAATTATTCGGTGGTTTTGGCAGTGATGTATTCAAAATATATGACCAAATATTTCCCCTGGAGCATTTATGGCAAAGCAGAGTGAAATTTCATCAGTTGTACTATATTTTGGTTCACGTAAATTTATTTGGTGGAGGATATGTGAATTCTGCAGAGAATATTATTGATTATTATGTTTAGGGAAAGATACAAGTAAACTCCCCTTCTCCCCTTGATTTCTATCCTCACCCCCCACTGAAATATTCATATATGAATTTCACAGGGCAAGCTTGCCCTCTCCTTTTAATACGAATCCCTTTCCCTTTGAAAATCAAATAAAAGGAGAGGGAAGCTTGTGTCCGGTTGTCAGTGAAAACACTTTTGTTTCCTCTATGTGACTAATGCAAAATCTAAATCCCCATTAAAAAAGTCAATAGCCAATCACAAAGTTTAAGCACCTGCCTTCCCCCCTTCTCCTTTTACTAATAATTCTATACATAAAGATAACTCAATAAAAGGAGAAGGGGCCGGGGGTTGAGGTTGGAGAACGAAAGGAGAGGACACTCGTTATTCAAAACTTAGTACTATCGCTCTTACACTCAATTCTTTAACCTATAACTATCCGGCTTCAAAGTTACTCCTTACAGGTCGTACTTTTGAGTCCTAAGTACGTTTTAATTTTTAAATCAAATCATAAATCACCATTAAAAAAGTTCATAAGCTAGTCCGAAAGTTTAAGCATCTGCCTTCCCCCCTTCTCCTTTTAAGAAAAATTCAATATGCAAAGATAGCTCAATAAAAGGAGAAGGGGCTGGGGTTGAGGTCAAAAAACGAAAAGGAGAGGGAAGCTTGTGTCCAGTCGTTTATAAAAACTCTTTAATTTCCTTTAGGCGATTAATCATTGTCTAGAAATAATAATCCTATTGAGTCAAAAAATATCATCTCATAATCTAATTCACAATTAAAAAATTTATAAGCTAATCCGAAAGTTTAAGCACCTGCCCTCTCCCCTTCTCCTTTTACAAATAATTCAATATGTAAAGATAGCTCAATAAAAGGAGAAGGGGCTGGGGGTTGAGGTTAGAAAACGAAAGGAATCGATATTCGATATTCAATACTTTAAACTTTACACTTTAGTCTTTAGCCTTTTTATAACCCTGCTTCATAATCACTCCTTGCAGTCGTGCTTTAGAGTCCTAACCCGAATTATTCACCACTTTAATTTATATATTGGGCTATATTCTTGAAAATATATGTGTTATGTTCGAAATAATAAAAAAATTAATACCCAAAAATTGGGGTAACGTTTGCTTCTATCTTTATGCATCTGTTGCGTTACGAAACACTTGAAATATAATAATATATCTTCGTATTTCGATGCTTTACATCTACATAAAGCTAAAAGAATGAATAATTCGGGCTAAGTCTACCTTATTCTAATTTGATCATCGAGTGTCTCCGACCTCGATGGTACAAAAACCCTTTCATTTCTTGATACAATCACTTTTCTTAATAGACTTTATACTTTATATTTTAATTTAAGTATCTTTGCGCTCATATGGAAAAAATGGAAAAAATAAGAAATTTTTGCGTAATAGCGCATATAGATCACGGCAAAAGTACTCTGTCTGACAGATTGTTGGAATACACAAGTACTATCTCAGAAAGAGATATGCAAAATCAAGCATTGGATGATATGGATCTTGAAAGAGAGAGGGGTATAACCATAAAAAGCCATGCTATTCAGATGTATTACGAAAGAGAAGGTGATGCAACATACACTCTTAATTTGATAGATACTCCGGGACATGTTGATTTTTCTTATGAAGTATCAAAGTCTATTGCTGCTTGTGAAGGAGCTTTGCTAATTGTCGATGCAACCCAAGGAATTCAGGCACAAACTATATCAAACTTGTATTTGGCTATTGAGAATGATTTGGAAATAATTCCTATTATCAATAAAATAGATATGCCAAATGCTATGATCGATGAGGTTATGGAGCAGATATTGGATTTAACCGGTTGTGAGTTGGAAGATATTCTTTTGGCTAGCGGGAAAACCGGAGAAGGTATTGAAGGCATATTAGAAGCTATTGTTGAAAAAGTGCCTGCTCCATCCGGTGATATTGATGCTCCTCTTCAAGCCTTGATTTTTGATTCCGAATTTAATTCTTACAGAGGAGTGATTGCATATTTTCGTATTTTTAATGGTAGAATAAAAAAAGGTGACAAAATTAAATTTTACCATACTAACAAAGAATATACGGCTGATGAGGTTGGAATTCTTCAGATGGATAAAGTTCCTCAAAAAGAAATGTTGGCAGGCAATGTTGGCTATGTAATAACAGGTATTAAGGAATCTAAAGAGATTAAAGTTGGAGATACTATAACTCATGTCAATAATCCTTCGAAAGAACCTATTGATGGATTTGAGGATGTAAAACCAATGGTTTTTGCAGGGATATACCCAATGGACAATGAAGATTTTGAAGATTTAAGAGATAGCTTAGAAAAATTGCAGCTAAATGATGCTGCATTGGTCTGGGAACCTGAAACATCAAATGCATTAGGATTTGGATTTAGATGTGGATTCCTTGGATTATTGCATTTAGAAATAGTTCAAGAAAGACTTTCAAGGGAATTTGACCAAGAGGTTTTGACTACTGTTCCTAACGTGACCTACTATGCTTATACCACCAAAAAAGAAAAATTAATAATTCATACTCCCAATGATTTACCAGACCCAACATCATTAGACTATGTCGAAGAACCATATATAGTAGCTCAGATTATATCAAAACCGGAATTTATAGGGCCGATTATGAATTTGTGTTTGGATAAACGTGGAGAATTAACAAGTCAAAATTATCTTACACAGGATAGAGTAGAATTGATGTTTGATATGCCTTTGGCAGAGATTGTTTTGGACTTTTATGACAAACTTAAATCTATTTCCAAAGGATACGCTTCATTTGACTACCATCCTAAGGAATTCAGAAGATCTGATTTAGTGAAAATGGATATTCTTCTGAACAGTGAGAAAGTAGATGCTTTTTCATTCTTAATCCATAAAGAAAAGGCAAGAGGTATGGGGTTAAAAATGGTAAAAAAACTTAGAGAATTGTTGCACAAACAACAGTTTAAAATAGCAATACAAGCTGCAATTGGTCAAACTATTGTAGCTAGAGAGACTCTTTCTGCTTTGAGAAAGGATGTTACGGCTAAATGTTACGGTGGAGATATTACAAGAAAGAGAAAGCTATTAGAAAAACAAAAGAAAGGGAAGAAAAGGATGAGACAATTTGGTTCCGTGCAAGTTCCTCAAAAGGCATTTATCGAGGTATTGAAGTTTGATGAGTGATTGCGACAGGACGATGGTGCGAATGATTGCGAGGGTTGCGACTAGTACGATGGTGCGAAGAGGATTGCGAAGGTTGCGATGAGGGTTGCGACTTTGGTGATGAGGATTGCGTTGGGTGCGACTAATGCGAAGAGTTGAGAATATTTGCGATATTTGCGAAGAGGATTGCGGTGTTGCGATGGGTGCGATAGTGCGATGGGTTACGAGTGATTTCGACGACAGTGAGCGTTGCAACTTCCCCCTATCATTTTTCGTAACAACGTGAAGAAAAATTATAAGGGGGAGTGTAGAGCATTTTGCGGGATGGATGAGGGGGCTGTTGTGCAGAGAAATAGCGAAGAGGATTGCGATAGGTTGCGATGAGGATTGCGAAATATTGCGATAGGTTGCGATGGGTTTGGAATTACATTGATAGATATATACATTATTAGAGATGCATACAATTGAACCATATTTTAAATGGCGTGATTATTACACGGCAGAGTCTGATGAAAGATCTCCTTTTTTTGGTCGTTCTTATGACGAATTTGGTTTTACAAATGCTATTTATGATTATCTAATACATCCACAATGGGATGATTTTGGCTCTCAGACTTTGTATATGAAGATTCTTTGGATTGATTATTCCAAGAAATATGCGATTATTGAGTTTATTGGTGAATGGAATGATGTATTGTACAATGATATCATGAATTTAAAACGAAATATTGTAGATCATTTAAATAAAGAAGGGATTTTCAAATATATTTTGATTGGTGATAATGTTTTGAATTTCCATGCAGATGATGACAGTTATTATCAAGAATGGAATGAAGATGTCGCTGAAGAAAATGGGTGGATAGTCTGTCTTAATTTGCTTGAGCATGTGATGGAAGAGATGATAGAATATCATTTGGATTATTATTTAAAAATAGATGATGAATTAAATAATTTGGATTGGCGAGTAATGAAGCCGGATTATCTTTTTGCTATTATTGATAAATATTTGGAAATTAAAAGTATCGAATGAAACATAAAGCAGGATTTATAAATATAATTGGTAAGCCCAATGTAGGCAAATCTACTATTCTCAATAAGATTATAGGTGAAAAAATGTCTATAATTACCAGTAAACCCCAAACTACAAGACATCGTATATTTGGCATTTATAATGATGAAGAGTACCAAATCGTTTTTTCAGATACACCGGGTTTCATCAATGATCCGCATTATGAGTTGCAAAAATCTATGAACAAATTCGTTTATTCTTCTTTTGATGATGCTGACGGGATACTATTCATTGTAGATGTATTTGATGATTTTAAATACAATCAAAAATTTTTAGAAAGATTGAAACAAATCGAAGTGCCTAAATTTTTAGTAGTAAATAAAATGGATCTGGGAGAGCAAGAGAAAATCAAAGAACTTATAAATAAATGGTATGAACTTATAAAATTTGATGATGTATTTGTAACATCAGCCAAACTCGGATTTAATACTGATGAAATAATTAATAAGGTAAAGCAAATAATTCCTGAGAGCCCTCCTTTCTATCCAAAAGAACAATTTACTGATAAAACCGAAAGATTTTTTATTGAAGAAATTATTCGGGAAAAGATTCTCACTCTGTACAAGCAAGAAGTCCCCTACTCTGTTGAAGTGGAAGTTGAAGAATGGGAAGTTACAGAAAAACGCGGAGCACCATTTATATTTATCAGAACTAATATCTTTGTGTCCAGACGAACACAAAAACAAATAATCATTGGAAAAGGAGGTGAAAAAATAAAAAGATTAGGTATAGAAGCTAGAAAAGATATTGAAAATTTTCTTGATACCAGAGTTCACCTTGAATTATATGTAAAAATATTAGAAAATTGGAGAGACAATGAGAAGAATCTAAAAAGGTTTGGGTATAATCATTGATGACGATATCTATTCATAAAGGAGATTCGTATACTCCTCCGAGGCAAAGGTTTTCAACCTTTCGCCGAATAAATTCCTTATTTATCTAAAGTATTTATATATGGTGCTACTCTTCCTTGTGCTGATATTGCAATTGATCCGCTATGATGTCTGAATATCTGTATGAGTTAACAGTAGTACTATCTATTTTTGAACCATCTAAAGATTTTTCCCAAATTATTTCACTTTTGAATTTTTCCTGAAACAACTTTTCTTTTTTTTATCATTTTTTCTGTTTTATGTGTAAAAAGTAGAAAATAGTAGGCTAAGATAATACCAGTCAATTCTCCTATCCAAAAAAGATTGGGAAAATTAATGATTTTTCTTGTAGACATTAAATTTATTTATTATATCTTTACCATATGGATATAGCAATAATTGGAGGTGGAGCTGCCGGATTTTTTTCGGCTATAAACGTGAAGGAGAATTATCCTAATTATAATATTATTATATTTGAAAAATCAAATAAAGTATTATCAAAAGTCAGGATTTCAGGAGGAGGAAGATGTAATATTACAAATGGATGCTCTTCTATAAGCAAATTGGCAAAATCATATCCTAGAGGTGAAAAAAAACTAAAAAAGGCTTTTTCCATATTTAATAATATGGATACTATGAAGTGGTTTGAGTCAAGAGGAGTTCCTCTGGTTATCCAAGAGGACAATTGTGTATTTCCAAGATCACAAGATTCACAATCTGTCATATCTTGTCTTGTTAACCAAGTTACTAAACTCGGAATTGGTCTTAGACTAAATAGTGCGATTAATTCTATATCAAAAAACAAAGGAAAAATAATTTTATCAATAAAAGATAATGACAAAGCTGTACTATTTGATAAAGTTATCATAACGACAGGAGGCTCTCCTCAGAGGAAAGGCTTCAATTGGTTGGAAAAAATTGGACATAAAATAGAAAATCCAGTCCCTTCCCTATTTACTTTTAATATGCCAGATGAAAATATACGGAATCTTATGGGTATTGTAATAGACAATCCTATTATATCTATTCAAGGGGCTAAGTTGAAAAGTGATGGTCCATTATTGATAACGCATTGGGGAATGAGCGGACCTGCGGTATTAAAATTATCCTCTTATGGAGCTAGGATATTGAATGAAAAAAAATATAATTTCAAGATAAATGTCAATTGGACCGGTTTGGCAAATCATGATACTGTGGTAAAAGAACTTAATAGTATTGCACAAGACAATCCCAAAAAGAATGTGGCTAATCTAAAACCATTTAATTTACCTGAGAGATTATGGCTTTTTCTTTTAGATAAAAAAAATATACTTAAGGATAAAAAATGGGGAGAACTTGGAAAAAAAGGGGGCAATAAATTAAGTTCAATATTGACAAATGATGAATATTCAGTCAGAGGAAAAACAACATTTAGGGAAGAATTTGTTACTTGCGGAGGTGTTAGTCTGGATTCTGTAGATTTTAGTACGATGCAAAGCAAAGTCTTTCCAAATCTATACTTTGCAGGAGAGGTTTTAGATATAGACGGGATCACGGGAGGATATAATTTTCAGGCAGCTTGGACGACGGCTTTTATTGCAGCAAAATTGAGTTAATAAAATTTAAATATTATGATAAATAACTACGAATTATATAATCCAACACGGTTAATATTCGGAGAAAATAGAATTGAAGAATTAAACCAATATCTCCCTGAAAAAGCACGAATTCTATTTGTATACGGTCAAGGAAGTATCAAAAGAAATGGTATTTACAATAAAGTATTAAATTTATTGAAAGGGAGGGAATTTATCGAATTTTCGGGAATTGAACCTAATCCTGTTTATGAAACTTTGATGAAAGCAGTCAATTTGGGAAGAGAAAATCATATCGATTTCATATTGGCTGTAGGAGGTGGCTCTGTTATAGATGGAGCTAAATTTATTTCTGCTGCAATTCCTTTTGTCGATGATGATCCATGGAAACTGGTAAGTGACCATTTGGAAATTATTGACTCAATTCCCCTTGGTACCATCTTGACATTACCTGCCACCGGTTCAGAGATGAATAGAGGAGCTGTCATCAGCAATAAAGTAACAGGAGATAAACTGGCATTGATTTCAGAAAAATTGTTTCCTGTATTTTCAATTTTAGACATTTCCGTATTAAAATCTTTGCCTAAAAGACAAATCGCTAACGGTATAGTAGATGCTTTTGTACATGTCACCGAACAATATATAACATACCCAATTGAAGCCAAACTACAAGACAGATTTGCTGAAAGTATACTGTTGACTTTAATAGAAGAAGGCTCAAAGTTATATGATAATATTGAAGATATCGAAGCAGGGTCTAATGTTATGTTTTGCGCCACAATGGCTTTGAATGGTGTGATTTCTTCAGGAGTACCAACTGATTGGTCTATTCATATGATTGGTCATGAACTTACCGCATTGTACAATGTAGATCATGCTAGATCTCTTGCGATTATTCTCCCCGCTTTGTACAGTTTTAAAATAAATGAAAAACTCCAAAAATTGGTACAATTTGCCGAAAGAGTATGGAAAATAACAAAAGGTAGCGATATCGAAAAAGCGAGTACCGCAATCAAATCCACTGAAAACTTCTTCAAATCTTTAGGCATTCCAACAAAGTTAAGTGAATATGATATCGATTTGGATTATACAATCAAATCAATCATAGAAAAATTTGAATCAAGAGGCATTGAGTATTTTGGAGAAAATGGAATTATTTCTATTAAGGATATTGAAGATATATTGCATAGAGCTAATTAACGTCTACTAGAATACACTAGCTAATCCTCCAAACAATATATATTTTTTAATACGTTTAATACTTAATAATTATAAAATACGAATAAATTGGACAAATCAATAGAAGAAATCTTATTTTCAAATACTATTTTTAGACTAATGAAGTTTGTCTTAGCTCTAGGTATGATAATGATTTTTCCGACTGATATCTTTTCACAAAATACTATCAAAAAAGACACAATTGAGATTGATAGCTCTGAAGCGGTAAATTTAGATTTATTTAATAAAGATAACAAAAATACTTTTAAGATATTGTTCTCAGGTAAGCCTGCCAGGGCGGCATTATATTCTGTAATACCCGGTCTTGGTCAGATATATAATAAGAAGTATTGGTATGCACCGATTATATGGGCAGGACTTGGATATTTTGGATATAAGGCGGTAATCTCTACCAGAGATTATAAAAAATCTTATTCTGTCTATAAATGTTTGAAAAAATATGGAGATAATCGCTGTCATTTTGATAGCCCGAGTGGTGTAGTTTATACAAATGCCTCTCTTTTGAGACCGGAAGTGGATAAATTACATTCAATTGAGGAAAGAAATTGGGTTACATTTGGGATTATATATGTAGTACAGATAATTCATGCATATATACAAAGGCATTTAGTTGATTTTGATCTAAACGAAAATTTGTCAATAACACCATCTATACAAAGTGGAACAGTTGCATTAGGAGTTTCTTTGAACATAAATTCTAAAAATAAAAAATAATCGATATTTTTTGCAGCGAAAAGCCCCATTTTAGTATCTTGTACTACATAAATGCTTATTTACTTTAAATAATATTGATTTATTGGTAATTTTGCATATATTAGCCCTGAACATTTCGGATATTCTTAACACGGACATTCATGATTTTAGCTTTATGTAGATG
>Ga0256831_1002239_pt1 | contig 10155 bp, 13 predicted proteins | sample 132544metaG_FD_189087 | JGI IMG/M metagenome (GOLD analysis project Ga0256831, IMG submission 189087) | Hydrothermal vent microbial communities from Lau Basin, Pacific Ocean - 132-544 | ecosystem: Environmental > Aquatic > Marine > Hydrothermal vents | place: Pacific Ocean: Lau Basin | collected...
AATCTAAACTTTCCTAAATCAGTATCTATTATATTTTCGCTTTTATCTCTGATAGTATTTTCTATTTCTTCTAAAATCCAATTAAAAATATTATCGTTTAGATAATATTTTTCTAATATTAATCCAAGATTATCTTCTTTAATTAAAAACTTAAATTGTTCATTTGTTAATTTGATATTGCCTATATTAACTTCATAAGCAATATCTTCTCGTTCAAATAAATTTATCCAATAATTTTTATATTGTTCTGGCATTTTATTGTAAAATTTAAAATACCAATTAATGAAATCTTGATTTATCAGAAAAATCGGTATATTTTCTATAATGTCATTAAATACGATATTGTCTTTTGGCTCAAGCTTTTCTAAAGTATTAGCTATTTCTTGAGTAAATTCTTTTTTATTTGCTAAATGCAATTCACTATGCTTTAAATTTCTAATAATTTGATATATATTGTCTTTTCCTAATTGGAAAGATAACATTTCTTTTGCTGTTTCTTTAAAGTTATTGATTGAATAGAACATTCCATCAAATACAATAGAATATCTATCATTATAATAACTTTTTTCGCCTTTTTCTATTTCTTTTTGTAGCTCTTTTAATGCATCAATAAATTCTTTTTTATCGTAAATATGTTTCATAATATCTCCTTTTATTTATTTTGTTTTTATTGTTAGAACCACCAACTCTCAAGCATTTTGCTTAAATTTCAACTGTTATAGCTGATGTGTTGGTGGTTCACCTTTAGTTTAATTAATATACAGTCTGTTTGCATTAGCGTATTTCAAGACTGTATATTAAGCCTGTTTCCACATTTTCTATGAATTCGTCGGATGATTCGTCAAGTGGATTTACTTTTGAAATGAACCATCCTTGCTTTTTTCCAAAATTTTTGTATTCATTCCAAACTTTTGTAATTTCTGACAATGTATTTTTGCTTACAACAATACTTTCCTTACCATTCATTTCTTTTCTAACTATGCACCATTTCATTTTATGCTCCTTTAATGTTTTGATTTAAGTTAATTGAGTGGTTCTGTGTTAATATTTTTGAACCAACCCACCTCAAGTTTAATTGTCTCTTTCTTAACCCACCCTCCACCCTTCTCTGTGTTTATACTCCTGAGCTAGAGTTTAAAAAAGATGAGAAAAGAGCGATTAAACATCGCTCTTTTCTTCTTTCTTTTCTTCTTTTAATATCTTTTCAGCTATGGTTAGCCACTCTCCATTGTAACGGCCTTCATCGTATCTCTTTTTAAGCTCTTCACGCTCTAATTTGCGTAAGACAGCTTCAATAGACTTACTGTCCCATTGCTTTTTTTCTTTAGACTTACATCCAGTGTTTGCAATTTCGTTTCTAACTGCCTTAAACTCTTTAATCCCATTCACAATATCTTTAATTGTGAAAATACCTAAAAGCCAAGCTACAATTGTAATCGTAACCAATGTTTCCATTGTCATTTTAAACTCCTTATAAAATAAATTTAATTGCACAACAACGAGAAGAAAAAAGAATTCTTAAATTAAAACAGTGGGGGAGTGGTCTTATGTCTGCTTAGAGCGGTATAATAGATACTTTATGAAAAAATTTTTTATAAATAAAGATACTATACAAAAAAAATTGTAAATAGATACTTTATAAAAAAATTTTTTATGGAGATACTGTATGAAAAAAAATTTGAAGTAGATAGTTTTTTTTAATTAGTATGAACCACCAAAAGAAGGTGGTTCTCAAAGGTAGAAGTTTAATAGGATTTGCCGTTATGTTGATGAGACACTAAGGAAAAAATTAACTTAAGGTTACATCTTGACTTTGATTACTTTTTTGTCTATTGACGGAGGTTACTTAGGAGGAACTATGCCAATAGACAAAGAAATTATAATATGAATATCTTAGAAGAAATTTAAAGTTTGTTTATTTTTAAGAAGTATGAGTTTATAGTCATCTTAACTGCTTCTTTATGCTTTTCATCCATACTAGGATAATGGCTAAGTGGGTGGTTCAATAATTGAGTAAGATAATACTCAAGCTCTGGTATTGGATTGTAATCGAAATATTGTTTATTTAAGTCTAATATTGCTTTTGCTACATAATCTAATTCTGTAAATATTTCGTTTTCTTTTAATCCTAATCTTCTCAAGTGCAATGGTAATAAGTTAAAAGATTGAGCAAATAATTTACTGTACTCTTTAACTCTTTTTTTCTGAATAGTATTCCATTTGCGTGGAAATTTTTTGCTTAATAGCTGTTGGTATTGCCAAATACGATTAATTGCTTTATTGCGAATAGCTAATATCTCTTTTAATTGTTTTTCTTTCTTTTTAGAACCACCATCTATTTCTAACTGTTCAAGCAAATCTTGCTCTTCTTTTTTGCTTTGGATAAGAAGTGCATTTATAAGTGTAAGGTTTGTAAGCCCTTTAAGTTGATTTTTTGATAGTATCATATTTTCTCCTTAATGTCTCTTGAATATCTTTTGGTAATAATGTAATTATTCTATTAAAAGCTGTATCAATAGAATGAAAATTTGTTTTTTTAATATTTGATAATATCTTTTTATCTATTAACTCATCCATATTAAACTCTCTACATTTATAACCGTTGGTGGTTCTAAATATAGAAAAATGATTACCCATTATTTTGCCTTGACGGTATATCTTTACAGATATGCCGTCATCGTCTTTTGTAATTTGAATATCTTTTATCATTTTTGTTTTAAAAACTCTCTATATTCTTTTTCTACTTTGATTAAACTTCTTCTATAATTTGGAACTCTTTTCTTGAATTCAACTAAATCTTTTCTAAGTAATCTATTTTCTTTAGCAGAAAATCTTTTTTGACCTTTTTCGTATAATGCCTCAAGATATAAAATTCTTGACATTAAATTATTAACATCATTTTTTAAACCTTCTAATTCTTGAAATTTCATTGTAACTCCTTTTTTATTAATGTGTATTGCTATTATAGTATGAGAAAATTAAAATTGATATAATTTAAATAAAAAAGGAATTAAAATGAAAGAAAAAAAGATTTATATTAAACCAAGTAAGCGTGGTTCTTTTACAAAATATTGCAAAAGAAAAGGCTACAAAGGTGTTACCTCTGAATGTATCAAAGAAGGTAAAAAGAGTAAATCTAAAACAATTAGAAAAAAAGCTACATTTGCGGCTAATGCTAAAAAATGGAATAAAGGAAAGTAATGAGTAATGAATTAGAATTAATAAAAGAAAATCTTAAAATGATTGCAGATAGACACAAGATTGATGCAGATGATTTATATCAAACTCTTATTGGTGCAAATATTCCTATTAATGAAAGGAATATACAAAAAGCAATTAAAATAATGAATTATATAAAACTTAGATTTTATCAAGGTATTAAACCTGCAAGAGCTTTTGAAATAATATTCCCTGATAGGGTGGTTCCACAAAAAAATCCTAAAAGCAAACCAAGATGGGAAGCTAAAGGTGAAAAGTTATCTAAAAAAGCAATAGAAATTAAATGGAAAAGATTAGAAGCTTCACAACTATTTAAAAAGATTTATGCTCAGATGTCGTTATCGCCATATATAACATTTGCAGTTGAAAGATTTAAAGTATTGGGAAAAGCACTTGAGATTGCTATGGATGATACAACTCCTACAAGAGATAGATTTCAATATATGAAACTATTCTTGGATGAAACAAAAGAACCAGAACCACTCAAGGAGCAAAAAGAAGGTGTTAATATTAATATTAATTATGGAGCAGAAATGCAACAAGTTAATAAACAATTAGAACAAATTGCATCAAAACTTTATTCTATGAATGCAAGAGAAATTATAGATACTGTTTTAATTGAAAATAAGAAAGAGGATGGTGGTTCTGATGTTAACTAAAAGAACTCCATACAATATGCCATATAAGCCTTATTACAAGGAGACTATTGAGTTTTTTATATGGCGTGAAACTATGTTCCCAGAAGAGAACAAACCAGCAGAGTTTCATTTTCAATTGATTGATTTTCTTGAGAAGCCTAATAAACACAAAAGTGTTAGTGCAACGAGAGGTGGTTCTAAATCAACAACAATTGGTATTTATTGGTTACTTAGGTTAGCTTGGCGTGGTACTAAGAAAGGATTTGATAAGCCTATATCATTTGTGCTTTATACTATGGATACTGCTACAAAAGTAAAAAGCCATTTTGAAAGGCTTGAATACAATATTCTTGACAGCTCTTATAAAAACTATATTGATATTACTAAAAGAGTTATTTCAAAAGATGGTTGTATCTTAGAGCTTACTTTTAAGGATACAGGCAGAACTTTTACTATTGCTGGACTTGCAATGGGGCAGAATATTCGTTCTTTAAATATCAAAAACAAGCGTCCAGAAGTTATTATTTGCGATGATATTGAGAATAGAGATAATACTCAAGATGAAGAGCAAAGAAAGAAAGTAGCTGATTGGTTTTATAAAGATGTTGAACCAGCAGGAATTATTGGAGTTACAGAGTATATCTTTATTGGTACTCCATTACATAAACAAGCTTTACTTATAAAACAGCAAGAGAGTAAGAAGTGGTTAGCGTGTAAATTCCCTCTTTGCGAGGATATTAAAAATGTAAAAGGCCCAGAAGAGATTATTAGCTGTTGGGAAGATAGATTTCCTCCTAAGATTATTTGGGAAATGTACCAAAATGCTAAAGCAGATAAGCAATTAACTTCTTTTATGCAAGAGTATATGCTATCTCTTGATGTTGAAGAAGAGAGTATTTTTGAACTTGTTTTACCTAAATATAATCCTAGTCTTAGAACCACTATCGCTAGAAGGACAAGAAGGTATCTAAGCATAGACTTAGCTGTAAGTGAAAAATCTACTGCACACTATACTGCTATTGCTGTAATTGGTCTTAATTGGCAAATGAAAAAGTTTTTGTTAGATGGTAATTATGGCAGATGGGGAATAGATGATATATTAGAAAATCTATTTAATATGGCTATTAGATGGAACATTGATGGGCTTATAATGGAACAAGTAGCGTTTCAAAGGGCGTATAAATATATTATTGAGCAAAAAATGGCTGAAAAAGGATTATTTTTTGAAATATTAACTTTTAATAAAACAAGAGAAAATAAAAAGATTGAAGTATTCAAGGCTTTTGCTACTGAAGTTAATGATGGTAAATTCGTGGTTCCAGATTATAGTGAGTATGATTTTAAACATCAAACTATTGTTGATATTAGAACAAAAGAATTTCTTGATGAGCTGATTGAAAATGAGATGCCTTTTGTTACAGAAACTGCAATATATGCAGAATATGATGATTTATTGGATGCAGTTGCACAAACTACACAGGTTGAACTTGAAGGTGGTTCACTTGATGATAGTGAGATTGATGAATACGAAAGTGATACAATTGAATATAAAAATCCATATATTACATAAAGGATAAAAATGGCTAGAATAGATGAATTATTGCAAGGTGCAAAAATCATACTAGATGATTTATATACTACTGATAATGATTTAAATTATATAATTGATATGGCTCTAAAAAAGGTTAGTACAGATGCCCCAATTCTTACTAGAGAATTAAGAATTGAAGCTCCACCAGAAGTTGTTAATTTTGGATTAGCTCAAGGATGTATTGACGATGAAATTATTGATTGTTCATACCAAAATAAAAAAAGAGTTGCCGATGTTGTACTAAATGCGAATATTAATATATATTACAAAATAGCAGTAGGTGGAAATTATTATTTTAATTTTATAAATAATACAGGCAGTGATATTAAAATTCATCAAAAAGATGATGAACATAGTGATTTGATAATCCCTAATGGTGGTTCTATTTTTGCTAGTAGTTTAGTGCTTGGCGATACAAATATTACAAATGAAACAATTGATGTAAAATTCATAGCAGATAGTTATGATTTTTTACATACACCAATTACTTGCAACGCTACTGTTTCAGGTACAAGTTTTAATTTAATAGTTAGAAATACAAATACATTAAATAAATACTTATTGGTTCTTGAGGAAATTAGTTCTTTTAGAGTCGAAAATAATGATTATGCTTCAGCATATGGAAATGACCAACACAATGCAACAAGAATGATGGCTGTAAAATTAGTTGAAAACAATAGAATTGTTTAGTATAAAGGAGTAAATATGCCATTACAAGTGAATAATACAATATGTCAAGATAAGCCAATAAAGATAATTAATATTTTGGATGACAATAGAGTTTCAATAATGAAGCATTTTAAAAAGATAGGACAGCTTAGATTTGAAAATAAGTATGGTAATAAGCCAATAAGAGCAATAGCTCAATATCAAGTAAATTTAAGCAATTTAGATGAGTTAGATGAAGAAGCATATAAAATTGCCTACAATGCAATACTTTATGCAGTTAGATATTTGGTTAATGAATTTAATAATAGTGAACCACAACCATCAAATAGTAATTTATTTTTGCAACAATATTTGAATGAGATTAATAATATAAAAGATGAATTTCTATATATAGATAATCTAAATAAAAATGAAAGGATAAGATATTATGAGTAAAGGAAGATTTGAAACCGATTTAATTATAGATTTAACTTTAGGTAATATTGGTAGTGGTGGTTCTAGTGATACATATGAAAATAAATTAACAGTTAATCAATCTCCAGGTGCTACACTTGATAGAACAAAAGGTTATAGAGTAGATACAGTAGTTAATTTATCTACAAATAATCAAGAGTATATTTGTATTGATGATACACCAAATAGTGCTAGATGGATAAGACTTTTTAAAACAGAAAATGATTTAAAAGGTACAAGTGGTTCAGCTAACGAATTAGTATTTTGCCAAGAAAATCAAATGATTTATAGATATTTGGGTGCAAACGATGGGTGGTTCCCACAAGACTTTAGTTTACAGGAAAACGGACTTATGCAAATTGACGAAGAGTGGAATAGACCATATAACAAAATTCCAGCTGGTTATGTACAATTTGTTTATGGTTTAAATGTTCCAAGTACTACTACTTTGGTAGTTGATGGAGAATTAGTAGATTTAAAACAAAATTAAAAGGATTTTATATGGGTATTAAAACAAATAAAGTTATTGTAGATACTCTTGAAAGTATCGATGGAACTTTTACAATAAATACAAAAGATATAGGTTCAGGCAGTGGTTCTGGTATCGATACAATTGCTTTAAATGGCACAAATTTAGATATTAATTTAACTGATGGAACCACCAAAAGTGTTGATTTGGCTCCTATTGATACAAAAGATGCCTTAACAATTAAAGGCAGACCTATAAATGATGCTGGAATTAGCAGAACTGAAACTAAATATATGGCTTATGTTGGCAATTCTAGTGAAATACAATTTATAGATTTGCCAAGCGAGAAGACTTTAATTGTTACATTAGAAAGTTTTGGTGCAGTTGGCGATGGTGTAACTGATGACACACAAGCAATTCAAAATGCTTTTAATAGTGTTAGTGGAAATGTAATACTTCATGGACAAGGGAAAAGATATAGAGTATCATCACACTTGAACATAAATAATGATATTAGATTTCAAAATGCTATTATTGATGCCTCACAAGATACATTAGGAACATCAAATACAGGTATTTTAGAAGTAACAAAAACTACATTATTTGGTACCGAATATACATTGAATACTGATTTTAAAAAATCAACTAGAATGATTGATACAGTGCAAACTCCAAGTGATATAAATGTTGGAGATTTTATTTTTGTTTATGACCCAAATGTATCATTTGATACATATAATGAAGCGAAAATTGGACAAATTTTTAAAGTTAAAAGTGTTGATACTACAAACAAAAAAATAGAAGTAGTTGGTAAAAGTTTATACACATTCGGTGGTTCTAATGCAAAAGTAAAGAAAATTAATACTATTGAAGCTCATTTTGAAGAAATAGAGATTATTTCTAATAATATTGATATGTGTACAGGTATTAGATTTTATGGAGCAGTTAATAGTTCAGTTAAAAATTGCTACTTCCATAATTTAGAATTTAGTGCAATTGAAACTAACTTTACTATGAATTGTACTTTTGAAGGAAATCTTTTTGAAGATATTCTTAATAGTGAAACAGGATATGGAATTAATCTTGATGATTCAACAAATAATATTATTTGCAGAAACAATAAAGGTTACAATGTAAGACATCTTATTACTTGTGGCGGTGCTTATACTTGTAATCATTTAATATATGATGGAAATTTTGGTGAAACATTTGATGCTGGACTAGATACGCATAATGGTTCAAATTATGTAACAATTGTAAATAACCATATTACTATTATGGATTATTATGATACTGCTGACCAAGCTTGGGGTGTATATGGCGATGGAATTATTGTTCAAGGTGCCAATAATGTTATAGCAAATAACTCTATTTTTAATGGAAGATATGGTGTATATGTTCAAAGTTTTGCAAAAGATAAAGACCAAAAAAATATTGTTTCAAATAATATAATTGAAGATTGCGAAATCGGTGTTGGTGCTTCTAGTGTTTATGGAGAAATAATAATTGATAATAACTCTATTACAAATAGTTGGAATGGATATAATAAATTTGATGCAGAAGATATTGGATATATAGGTGTAGAGTTAGGAAATAACGATACATCTTTACAAATTGATAGTGTTGATAGTTCTGTAACTTGTTCAAATAATAAAATAAAAAATATCTATTATCCAATTGGTTTTTATAGTAAGAGAACAAACCAATTCTACAATAGTGTAGAAATAATTTCAAACAGTGCTAAAAATTCATTAGCTAATAAAAGAGGTGATGAAACATTTATTTATATTGAAGGCTTAGATGCAAATACAACTTCTTCAATTAAAAATATAACAATATCAAATAATCAAAGTGATGGATATTTTGTAGGTATTGATTATGCAGATATCAAAGCAGATGATTTATTAATTAGTAATAACTTATTAAAAACTAGTGGTTCATCTGGATACGGTATAGATATAGAAAAATCTTTTGAAAATAACTATCCTTTAAGAATGAAAGTAATTGGAAATAAATTAATTGGAGATAATAACTCTTGCCCTGCTGGTATAGATATTCAAACTAAACAAGCTAACCAACAATATTATGCTGATGGAGAATTGGTTATTGAAAATAATACAATTAGCGGTTATGCTAAGGGTTTGGACATTATGGAGAGTTATGCAACTGTTAATATTATTGGTAATACAATAAAAACTTATAGTTCTGGTTCAACTGCAATTGATTATGCAACTGAAGATTCAAATTCTAATATATTCAATGTAGAAATTTCAAACAACATTATTACATCATCTGCAAATACAGGACATGGAATTTCTTGTAGTAATAATGCTACATCAATTACAACAAAAAATGGTATTTTAAATATATGTAATAATATTATCAAAGGATTTAGTAGAGGTATAAATTTAGATGATATGTATAGATTAATTAATATAATTAATAACCAAACTTATGATTGTTATATATATGCTGATTTAACTTATAGTGCAATGGAAAATTTAGTAGTAGCTAATAATTCAGTCTATCATACAAATGCTCAAAATCAACAAGCTGGTATAGAATTACCATCTGCTAATAGTAATATTAATAGTGCAACAATTACAGGAAATAATGTTAATAATTATGCAGTAGGATTAAAAATAAGCGATATTAAAAGTGGATATGAAAGAGGTAATAACTTATATCCGACAACAGGTACAAGAGTTTCTGCTACTAATCTTGGTGCTGATTTCAAACTTGATGTTTAGGAGTGCATATGATAATAAATTTTATTAAAGATTGGACAAATGAATTATCCGCTCTATTTGGAGCGATAGTTCAATTTCTTATAGTTGGTAAAAATAAAAAACATAAAATTAAATTTTTTATTTTTTTAATAATTTCTACTTTATTTACTATGTTTTATATTACTGAACCAATAGTCGTATATTACAAATTAAGTGAACCATATGACCGTGTAATTTATGCTTTTAATGGTTTACTTAGTCTTGAGCTTATTAGTATTCTTTTAAATGTTTTTCCTAAAGCTTTAAAACAAAAAATATTAGACACAATAGGAGTACAAAATGTTAATGACTAATAAAGAAAGAAAAATTAGCTATATAACACTAGCT
>Ga0256831_1002240_pt1 | contig 10154 bp, 8 predicted proteins | sample 132544metaG_FD_189087 | JGI IMG/M metagenome (GOLD analysis project Ga0256831, IMG submission 189087) | Hydrothermal vent microbial communities from Lau Basin, Pacific Ocean - 132-544 | ecosystem: Environmental > Aquatic > Marine > Hydrothermal vents | place: Pacific Ocean: Lau Basin | collected...
TCTTCTCCATTTTAATAAATAATTTGTTTATATTATTTAATTTTCCTTCTTTACATATTTTATATCTTATTACTCCATCCACAACCTCGGCTTCCAGCGTGAAGTTCGGCCCGATTACTGTAACGACGCCCTTATCATTAATACTAGTCTTGTAGCCCCTAAGCTTTAATGCTCTAGCTAATACTTCAGAGGAAACCCTCGCTTTCTCAGAGGACTCCTCGCTTTTCAGCTTCCCCAGCGCTTCCGAGGCTTTCTCCGCTATAGGTGGGCATGAATCTTTGTAAGCCTTTACGAGCTCCTCTAGGATCTTAGCGATTATCCACTCAGCTCCTGTTGACCTAGCGTAAACTATTAGGTTATCAAAGTCCTCACTGTCCAAATACTCGCCGAGCTTCTCGGGAGATCCCCCGAAGAGAGAGAATTTATATTTCTCCTCAGCTCTGGCGAGCCTGTTTCTAATTTCGTTGAATACACTAATTGGTATCCTGTCAGCTACTTCTGATAATACGTGGTTTACTATGTGCCTCATGAAGTCCTTAGAGGGAGAACAAGCTCCTCCTGCCACCGTGGCTCCACCGTTACTGCATGGAGGGTGGAGGCAGAATTATTATTCCCGGCGTATTACGGCCTGACCCACTACGGTTAACCCATGGACGCTTACTACTCGCACTTGCACGGTCTCTCCCGGCTCGAATTTTTCTATACCGTTAACGACCACCATGTATCTTTGAAACGTTCCCAGAGGCCTACCTTCGTCGTCGACGCCTGTCAGCCTTACTCTTATAATGTCTCCCGGCTTAAGCCTTCTACCTGTATCTTCGGAGGGCTTCGTCATTTTTGGATAGATGCTGAGCCTGTCAAAGCTTGTGTGATAGGGGTCTCTTTTCCTTTTTCGTCCCCGCCTAACCAACCCTTACACCGGTGTTCCATGTAACCAGCCACTGATAGGGGTTTTAAAGTGGGCTCTCGACTACGAGGATAGATGGGATGAAGAGTAGTTGGCGCCCGATCGGTGAGGAGGCTGAGCTACGCTGACCATAGCTTCGAGAAGAATATCGACCTCCATATTTATAATTCTTATTATAATTACAGGTATATATGTTGGGTACAGAGCTTACACTATAGCATCTATTAACTCCAAGGATCCTCACAGGTATATTAGCGATGAGATCTACTACGTTGACTCTGCTAGAAGGTACCTCGAATACATATTCAAAGTCCGCGTCAATGAGTCAATGTACAGCAATAATACAAACCCCGACTATTTTAATCTAGAGCACCCCCCTCTCGGCAAATACATCATAGCTTCCTCTATAATGCTATGTGGTGATAAACCGCTGTGCTGGCGCCTCCCCGGCATAGTAGAGGCGGCCCTAATACCTGTCCTAGCGGGTTTATCAATAATACAATCTAAATATTTATCTGTTAATTCTATCGTTAAGAGTCTGGCCGGAGTAACCGCTGCGTTAGCAGCAGCCGCTGATCCTATACTATACTTATCTGGTAGCGTCGCAATGCTCGACATCCACTTAGCTTTCTTCGAGGCGCTCTCACTCTACTTATTTCTAATTGGGAGGAGGAGACTCGCGCTTGTAGCCGGCGGTTTAGCTTTCTCCGTCAAATTCAGTGGTGCGGCTGTAATATTAGCCATAGTGTGCTACGATATCCTGACGTCTGAGAGAATCCGGAGTATTGCTAAGAGGATTAGCGAGGATATTCTTATACCATTTTTGACCTATTTAGCAACATTAGTACCATTGATGTTGTATTTTACTCCTAAGAGATTGCTAGTTGAGACTCTCAATGCTCTTAAGTGGCATACAACCTCGAGGCCCCCTGGACCGCCGACGTCAACTCCCCTGGGCTGGATCGCGAATTCTAATCCCTTCTACTACTCATATTATCCTGTGGCTATGGCGGGTATCCTCAATTCCCTACTGCATGTTACTGCTCTCCTACTAATTACCCCTCTAGCGGCTTATGGAATCTGGCGGAAGTCTCCTTCGATTGCTATGGGCCCATTGTTATACGCTGGCGTCCTCTTGACGTATATGCTAGTATGGGTATTAGGTAATCATACTTTTTATAGTTTCTATGCTGTACAATTGACCCCTGCGATGTCTCTTACTCTCGCGAGCACGGTCTTGGTTTCAGGGGCTGTGGACAAGTGAAACCCTTAAGTATAGGTCTAATAGAATTTACTAGAAGTAATATTTTATATGATAATATTAGACGAGTGGCTAGTCTTCTTAGGAGGATAGACTCCGTCGATATCGTATTTTTACCGGAGAACTGGCTGACCCCTAAACCCCTGCCCGAGGATTACTATTTTCTTATTTTAAAGAAAATTATAGATAAAAAATTAATAATATTTACAGGTATCTCCTACATAATAGATCACAACAGGGTACTTAGTAGAGGATACATAATTGAAAGAGGCGATATTATCCCCATCTGTGAGAAGATATTTCCCAGTAAAGCCGTGGGGGAAAGGGGTAGGATATCGCCCGGCTCCTTCTACGGGCCTATCTCTGTTCAGGGGACTCGAATTGGATGTATTGGCTGCGTGGATATATTCTACCCGGAGATTGCTAGAGCTCACACAGTAAGGGGAGCCGAGATTCTCTATAATCCCGCTGCTATACCCTCTAACAGGATAACTCTCTGGCATTCCATGTTATCCGCTAGAGCCGCCGAGAATATCGTGTTTGCTATTGGAGTTAATAGCGTGGGCTCACTTTATCCCGACAGTAGATTTACTGGCGGGGGAAGCATTGTTGTAGCGCCAGACGGGTCTCCTGTCACGCCTACGAAAATTAATAAAAATATAAAAATATATGAGATTGATTTGAGCATTATAAGTTTGATGGCTAATAGATGGGCTTACAGAGAAGATCTAGTAAAGGAACGGGTAAGTAGAGCCGTTAAGGCACTAGGAAAAATAGATATCCTGTCTTCTGATAGCGCATCAACCCTGGTGGCAAATAATGAAGGAGCTAGAAAGCGTCTTTGACAATATAAAGCCTGCTAGCAAAGGCCAGGAGAAACTTAAAGACGCTCTCGCAAGTGATAGAGCCACCATTGTCGGCGTTTTCGGACCCACTGGTACGGGTAAAAGCTACTTGAGTATAGCATACGGCCTCCAGGAACTCGCTAGAGGTAGGTATAAGAGGCTGGTCGTTGCAAAGCCCATCATCGATGTTACCACAGGGAGAGAAATAACACTAGTAAACAACCCGGAGAACTACTCGCGCTTAGCAAGTGAGTATCTTTATGATCTTACAGTCGGTCTAGCTGGGAAAGAACTCCTGGACAGGCTCATCAAGGAGGGTAAAATTATCCTCGCAGATCCTCATCTCCTGAGAGGTAGAACTTTCGACGACTCAATTATCTTTCTGGACGACGCCCAGAACGCCAGGCCAGAGGCAATAGTGGAGGCTATAACAAGGCTCGGAATGAGAAGTAGGCTCGTGATAGCAGGGGACCCCGTCTTCCAGAGAGGCCCTCAGAGAGAGGGAATTAAGCTTGCGAGAGAACTTCTTCTCGGAGAAGACGACGCTGAAGTAGTCGATCTAGGAGTAAAGGACATTGTGAGGCCAGGCGCGAAGAGGGGGATAAGGCTTCTCCTAGAACTCCAAGTGAGGAAGAGGACTCTAACTCCACGTGAAGAGGAGATACTGAGCGTCGCCAGGAGAACCGCACCGGACGCTGACGTCATCACAGTAGTTGATCTCTTAGAGTTAAAGAAGAAATGGAGAATAGAGAGCCCCCACGTCCCCGACGCGCTGATTATAGTAAAGGAGAGGCACCTGGGCAGGATCATAGGCCAGGGCGGGGAGAGGATAAATCATATAGAGGAAGAGACGGGAGCGACTATACGAGCAATCCCTCTAACTCTGGACTTTAAGGAGTATATACGGGCTTTCCACCCCGTTGCTTGGATCCACAAGCACGTTCTAGACTTTGACTTCGCAGGCCCCGAGCTCCGGATAATTGTAGAGAAGGGCTATCTGGGCCCGATGCTTGGTCAAGGAGGATCCTATATACGCTTCATGGACGAGGTCTTCAACGAACTTTTCGGCGTCAGTATATATGTCGTGGAGGCCGAGGAGAAGCCTAAAAGAAGGAGGAAGAAGTAACATTTCTTTATACTTCGTCTTCTACATCAAATAACTCAACAATAATTCTAGCCTTCACCTTATCCTTCGAGAACGGTGGAACCTGCTCGCCGAGATCAACCGCGAAGACCACATTGTTTCCTAGATCATCTACAAACCGGACCTCAGCAACGTATCTAGGCTTCGGGCCACCAGTCTCAGCAATCTTCATAGCAGCCTCCATAATCCTGGATAGAGCCATTTGAAACGCTACGGGGCTAGACAAGTCCTCAGGCTTCAGGACTATCTGCTCCATACCGCTCATTACTTTACCTATTCTCGCTGACCCCGAGAATTCCTTCTCATAGTCGGGTTCCCCTGACACAGCGCTTACACCAGTACGGATTAGCTGGGGTTAAACCTATAATATTAAGAGGACTCTAGACAGGCTACTCCCAAACAGGCTGTAGAGCCCACTCTACTGCCGCGGAGCCCCCCGAGGTGCCCGGATATGCCTGGGAAACAGGATGCTATAGAGCTATTGAAGAGCCTCGAGGAAAAATGGCAAGAGAAATGGAGAGAGGAGAGGGTCTTCGAGGCCGACCCGGATCCAGCCAAGAAGCCCTTCTTCGTCACCTTCCCATACCCATACGTCAATGCTAGGCCCCACTTGGGGAGCGCCTTCACAGTCTTGAGAGTCGATATTACGGCTCGCTTTAAAAGGATGCAGGGTTATAACGTCTTATTTCCCCAGGGCTGGCATGCGACCGGCGGCCCTATCGCGGCCGCCGCTATCCGGCTAAGAGACGGGGACGAGAAAATTATCAGTAACCTCAAGAGCATGGGAGTTCCCGACGACGAGATTGATAAGTTTAAGGACCCAGCCTACTGGGTTTACTATTTTACGCGCAAGTGGAAGGAGGACCTGCAGCGATACGGTATGAGCATTGACTGGAGGAGGGAGTTCTATACTACAAGTCTCAACCCTTACTATAGTAAGTTCGTCGAGTGGCAGTACTTACGCCTCCGCGATAAGGGGTTAATCAGTAAGGGAAAGCACCCTGTAGTGTGGTGTCCACGCGAGAAAAAGGTTGTGGGAGATCATGACAGGCCGGACGAGTATGCCGGCATAAGCCCTGTCGAAGCAGTTATAATAAAGTTCGAAGACGATGAGGGAGTAAAATACCCCGCCTTAACATTCCGGCCGGAGACCATTTATGGCGTGACAAACCTGTGGGTGAGGCCAGATCATAAGTATCTCGTAGCTGAAGTGGACGGTGAAACATGGATAATAAACAATTACATGTCGGAAGAACTCCAGGACCAGGACCACTCTGTCAAGATTACAGGAGAGATAAGCGGTAAGAGCCTTGTCGGAAGAACTGTTAGGAACCCTGTCACTGGCGAGTGGGTTCCCATACTTCCAGCAAGCTTCGTGGACCCGGAGCTAGGAACCGGGATAGTTATGAGCGTGCCTGCACACGCTCCCTTCGACTATATCGCTCTCGAGGACTTGAAGAAGAGCCCTCAACTCCTGCGAGAATACGGCATCGAACCCAGTCTCTTAGAGAGCTTGAAGCCACGACCCCTCATCCGCGTTGAGGGTTACTCGGAGATTCCAGCACGCGACGCGGTACGAAGGAGGAATATCAGGAGCCAGGATGAACGAGAGAAGCTGGAGGATGCTACAAAGGAGATATACTCGAAAGAGTACCACACCGGCATCCTTACAGATATTACAGGTCAATGGGCTGGCCGAAAAGTTAGCGACGTAAAGGAGGATATTACCAATTGGCTCGTCTCACAGGGAGTAGCGCTTAGAGTCTACACCCTACCCTCCAGAGTCTACTGCAGATGCGGGGCTAGAACCCACGTCAAAATAGTCTCAGACCAATGGTTCCTCCTCTACAGCAAGCAAGAATGGAAAGCTCTAGCTCACAAGCTAGTAAACAGAATGAACTTCTACCCGGAGAACCTCCGCGAAATCTTCCATAAAAACATCGACTGGCTTAGAGATTGGGCGTGCACGCATAAGAACGAGTTAGGAACGCCCCTACCCTGGGATCCTGACTGGGTAGTTGAAAGCCTTAGCGACTCAACCATATACATGGCCTACTATACTATCGCGAAATACACGCAGCATCCAGAGGAGTATAATATAAGGCCCGAGCAGCTAAAACCGGAGCTCTTCGACTACGTGTTCCTAGGAGAAGGCAGTCCCGATCAAGTAGCATCGAGTACTGGGATCAGGAAGGAATTAATCGAGGAAATGAGAAGGGAGTTCCTATACTGGTACCCATTAGACCTAAGGATAAGCGGGAAGGATCTAATAGTAAACCACTTAACATTCTTCATTTTCCACCACGCCGCCATATTCCCCGAAGAACTGTGGCCTCGAGGTATCGGTGTTAATGGATGGGTGCTTGTTGCAGGAGAGAAAATGAGTAAGAGTAAGGGCAACTTCATCCTATTGAGAGACGCCCTTGAACGCTGGGGGGCTGACGCTACGCGGTGGGCGGAGGTACTAGCTGGAGCCGATGCGGGTCTAGACGACGCTAATTTCGAGCCTAGTGTAGCTGAAGCCAGCGCCGAGGAACTAGTTTCTTGGCTAAACTTCGCGGTCTCCAGCTACGGTTCAGGCAGAGACGATAGAAGGAGCATTGACGACTGGTTCGAAAGCGTTCTCAACCGGACTATCGAAGAGGTGACCCGGGAAATGGAGAAAACCAATTACAAGTCAGCTCTCGTAAAGGCGTACTATAACATGCAGGCGCACTATAAATGGTATGTTAAGCGTGCTGGAACACCGAACAAAGAGCTCTTGAAAAAGTATATCGAATATATTACATTAATGATCGCTCCCTTCGCCCCCCACCTTGCAGAGGAGGTCTGGAGCAGGCTAGGTAAGAAGGGCTTCATATCTCTAGCTCCATGGCCGGAGCCCGATGTGTCTAAGATTAAGCCGGAAGCGGAGATAGCCGAGAACATAATAAAGAACCTGCTCGAAGATATTAGGGAGATAAAGAAGTTTGTGAAAGATGCTAGGAAAGCTAAGATTATCATAGCCTCTAACTGGAAATATGATTTTATTAAATTAATTAAATTGGAAAGGGAGAAGGGAAGCAACCTCAACACCGCTATAAGAACCGCAATACAATCCCTGCCTCCTGATCTGCGAAGAGAAGCTTCACGGCTTATACCGGTCATCAGACAGAAGCCCGAAGTGCTACGCTTAGTCGTAGACAGGGATGTAGAGGCAAAGGCTATCCGAGAGGCATCCGAGTTCATATCGAGGGAAGCGGGGCTCGAATCTGTAGAAGTCTACTTCGAAGAGGAGTACCCGCCAGGCAAGAAAACACCCCTTCCAGGTAAACCAGCGATCCTTCTCGAGAAATAATCAATCTAGGGGTGAGCAGAGTGGAAAAGATAATCCCTGTCGGCGATGCCCACACTCACACCAACCCGGTTCGCGGCCTCGGCGCGGAGAGGATAGCGGCGCGCTTCCATGCCGAGGGAGGATGGTTCATGGCGATAGTAGCATTATCACCCTGGGCTTATAATATAGAGTTCAACGGTATTGACTCCTACCGCCAGGTTCTAGACCTGCTAGCTAGGGAATGTATGGCCGCTGAGGATGCTGGCGTTAAGACGGCTTGCCTAGCTGGCTTTCACCCGGCTGACGTTGACAGGCTAATCGACAAGTATAAGCTAGATCCTGTTGAAGTACTCCGGCTAGGGGAAGCCTGGATCAGCGAGCTAGGTAGGGCTTGCCGTAGCGGCTTCTTAGACGGTATTGGGGAGGTGGGGCGGCAACACTATAAGACGAGGGCTGAGAGAGTTATCATAAGCGAGTTAATTTTAAGAAAGGCCCTGGAGGTGGCTAGGGATAATGATTGCATTGTCCACTTGCACCTGGAGAATGCTGGGAAGATAACTATCGACCTAGTAGACAAGGCTATCGCTAGCCTAGGAGGCCTCCATGATACTTCGAAGATCGTCTTCCACCATATGAAACCGTCTCATGCAGTATACGCTGTGGATAAAGGCTACGCTGCTACTGTGCCGGGAACTCCTACTCTACTAGAGAACGTGCTCGGCAAGTTTCCGCCCGTGTTTATGTTGGAGAGCGATCACATTGACGACCCGATGAGGCCTGGAGCCGTAGTTTATCCGTGGGTGATGGCTCAGCATGTTAGGAGGCTTTCAAGGAAGGTTGGGGAAGAATACCTATATAAGATCAATATAGATAATATTGTTAGGACTTATGGAGTATCCCCGCCCTAGCCTTTTCAATATTATCCACTACCCTTATCAGGTCTCCTTCGCCTAATTGTTGGGCGGTCATGTAGCTTTCGGATACGCGGCGGAGGGATGGATTATCGCCTCCTATCATCACGGTGTGGAGGCGTACTGGTATTCTGCGTATGATGCCTTTAAGAACGTTTACTGAGAGCTTATCCTCACCATCTGTTATTAGGACTATATCGGCGACTTCTCTAGTCCTCCCAGATTCTATATCGCTAACAGCCGTTGCCAGCGCCCTGGTTATATCGGTTCCTCCGCCCGCTTTGACGGTGCCCAGGTATTCGAGGAGCCTGAGTACGTGTCTCGCTTCTGGGTACGGTGGGGACTCTTGGAGGTCGTGGGGAAGGGCGTCAAAGAACCTGGCATAGAATCTTCGCCCTTCTCTTACCGCTCTTTGATAGAGTGCTAGGGTGACAGCCCTAGCCCAGTCGATCTTTGCTCCCTGCATGCTACCACTCTTGTCTAGCAGAACATATAGCGGCCCTTCTTCTAGGGGAAAGACCCGCCTGTATAGGAGTAGTCTCGACTCCGCTAGTAGCAAGTAGAAAAGCTCGTCTGGTAGGGCCAGTTGGCTGTGATGGATTCTCTCCGGGTCTCCTCCGAGTTCTACGCCTTCTATCCAGCCTTTCGGATACCTAGATGTTTTCCTTGCTATGTAATTTGGGAGCTTAACACCGCTCAGTTTTTCTAGTATTTTAGCAATATCGGTTTTCCTGGAAAGGTATAGCATTTCTTCTAGTATGTCTTCGAAGGCTAGCTCGCTCGTGCTACCCGGTATAGTGCTGGTTATAAGGGTCTCAATTTCCTTCGCAGTTCTCGTATCTTTTTCTACTTGCCTTAACGCTAGGCTTAGGGCTCTAGATAGAGAGTCTCCTAGCTCTTGGTCGTTTTCTCCCATTTCCGATCTAGTGTTGCCCTGTTTTGGAAGGTTTCTTACTATTTTTTCAATGAGAGACGCGCTAGCCACTATGCTTACAAGCCTGTCTATTACTGTTCGGGGCTTGATTTTCCAGAACGAAGGCGATTCTATTAGGTTTGAGACTAGTGATAGCTTCAATGGATTCCTGTCTTCCTTTTCCACTTGGGGGAAAGGCAAGTAGAATAGGTAGTATACCGACGCGGCGAGTTCCTTGTCTATCCAGTCTGGGAAGGATTGTGCTCCGAGTAGTTTGCCCGCTAGCTTAAGGATAACCTCTCCCTGGTACTCTGCTATTGTTTCTGGTATTGTTACCCCTTTTACTAGGATTCTCAAGGCGCTCCCCTTACACGTTCAGTTTACTCATTACTTTATCTATTAAATAATCTATTTCTTCCATGACTGTGCTTGCTAGTCTGATAACTTCTTCATCGTCTACTCCTTCAACTAGGCTTTGCACTTTTGATCTAGTAGACTTGAGTGACCTATAGTAATCGATTAGTTTGGGGTCGAAGTAGTTTGCTGTCTCTATTGTTTCTTTAATACCTTTTAAATTAGATAATATTAGATTTAATTCTCTAATTAACCGATCCTTTGTCTTTAGCTCCTCTGTTAGTACAGTGTTAATCTTGGCGAAGTCGGGGGCGTTCTTAGGTATCGTGTACTTTAACACGATTAAGTCTTCGTCTGTAGCCGTAAGCCTACCGTTTAGAAGGGCGTGGGCAGCTATCGCTTTCAAGATCTTTCCCTTTCTCCTATCCGTCACATGGAAACCTTTATCTTCTAAAATTATTAATAATTTTAATAATTTTTCTTTTATCTTTGATAAGTCTACA
>Ga0256831_1002241_pt1 | contig 10151 bp, 6 predicted proteins | sample 132544metaG_FD_189087 | JGI IMG/M metagenome (GOLD analysis project Ga0256831, IMG submission 189087) | Hydrothermal vent microbial communities from Lau Basin, Pacific Ocean - 132-544 | ecosystem: Environmental > Aquatic > Marine > Hydrothermal vents | place: Pacific Ocean: Lau Basin | collected...
TCTGACCACAGGCAATTTTATCATCCAAGTAAATGATTTTGTCTAGGGATCATAATATTCCTTATCATGTGAGGTGAGCGTATGCCATACAAAGTGCCGAGATTAGCAGATATTAACGCTCGCTCCAAGCTTTTCAAGCATAAGAAAAAACTCTTGATTATAGGTCGTTGCGTCGAATTAGAACACCCCGATATACTTGCTCGATTCCCGAGAGAAGAATATGGAGTGCTCAGCGTATGCCTCGAGGCCGAGCATGTAAACATGGTGGGATTCAAGCTTGCCGGTATACTTGCGAGAGGTAGTTATGAAGAGGTAGCTGTCCTCACAGTTGACGGGAGTCTTCACTGCACCCAGCTACACTGGATGGTTGAGGAAACATGTAGGATCCTCGGCGATAGAGCTCCCAGTAGAAGCCATTACGTTATTTACAAAGGTAAGCTATATAGAATAGGAGAAGACGTGGTCAAGACAAGCAGGTATCTCTACAAGGTCAATAAACTCGTGTCAGGACAATAATCGCCTTACGGGTGTATATGGATTTGATGAATTCATCTGTGGAGAGGATACTGAAAGCCTTCGACCTCTCAGTAAAACGTATGCTTTCAATGAAGGGTCTTGACAGCAGGTTCATAATCCTAGGCACTGTAATGACGTATGTCTGGCTCGCCGTTATGGTGTTTATGAATATCTATGATCCCAACAACATATTCCTACAGCTAATAGGAATGATAACAGGTTTCGTGGGTCTCACCGTTATTTTTGCTTTTCAAGTAATCCTCTCCTACAGGATATGCGAACATGTAAAACTCGCGGGATATTATATCTCTTACGCCAGGGACATCATATCATTGGCCAGTAAGGAAGTCCTACAAGAATATGATGAGTTCCTGGAGGAGGCTTACCTGTATAAGTGTCCACATACAGAGTACAGCCCCTTAGCACTGATCCTTGGTTATCTAGCCATACTATCCATGTACATCTATATTGCGCCTCTCTTCTATGCTGGATACTTGGCCATACTCGGTATTTTCGCATACACATTATATGATGCGGTCATAGAGCATCAAGAGATCGAGAGAAAAGTCAATAGGCTTCTCCTCAAGCTTATCGGCATGGATGATGAGACAATGTCTTTCCATGAACCGCCAGATTTTAAACCAACATATGTATTGACCACCGTGTTTACTCTAGGGCTACATTTATTCGTCTGGTTATCGTGGATTAATTCCTACCTTGATGCCCACATAGTCGACCATAGGAGAATGTATGAATTATTCAAAAAACGGTATGTCAGCATGTACTTGAGCCGGTCATGAAGCCTTAATTGTCCCAATATCATCAGGGATCTTATAGCCGGGGAGCAGCGAAGCGATCTTCTTAATACGTTCTTTGTCACGAATATATTCTATGAAGGCCTTCACATACTCCTTGTCTAACCTATTCTTGTGTATTAGGAAGTCGTATTCCTCCCACGCCAATGGTATGAAATCTAATCCGTAGAGGTAGGCTGCAGCCTCTATCGCTATGCCTGCATCTGCTCTTCCATGCTTTACTGCGGCGGCGACAGCCGTGTGTGTTTTCACCTCATAGGTGTAGCCGTTGATCATCTTTTTAACATCGTCAAAACTCAACCCTTTCTTCTCAGCTACTCTGTGGAGAAGGATATCCAGGAGAACTCTGGCGCCTGCCCCCCTTGTCCTGTTGACTATTCTGATATCATTTCTTAGGAAATCCTCTATGCTGTGTATGTTTTTCGGATTGCCTTCCTGGACGACTATACCTATCTTTCTATCATATCCTCTAATGATGACTGCTTTACCCTTCAAACCATATTTGTCTAGGAACGGTGTATTGTATTTCCCTGTTTCCTTATCGAGAAGATGTGTGGGCGCTATATCGGCCTCACCTCTGATAACGGCTTTCCAACCTCCCGTGCTCCCCGTCACGATCACTCTAGAAATACTTCTTAATCCTGATTCGGCGAGAATACGGTGGATCAACATGTCGTTGCTACCTATAATGTTTAGTTTACTGAATCCTCTCGTCTCATCGAATAACTCCACAGTAACTTCTTCATCTTCTAGCAGTAGATCTCTATCTTCAGGTAAGACCACGTATCCATCACTATTGTATAGAGGCGATATCGCACCGCTCCTCATAGAGACGGGGTAGGCCGTTAATCCTTTCTCTGACTCGACGAGTGCAACGGGCAGTAGCCATGTCTTGCCTAGGGGTTTCTTGACCCTATAGGGAAGCCTAGCCTTTAGCCTGTATGTTCTTGTCCTCTTTAAGCCAAGCATAGACGCCACTATGGGCCTGACTATCACGTTGAATATCATAAAGCATGACAAAGGAAACCCGGGAAGACCGAACAATAATTTATTCTTGGCGACAGCAACAACTGTTGGTTTTCCGGGCTTTACCTTGAGGCCATGTATAATTATTCCAGGCTCACCCATGTTCTCGAACACCCTATAAACCAGGTCTCCCACCCCAGCGCTTGTTCCCCCACTGGTTATGACTATATCTGCCCATCTCAGCGCGTCATCAATCGCATCGTATACTTCATCGTAGTCGTCGGGGAGATGGCCCATGAACCTTGCGTCCGCCCCTATTTGTTTGAGTCCTGATGTGATGAGCTGGCCGTTAACATCATAGACTTTTCCCGGGCTTAGCTTCTTCCAGGGCTCTATGACCTCGTCACCGGTCGAGAAAACCGCTATCTTTGGGGGGATGTAGGTCTTTATCCTGGTTATTCCCAGACCTGCGAGTAAACCTATCTCTCTGAATCCTAGTCTTGTGCCCGCCTCGAGGACGAGGTCTCCGAACGATATATCGTTTCCTGTTGAAGAGATGTTTTCTCCAGGTACGACGCTCCTATATATCTCGACCTCATCGTTAAGCCTACGCGTGTACTCGACCATGACAACAGCGTCTGCCCCTCGCGGGATCATCGCGCCCGTCGCTATCTCAGCCGTTTCTCTTGGACCTATGCTTATATCGGGGTGTTGGCCAGGCTTAACTACACCTACTATTTTCAAGCGCACTGGATGAAGATCGTCCGCCCCTGCAAGATCCTCGGATCGCACCGCGTACCCGTCGACTAGACTTCTGTCAAAAGGAGGGTGATCGATGGGTGAATATATGTCTTCGGCCAATACTCTTCCTAGAGCCTCCGTTATATTTACTTCCTCTATACCGAGCGGTTTGAGCGGATAGTATCGCTCTATAATCTTCATGGCATCATTGAGAGACACTAGTTTATGGAAAATCCTTCTCTCCGACACTTCCAAAGCACCTTGACAAGCCTTGATATAAAGTCCATGTTACCTGTAGATAAAATATCCAGTTTATACCGTTTTTATTATACTGTGGCAGAATGGTGGCTTGTTAATGGAAGTGGATAAGCTCGTTGATTATGGTCTTCCAAACACTGTTGTCGAGGTATTGAAGAAACGAGGAATCAAGAGCTTGAATCCCGTGCAGGCAGAGGCTGTTAAGAAAGGATTATTGTCCGGCGAGAACTTGGTCGTAGCATCGCCTACCGCCAGCGGTAAAACCCTTATCGGCGAACTAGCTCTTGTCAAGGCCGCTCTCGAGGATGGTATGGGTCTTTATCTTGTCCCATTAAGGGCTCTTGCATCGGAGAAGTATGATGAGTTCAAGAACTGGCAAGAACTAGGCCTCAAAATAGGGATCTCTACTGGCGACTATGAATCCCCGGGCGAGTATCTAGCCAGATACAATATCGTTGTAGCTACTTATGAGAGATTCGATAGCTTGCTACGGCTTAGGCCGCGTTGGCTCAACAGGATTAGAACCATTGTTGTTGACGAGCTACACATGATCGGCGATCCCGAAAGAGGCCCCGTCCTGGAAATGATTATCGCGAGACTAAGGAATACAGGTGTCCAAATAGTCGGGCTATCCGCAACGATCAGTAATGCGGATGTACTGGCCGAATGGCTGGAAGGAGAATTGGTAAGAAGTGATTGGAGACCGGTAAAGCTGGTTGAGGGAGCCTTTGACAGAAGGCGTCACACAATAGTATTCGTTGATGGTAGGAAAGAGAAGGTGGTACATCGCCTGGGCTCCTCTGCTCTCTCGATAGCACTACATAGTGTTGAGCATGGAATACAGGTACTGGTATTTGTAAATAATAGAAGGAAAGCAGAAGAATGGGCTTTCAGGCTTTCCGAGCACATGAAGATATTAGTGCACCTAATCGATAAGAACAAGCTCGAAGAACTGCTTTTAAGGCTCAGCGAGTCTCCAAGCAGGAAAGAACGGGAAATGCTCGAGAAACTACTTAGGAAAGGCGTTGCTTATCACCATGCGGGATTGACAAGTATTGCGAGGAAAGTAGTCGAGGAAGCATTTAGAGAAAAAATAGTCAAGGCGGTCTTCGCCACACCTACGCTCGCAGCAGGTGTTAACCTGCCTGCACGCAGGGTGCTTGTCTCGATCAAAAGATATGATCCGTATAGGAGGAGAATGGTTGGAATACCTGTTTTCGAGTACAAGCAAATGGCTGGTAGAGCTGGTAGGCCTATGTATGATGATATAGGTGAGGCGATTATCTATGATGCAACCAGTATCTCAGAAGCAGCCAAATATATCAGGGGAGAACCCGAGCCCGTAGTTAGTAGGCTAAATAATGAGAGAAGCCTAAGAATACACACACTCTCACTGATCGCTACAGGCCAAGCACAGAGCATAAAGGAGCTCATCAAAGTATACAGGGAGACACTATTCTTCAAACAATACGGTAGTACAAGATATCTCGAAAACCTACTGGATAATATAGTCGATGAGCTCATCGACTGGGACATGGTAAGATATAGGTCGGGAATACTGGAGCCTACGAGGATCGGTACATTAACAGCCATAACATACCTCGACCCATTATCAGTACATAGGTATCTCTCGCTCGTGAAAGATGGGGCAGGCGCATTCTATCTATTACACCTCATAGCATACACACCGGACTATTTACGGAGCAAACCATATATCAACTATAAGGTGGTAGATTACCTAGAGCCTGAAGCCTGGGATCTCGCTGAAGAAGGAGTGATACCAGAGCCTCCTCAAGACGAGTTCGACTACCAGCTATGGCTACAAGCCTTTGTACAGGCAAAGATGCTTCACGACTGGATAAACGAGGTGTCAGAAGACAATATAGTCTCAAAATATGGTGTAGGGCCAGGCGACATATACTCGGCTAGAGACACGGCTGCATGGATCGCTTCGGGGCTTTCAAGGATTGAGCGCCAAAGAAATCCCGACATCGCGGATAAGCTCGAGAAACTAAGTATGAGGCTAGAATACGGAGTTAAAGAGGATGCGCTAGAACTCGTAAAGATAGAAGGTATAGGCAGAGTAAGAGCACGCATACTTCTCAGCCACGGTATAAGGAGTATAAGAGATCTAGCGAAGATGACCGTAGAGGAACTATCCAAGCTCCCTACCTTCGGCCCCAAGATCTCTGAAACCGTTATACGAGAGGCTAAAGCCAGAGTAGAGGTACATGACTAGTATGATTAGTTTTTATATACTCATCACGATGAATAAGATGTTAATGCAAGGTGAACATTTATGTCATCTACATGGAATATGCTGGTGAATGCCTTCACTAACATGGTCATAGAAATAATCAACTATTTGCCGAAGATAATAGCTGCCATAATAATCATACTCATAGGATACATGATCGGCTACCTCGTCAAAAAAGGAACTAAGGCCCTCATAGATAAACTGCTATCTGGCGTCATCAAGAAGACAAGGATTGGGCAGAGCATGATCGAGTCAGGCGTAGATCTAGGCAGTCTTGTAGGCAATGTCCTCCTTGCACTGATCATTGCGTTGTCAGTTCTCGTATCCGTGACAATACTGGGTTTCACGGGCTATGTTGGATCAATAATTGTGTTGGCTGCCCAGATAATATTCAAAATAGTTGCCGGTCTATCGATAATTGTGATCGGTATACCTGTTATCCTAGTTCTTTCAGAATATATTGCAATGTTCTTCAGTAAAATGTTCCGCGAAAAACATGATCTAATGACTGAGCTTATATACGATGTATCAGTTCTTGTTCTATCGATATTCATATTATCGGTAGCTATTGACGTTATGTTCAACTACTCACTACTTCTCAACTATTTGATCACCTCTGCGCCCGCCTTCATAGGGGCCGCCATAATCCTCATCATAGGCTATGTTATTGGAGATACTATTGGTAAGATAGTAAACCGTATAGTGAGCCAGATCCTAGATAGGCCTCTCGAAGCAACCGATATAGGACGTACGATCAAGAATATGAACATTAATATATCTGATCTAATAGGGGGCCTGACAAAGGCATTTATAATAGTGGTAGCGATCGTTGCAGCAGTCGAGATAATGAATATAGGCGGCCTAACAGGACAGCTGGTATACCAGGTGGCCGTCTACCTGCCCAAGCTAATCGGAGGCATAACCGTTCTAACGCTAGGACTAATACTCAGTATTGGGTTAGCAAGGTACATTGGTAAATTCCTCCAAAAAGCCTTCAGTAACGGGTTCGAGGATGTAGCGAAACTCGTGGAGAACCTGATCCTGCTAGGTCTAACAGCAGTAGTTATAACTATCGCTCTAAACATACTCATGCTTCAAGGATCACTCATATACCCGCTAATACTAGGCATACTAGTCATAGCCTCCGGCATCTATATTGCTGGGGTCACCGGCAAGATACTGGCAAAGATCCATCCCACCTATAAGTACACGGTGCCACTTATCGAAACCATGATAATACTTTCGTTTTCAATAATCGGTATCGCCGGGATATTTGCAGAATACACTGGAGCCGTTGATGTTATAAAGAACATATCGTGGGGAATAGCCATAGCATTTGCCGCATTACTAGTACCAATAATATTCCACTACACGAGGCTGGCTTGGAGAACAGTACCCGAAGAGGAAGAAAAGCGAAATAATCAATGAGGATGCACGTGTATCATGATAAGAAAAACGGTCATCCTCGACCTCTATACGGATGAGCCGGCTGGCCTGGGTGTTCCCCCATATATTAATACATGGCCCAGGCTAGTTGCTGGAGCTATATGGTTGGAGAACAAAGACGTAGACATAAGATATTACACTATTGACGAAGTTCGGCATAACATGGATTCATTCATTAGGCAGGCCGACGCATCTGATATGCTAGTAGTTATAGGAGGCGTAGAGGTTCCCGGTAAATATATTGGGGGGAGGCCAGGCACCATCGATGAAGTTGAAAGAATACTAACATTAATAACCAAACCCTTGAAGATACTGGTAGGCCCGGCGGCACGTCATGGCTTCGGCTCTGGCGGAGGCACAATAGCCTCCTCAAGAAATACACTTACGAAAATATTCGATGAAATAATTGCCGGAGACCCGGAAATATTCTTCAGCGAGCTCATAAGATACGGTTTTGAAAAAGCGGACTCGAGAAAAACACGGACAAACTACGAATTAGCGGATAAGGCGTTCATTAAGGGTGCGAAGATAATAGTGATGCATCCAAACCATGGTAGGAACCTTGTTGTCGAGATAGAGACCTACAGAGGATGCCCAAGATATATTTCTGGGGGATGTAGTTTCTGCATAGAGCCTCGATGGGGTAAACCTATTCAGCGAAGCCCTAGATCAATTATTGAGGAAGTAGAAGCACTATACAGACATGGTGCAAGACATATCAGGCTCGGAAGACAACCAGACATACTCGTATATGGGAGCAAAGAGATGGGAGAGAGGGAGTTCCCCAAGCCCAACCCAGAAATACTTAGGAAACTCTTCTATGGGATAAGAAACACTGCGCCGGGCATAAGGATATTACACATAGACAACGTCAACCCTGGAACAATAGTGCATCACCCAAGGGAAAGTATTGAAGCACTAAAAACAATAATAAACTACCACAGCCCGGGCGACGTTGCCGCCCTAGGAATAGAGTCATTTGACGAGAAAGTCGTTAAGGCAAACAATCTCAAGGTTTACCCCGACGAAGCAGTAAAGGCTGTCAAGATAATAAATAGAGTTGGAAAGATAAGAGGCTGGAATGGTCTCCCCCATCTTCTTCCAGGAATAAATCTTCTCTATGGATTGCCGGGTGAGACCAGGGAGACGTACAGGATAAATTATGAGTACTTAAAGAGAATATATGACGAAAATCTTCTTGTGAGAAGAATAAATATCAGACAAGTAACTGTCTTGGAGAACACGCCTCTATGGCTAAAGAGGGATACGGTTAGGAGTATACTTAGACGACACAAGGGCTTATTCAAAACTTATAGGCTCCGGATAATGAGTGGGCTTGATAAGAAGTTCCTCGAGAAAATAGTCCCATCTGGAACCATTCTTGACTATCTGTACGTTGAAAAACACGTGGGGAACCTAAGTATTGCGAGGATGCCGGGAAGCTACCCGATAACAGTTAAGATCCCGTACAGAATAGGCTTGTGGAAAATAATTTCTGCAAGAATAAGTAGTGTAGCGGCAAAAAGCGTTACAGGTAGACCCATAGGATTTAGTTACCATGGATAGTAATCTTTAACATTATCCTCATACCTTATGATCAGTTCACCATCATTGTTTTCATCAATTATGATCTCCGGGTATTCTTCGAGCATGTTATGACCCATTGCAAGAGGATCCTGATACGCGCCTGTGTGGAGGAAGGCTACGTAGTAATCCTCGTTTTTTCCGGGAAGATGAAGAGGTATACCACGTAGAATTATTCTTTTTCCAGGGATCCCGAGTAATCTATTGTCTTCTTCGGTGAATATGTCGTCAAACCCCTCTGGAAGCTTGCTGATAAACTCGGATATCTCTCCCATCGAGTCACATGTTATATCGCTTATCGTGGCGAGTACATCTGGTCTTTTATCGAGCATGCTGCAAGGAACGATCTGGAAATATTGGTTCAGAATAACATAGTCGGGAAGTACATTGAACAACGAGAATGATAGGACATACCTTTTACTAGGGGAGGTAAGGAATCTATACAGTGGTCTACCCGTCCTAGCATTTTCTGCCAGGTCTTTTAGCGCATTGTCTTTGTCCATCAGGTAGATTTCTTTGGCCTTCCTGGCTATTTCCTCGTATATGGTTTTGATCATTCCTTCTAGGAGCTCCCTACGCTTCAGGTCTATGTTCTCCGTGAACGATAAGAGCCTATTGATGATGTTCTCGGATTCACGGGCTATTTCTGATAATTCTTTAATTGTTTTTGAAGATTGTATCTTCTCAATCAACTCTATTTCTGTTCCCAATTCTGAGATATACGGTCGTATGTCTATGACCTTGGCCACGCTGATCCTGTGGGGTGCAACTATTGCTCTGCCAGACTCAAACACTATATCGGGTGGCAGGATGCCTTGTTCCTCCGCGTGTTCCTTGAAGGTTTTAACCATTATCTCCACGTATTCGCGGAAAGTATAGTCAGGACTGTATGATGAGCCGGACAATGTAGATTCATAGTCGAAAGCAAGTCCTCCACCTGTATCGATATATCTAAGATTGGGGAGATACTTCTCCTTGAGAACAGTGTAAGTGTTTATCATTTCTGTAAACATTTTCTTCAAGGCGTCCTTGGTAACGATCTGCGAACCATAGTGGAAGTGGAGCATTATAACCTTGTCTTTGATCCATGGCTGTTTCTCTATTATCTTATAAATACTTGATAATGGTAGGCCGAACTTCGATGACAAGCCTGAACTGGACGACCATATGCTTTCTCCTCTGAACATAGGCCTAATCCTAAATCCGACCCAGATCTTGTCCCCGAGTTGTTCACGTATTTCCTCAAGTAGCTCTGCCTCTCTTATACTCTCAATATCTATGATCGCTTCACCATATGCTTCTTTGTTTTCAGTAACACGTTTTAGACCCCTGAAGTCTTTCACTCCGTCAATAACTAGTAGGCCTTTAGTCTTAATGGATAATGCCTCATAGAGTTCGGGAAGCGTGCCTGCCTCCCAGCCCCACGAGTATTTCCCGCCGTATCTCTTTATACTCCTAAGGACTAGTTCGTGGTGGTTGACTTTTAATGGGTATACTGGCCTGAATTCGCCGCGGTAATTATTCTCTCTAATGTTTTTGAGGAATAAGCCTGCGATATAGTCTATCAT
>Ga0256831_1002242_pt1 | contig 10149 bp, 7 predicted proteins | sample 132544metaG_FD_189087 | JGI IMG/M metagenome (GOLD analysis project Ga0256831, IMG submission 189087) | Hydrothermal vent microbial communities from Lau Basin, Pacific Ocean - 132-544 | ecosystem: Environmental > Aquatic > Marine > Hydrothermal vents | place: Pacific Ocean: Lau Basin | collected...
TTACTATAGGGTGATACATATATTACATTTTAATTATGCAATACAGGAATAATACCACCAATTTGAACCCCATATAGATATGGATAATACTTAATAGTTTTGCTTTTAGTAGCACTTGTAAAAGCATTTTGGTAATGAAGTCCAATAAATAAATCTAAGAAAGAATTATTTAGGTAATGAACTGAAATACCACCATTATAAGACAAGTACGTTTGTGCAGAGGATTCTGAGAAAGTATGCATAAAATCAAGTGTTTTATTCTGACTTTCCTTGAAAATGATTTTATCGGATAAAAATAAATTGGTGCTAATTCCGCCTGATATATCAATGGCAAAATGCCTTTTTTTAATACGATATACCAGATTTAACGGAATATTAATCCATTTTGTTTCTTGTCTAAATACTCCTGCTATGGATACAAGTTCACCTATATTGAGATCCTCAGAATTATTTAATGTGAATAATACTTTATTTGTATTGAAAGAGGTGGACAATAAAGTTTCTGATTGATTATTTCCTATATATTTTGATTCTACCATCTTCCCACGGTACAAAGCTTGGTTTTGAAGATCCAAACCTGATTGAAATCTCAATGATTTGTCGATACTTATATCAATTCTCAAACCATAAGAATGGACGTTTCCTTGTCTTTCTCTTTGATCAAAAAACTTTTTACCTTGACCTGTTATTTTTCTATAACTGTAATTATACTGATATATGGCTTGTATAGCTATCCGATGTCTAAATGAATTAGGCTGCAATGGCCATATTTTAACCGGCATCATAGATTGTACAAAATCCGGTTGAGAGCCTGCGGTGTTGTACAATTTGATTGATTTAAAATCCAAAAGTGGTGGTTCTTGGATTCTTTCTTTCTCATTGTATTGACCATTGATTTTTGATAATTTAGACTTACTTGCAGAATAAGAGTGTTCTATTTGAAATATCTCAGTATCGCCATTACTTAGGTCAATAACATGATTTGATTTTTCATTTAATCTTTCTAAATCAGATAAAGGATAGACCGTATTTATTTTTGCTTCATGTTCAATGAGTTTATTTGCACTTACCTGAGCATCCGGCTTAGGGTCAATATTACTACCTTTTGAATTAAACCGCAAGTTATTTTTAACGGCATCCAATGATTTATTTTGACCGATGCCCAACCTAACTACTTGATGTTTATTTTCATTAATACCATTTTGAGGGAAGCTATCATTAGTATATATATTTGTAGATATCGTGTCAGTACTTTCAATCGTTAACATGTATAAAGCACCTCCCAAAAAGAGGAATCCAAAAAGGACTAATAAAAGTCTTTTTCGCCCTCTGTTTTTATATATTTGTTTATTTGAATGTTTCAATTGGGTCTCCAAACCAATCCAAACATCATCTGATGGAGCAACTTTAAAATCTGAAAAAGATTCTCTAAATACATAATCTATATCAGTTCTATCCCTCATTTGCAATTTTTTTTGTTTGAAATTTTGTTCTCAATAAACTTCGTGCTTTAAACAATTGTGATTTGGAAGTACCTATCGTTATATTTAGTTTTTCGGCAATCTCCTTATGTGACAATTCTTCAAACACGTATAGATTAAACACTACTTTGGCTCCTGAAGGCAAAAAATTCATCATTTCCAATAAATCCTGTACTTCAAACCTTTGAAATATCCTGTCATTACTATAATCGGAAACATACATTGTTTCTACTTCTTTCAGTGGTTCAAATACAATTTTCCTTTTTCTCAAATATTGCAAAGCTACATTCACTATTATTTTTCTAACCCAACCTTCCAAGGAACCGGTTTCATTAAATTGGTGTAGAGCCATAAAAACTTTCATAAAGCCTTCTTGTAAAATATCTTCCGCATCACTTTTTGAATTGGAGTATCTCATACATACCCCAAGCATTTTAGGTGCAAATCGAAGATAAAACTTCCTTTGGCTATTAATATCTCCTCTTAAACAGTCTTTTACTAATGCTATATCTGTATTCAATTGCTTCATATCAATAGCAAAGTTACTTTATATTATACCTACACACTATATTAAGGTGCATAAATGTTACACAAGGTTGCTTTATATGTTGTTTTTTTTTTGAAAATATTAATATTTCGAGATAAAATTCCATTCTAAACGAAATCAAGGAGAGCTCAACTCGCAATGCTAAAAAATGAAATACACCTTTTTTCCTTTCTTCTTACCTAAAGTTTATATAAAATCTATATTTTTGCGAATCAAAAAATATAATCAATGACAAACTTAACGGAACAAGAAATAGTCAGGAGAGAGAATCTTCAAAAAATAATAGATTTAGGCTTAAACCCCTACCCTGCTGATTTATATGATGTGAATGCTACAGCAAAAGAGATTAAAGATAATTTTAAAGAGGGAAGTGAAGAATTTAAAGAGGTTTCAATCGCAGGTAGATTGATGATGAAGCGCGTAATGGGCAAAGCTTCTTTTGCTGAACTACAAGACAGTACAGGCAAAATCCAAATTTATGTAAACAGAGATATTATCTGTCCAGATGAAAATAAGGATTTGTACAATAAAGTATTTAAAAAGCTTTTGGACATAGGAGATTTTATAGGTGTAAAAGGCTATGTTTTTACCACAAAAGTAGGAGAAACATCAGTTCATGTTAGTGAATTGACATTGCTTTCAAAATCGTTGAAGCCACTACCTATAGTGAAGACTGATGCTGAAGGAAATATTCATGATGCTTTCACCGATCCTGAATTGAGATATCGACAAAGATATGTTGACCTTGTAGTAAATCCTGAAGTTAGAGAAATATTCAAAAAGAGGACAAAACTTTATAAAGCAATGCGTCAATTTTTTGATGATGCAGGATATATGGAAGTGGAAACACCTATACTTCAAGCTATTCCGGGAGGTGCAGCAGCAAAGCCTTTTATCACTCATCACAATAGTTTGGACATACCAATGTATCTTAGAATTGCAAATGAATTGTATCTAAAAAGACTAATTGTAGGTGGATTTGACGGAGTTTATGAATTTTCAAAAAACTTCCGAAATGAAGGAATGGATAGAACTCACAATCCTGAGTTTACAGCAATGGAAATATATGTAGCCTACAAGGACTATAACTGGATGATGAATTTTACAGAACAACTTCTTGAGCATTGTGCTATTGCGGTAAATGGAACTACCAAAGCTAAATTTGGTGAGTATGATATCGATTTCAAAGCTCCTTATAAAAGAGTAACAATGCGTCAAGCGATTATCGATTTTACTGAATTTGATATAGAAGGCAAAAGTGAAGATGAAATCAGAACCGCTGCTAAAAATATGGGAATAGAGGTTGATGAAAAAATGGGTAAAGGAAAACTAATCGATGAGATTTTCGGAGAAAAATGCGAAAGCAATTATATTGAACCAACATTTATAATCGACTACCCTAAAGAGATGAGTCCTTTGTGTAAAAAGCACCGAGAAAATCAAGAATTGACAGAAAGATTCGAATTAATGGTTTGTGGTAAAGAGATAGCAAATGCCTATTCAGAGTTAAATGATCCTATCGATCAGAAAGAAAGATTTGAGGAACAATTGAAATTATCTGAGAAAGGAGATGAGGAAGCAGGTCAATTTATAGATTACGATTTTCTAAGGGCTTTGGAATACGGTATGCCCCCTACTTCGGGCCTTGGAATCGGGATGGATAGATTGATAATGTTTTTGACCAATAATGAATCGATACAAGAAGTACTGTTTTTCCCTCAAATGAAACCTGAGAAATAATTATTTATGCAAGCTTATCTTCAACTTTTAGAGCATATAATGCAAAATGGTGCCGAAAAAAGCGATCGCACAGGTACCGGAACAAAAAGTGTTTTTGGATATCAAATGAGATTTGATTTAAACAAAGGCTTCCCTTTATTGACGACTAAAAAAGTATTTATCAGAGGAATTATCCATGAACTGCTTTGGTTTATAAAAGGGGAAACCAATATAAAATATCTCGTTGATAATAATGTTCACATTTGGGATGAATGGCCATTTGTAGATTATCTAAAAGCAACTAATTTTTCAGAGAAATACCCTAGGTATTCAGAAGAATGGCATGAAAAGAAAAAAGAATTTATAGACAAAATCAAATCGGATGATGATTTTGCTAAAAAATGGGGTGAATTAGGTCCTGTTTACGGTAAACAATGGAGAAAATGGGAATCACCGGAAGGTGAAATAATTGATCAATTGGGAAATGCTATTCATTTATTAAAAACAAATCCTGATTCTCGTAGGATACTGGTAAATGCATGGAATCCGGGGGAATCACACAAAATGGCATTGACTCCATGTCATGCATTATTTCAATTTTATGTAGCTGACAATAAATTGAGTTGCCAAATGTACCAAAGATCAGCAGATACTTTTTTGGGTGTGCCTTTCAACATTGCTTCTTATGCATTATTAACTATGATGATGGCTCAAGTGACGGGGTTGGAATATGGTGATTTTATTATAACTTTTGGAGATGTGCATATTTACAGCAACCATTTTGACCAAGTAAAATTACAGCTTTCCAGAACAGCCAAAAAATTGCCCATGATGAATATCAATCCGGAAGTTAAGTGCATAGAAGACTTCAAAATCACTGATTTCAAATTGGAAGGATACGACCCCTACCCCAGCATAAAAGCTCCAATAGCGGTATGAGACATCAAATAATTTAATAAAATCATCAATCAATAACAATATAAAATAAACATATGAAGAATGTAGAGATCAAAGCGAGATGTGAATTTCCCGGAAAGGTCGAAAAAATACTATTGGAAAACGGAGCAGACTACAAGGGGCTTGATCACCAAACCGATACTTATTTCAATGTTAAAAACGGGAGACTGAAAATGAGAATTGGCAATATTGAAAAATCACTTATTTATTATAATCGTCCTAATATTAAAGGACCAAAAAAATCTACATTCAATCTATATAGATCAGATGATTTAGAAGCATTAAAACCATTGCTAATAAGCTCCCTTGGCATAATGGTTGAAGTAAAAAAACATAGAAAGATATTTTTTATTGATCACGTTAAATTTCATATTGATGAAGTTGACGGACTAGGCAACTTTGTAGAAATAGAAGTCGGCGATTTGAATGACACAAAAACCGTTGATGAACTTCAAAATCTTTGTGATTACTATATCAAACTGCTAGGCGTAAAAGAAGAGAATCTGATAAATATTTCATATAGCGATATGCTGATGAAGAATAAATAGCATCTATCTAAGCTATCTAATCCTTTAACTTTCTTGCCATATCTTTACCTAACAGCAACATTGGGGCTGAAACTCCCACTGTAATAGCAAATAGTATGAACAACACCATAAATCCATTGGAAAAAATAGAATTCAATAATTGTTCGTGCCCCATATCATCCATTTTCACAAAAGTAAACTTCCTTATTCCCAAAATTGTTTTGTAAGCATAATAGCCGGGAACCATAGGTATAATGGCGGGAATCGAAAACACTACAATCGGTTTATTGACCTTATAAGCAAAAGGGATACTTACAATACCAACAAATAATGACGCCAAAAACGTTGATGTAACAACATTAAAATCAATACTTAAGAAAACAAACTTAACTACTCCCGCAAAAAAGCCCAAAATAAAAACTGTAAGTATAACTTTTTTCGGGATATTAAATAATATACCGAAACCGAGAGCTGCAATACCTGCCCAAACTGCTTTTTCCAACAAATCCAAATTTATAAATTCCATCACCCTAGTACATTAAGATTAAAAATCAACATTATAGTTATCATTCCAAGACCAATAGCAAGGACAATTATAAAACCACTAACAAACCTTACAATGCCATTCAAAATATGATTATTGTATAAATCATTAAATGAATTAATCAATTGGACACCCGGCACAAGAAATAAAATCGAAGTAGCAAGAGCAATATCCGGATGTTGCCCTATACCAAATAAAATACCCAAAGAAGCGACTAAAGATGCCGCCATAGATGCCAAATAAACTCTAACATATGTATTGGCATTATAATGATGCGCAGTTTTTGAAACAGAAAAACCGATTAATGTAGCTGTAAATGCTACTAACATATTCAAATAATCACCGCCAAATATTCTTGCAAAACCTGCTCCCGCCAAACTAACAGTAATTAATTCCAACCAGAACGGATATCTTTTTTGATTTTTAATTTCTTGTATTCTATTATATAGTTTTTCAAAACTCCATTGATGATTTACTGCTACCCAACTTGCTCGACTGACATCAGACACAACAGAATAATTTACTCCATGCCTTGGAATTTGAGTTACAACGGTATAACTTTCATTTGTCTCTAAATCGACCAAGGTCATTATAATAGACTTATGGCTTATCAATGCATGAGATTTGAGATTCAACACTTGTGCAAATCTATTTACAGAATCTATAATGCGTTTAGTGTTTGCTCCCGAGGTCATCATTAGGGAACACACATCCAATAACAAGTCTATAGAATTCCGTATACTTTTCTCTTTGCTCATATCTGCTATAATTATTGTGCAAAAGTAATACCAATTTAACTCTAAAATATACTACATACAATTAAAGCTTCAATTTCTCAGTCTTAAACACTTATTTGTAAACTAAAAGACAAAATAATAAAAAAAGAGGCTGTCTAAATGAACAGCCTCTTCTCTATCTATATCAAACCATAAAATTATCTTACATGAACCAATTTCATAATTCTAACATCATTTCCAGACACTACTTTGACATAATATTGACCTTGTGGTAAATCTTCAAGATTAATTGAAACTTTATCATTTGTGTTAATATTATCAACAGTAACTTTTTCAATTGCTCTTCTACCAACATTATCCAAAATCTCAACACTTATTTCATTATCACCACTTCCCGTTATCAATATATTAAGTATATTTCTAACAGGATTAGGATAAGCTCTTGCAGTTAATTCATCAGCAGGAACAAAGATATTAGCATTATAATATCCATCAAACTTACCATCCAAATTAACGGGTATCAATCTATAGCTATAGATAATTCCTTTCTCAACATTTGAATCATCCAATTCATAAGCTGTAATTGCTCTTCCACCATTTGCATTAACTCTGTCTACTTCTTCATATTCAGATTCACTTTCACTTCTCTTCTCGATAATGAAATAGTCAATATCAATTTCATTTATTGTCTTCCAGTTAAGCTTAACTACTTTTTCGCTTTTACTCCAATTTGCATTGAAACTCAATAAATCCAAAGGAGTTGTCAAATCTGCATGAATTCCAGCATCAACATCATCTTTACAGGTATTGTCATCATTTGCTTCAATTGAAAACTGATATGACCTTACCAAATGAGGATCATTATAATCGCCTACTCCATCCAACGGATAGTAGAAATCAGAATCATAATTATCATCACCTCCCATATTTGCTTTAACCAAAGTATATGGTATGTTTGCAAATGGTTGAGGAATAGTAAATGAAACAAAGTAGTTTCCAATAGGTAAATTACCATAATTGAACAAACCGTCCTCGTCAGTAATTGCCTGGGCTACTAATATATCATCATTAGGATCATTTTCATCCTCTTCACTATATAAGAAGACTTCAATACCGGATTGTGGAATATCACTTGCGTCCTGTACATTTGGTACATCATTATCTGTATCTTCAAACCAAACCAATCCCTCTAAACATTCTCCTTTGTAGAATCCGGCATCTATTGTTTCAATATGATCTCCGGCTTGTACATTAATAGTCGCTGTATTACCTAGATCATTGATATCTGAATCTTTCGTATCATCAAATAATTCATCCTTAGGTGAAATTTGATATTTAGTATCATCAGGATTTTCAAATACCAAGAAATATTTTCCAGGTTTCAATCTGTTAAACTCATAATATCCACATTTAATAGTGTCTGTTTCATCCTGTGGATTAATAACCGCATGACTCCATGTACTATCAAGTTTAATAGTATCCAGAACTCCTCCTCCTAAATCAGTAACACTATACAAGAATATCTTAACACTATCTATACATTTCTCTCCGTTCTCTTGAATTCCATCACCATCTTTGTCATACCACGTATAGTCACCTAAACTTGCTGCTTCAAAGTAACCTGCATCAATAGTAGGGTCATGTTCACCTGATTCAAGATTAACAGTTGGAGACCAACCTGTATTGACATTCGCATCACTATCTTTTGTATCATCTCCACCGGCATCAACATCTGTAATTTCATAAGTGTTTATATCGGGGAATTTAACCAAATAACTGCCGGGCTCAAGATTCTCGAATATATAATATCCATTTTTACCATTATGGGTCATCGTTGAAGTTGTAAACAATGGTGTACCACTATCAGCGATACCATCTCCATCTTCATCTACATATAAGTCAACTAGAACTTCATTAATTCCAATCTCAGAATCATCTTGAATACCATCAGCATTATTATCCAACCAAATATAATCTCCGAGACTAGCAAATTTATATATTCCTGCATCCCACTTAGGATCATTTTCACCTGAAGTTAATACCGTCATCTCTGTACATCCCGTGTTAGGATTCACGTCACTATCAACAGTATCATCACTTCCTTGATCCTTGGGAGAAAACTTATCATAATTACTATTATCAAAACACACATAATATGTGCCTGGTATTAAACCTGTAAATCCATATGCTCCATCTCCATCGGTAGTAGTATTAGCGACTATATTTCCATTTGCATCGTGTAATGTAACCGCAATATCGGAAACACCATTTTCATCAGAATCCTGAATTCCATCTGCATCTTTGTCCTCCCATACAAAATCTCCAATACTTGCAGGTTTGTATATTCCAGCATCAATTGTCAAGTTTTTATCACCTGCATTCAAAGTAACTACCGGACTATTTCCTGTATTTGCATCAGCATCACTATCTACTTGATCATCAGTACCAGAATCTTGAACGGTAAACAAATAATCATTATTAAGTACAAATTGTACAATATAATTTCCTGGTGTCAAATTATCAAACAAATACTTTCCATTATCATCAGTAACAAGGTCTAATACCAGATTTCCATCAGAATCCATTACAGGATTACCATTCTCATCCGTTAGTTTAACTGTTACTCCACTTACAGGTGATTCGCCAGCATCTTGAATACCATTTCCATTCATGTCTTCCCAAACATAATCTCCAATAACCGCATTTATAGTTATTCCTGCATTATCACCATCATCCTCATCGTCTGGATCTTGATCATCATCGGGATCTTGACTTCCAATATTGCCGTCGCCGTCTGTATCCGCTCCATTGTCCGGTGTTGAATCACTATCATACTGATCCGCATGTGTTACCTCGGCAATATTATTATACTCAACTCCTGCTCCAGGTGCTAGTATTTCCACATCAAATGTTAATTCAATACTTCCACCATTTTGTACTGCTAGGTTTGACCAAGTAATTAAATTTCCTACTAATGTTCCGCCATTACTGATATTCGTTATATTTCCATATCCATTTGGAACATCATCTTCTACGATTATTCCAGTACCATCATTTGGACCATCATTACTTACCGTGATTGTAAAGGTAACAATATCACCTACATTTGGTGTTTCATCACTTACAACCTTCACTAAATTCAAATCAATGGTGTTTGGTAATACATAAGCATTATCTCCATCATCCTCATCGTCTGCGTCTTGATCATCATCTGGATCTTGTGATCCGATATTACCGTCACCGTCTGTATCTGGTCCATTGCCTGGTGTTGAGTCATCATCAAATTGATCTGATGCGGTGATTTCTGCTACGTTATCATATTCTACGCCTGCTCTCGGTGCTAAGACTGTTGCTTCAAAGGTCAAGTCTATGCTCGCTCCATTCGCTACGCTTAGATTTTCCCATGTTAAGGTACTTCCTGCTAATGTTCCTCCATTGCTGATATTCGCTATATTGCTATATCCGTTTGGCATTACATCTTCTACGCTTACTCCTGTTGCATCGTCCGGCCCTTCATTGCTTACCGTTATTGTAAAGGTTACTACATCGCCTACATTTGGTGTCGCATCATTTACAACTTTCACTAAGTTTAAGTCGGCTACTTGTGGTAGTACATGGGCATTATCGCCGTCGTCCT
>Ga0256831_1002243_pt1 | contig 10147 bp, 6 predicted proteins | sample 132544metaG_FD_189087 | JGI IMG/M metagenome (GOLD analysis project Ga0256831, IMG submission 189087) | Hydrothermal vent microbial communities from Lau Basin, Pacific Ocean - 132-544 | ecosystem: Environmental > Aquatic > Marine > Hydrothermal vents | place: Pacific Ocean: Lau Basin | collected...
AGGCCAAACCAGAAAGCGCTGAGAATGACCGGCAGAAAATAGAGCTCCCGGGCAACGACATGGGTTTTGGCAAAATCATGGGGTAAAAGCATATGCATGCCGCTGATGCCCAATACCATTACAGCAATGATGAGTACTCTTTGTCCATTTTCATATTGTTTGGCGGTGGTTTTCATCGTCTGTCTCTGCTCCTGTTGCAAATATTCATCTATTTCCCGGTTCCCTTTTTCGTTCTTCCAAAAACGGACCATCTATCTTTTACCTGTATCCAGTTCACAAAGCGTACCGGAACGGTAACAGCACTGAAAATTATCCATTATTTTTCGATCTTTCAAATGGTTACAATAACAGACGCCTTCGATTATTCTCTCAACATTTCCGGCGTGCTGCCTGATATCTGTACAGACAATCACGACTCAAAAGCCCTTGTGACCATTTTTTGGACAGTTATTGATCAGCAACAACAATAATCACTCCTGATAACCATCAAGTGGTAATTATATCGCTGGAACACCGGGAGAATACCGGGAAAAACAAAGGAAAAACAAGACATTGAATTTACGGCATCAGATCCTTGAGAGACCCAAGGACAAGACAAGTTACGATGCGGAACAACGATTGACAAGAAATTGGGGGAGGCGGACCAGGTAGCCCCGGGGAGACATTAGGATGCAACTATGAGGCAATCTATTCGTATGCGGGCGGGAAACATTACCGGCATCAACTGGAGAGAAACGGGCGTGGAATAAGTATCCTCACGGTTTCAGGGTACTTCTGATCAGTTAGAGCGCACAGGGAAGATTTTCTTTTCCCGTGCCACCTTCTCTATGGCACCCTGTGGAATCTATTGATATTTCGTTGGTATTGTCGACAGTCGGGTCTGGACACTGGCGTCGAATGGCAAGAATATCATCACAATAATCGAAAAAGACCTCTATAAGTTCCGGATCAAAATGGCTTCCCGCATTTGATCGTAATAATGCCAATGCCTTTTCCAATGGCCAGGGCTTTTTATACGGGCGGGCGGAGAGCAGAGCGTCAAACACATCACTAATAGCCGCGATGCGGGCGGCCACAGGGATTTCCCGTTGACAAAGCCCGTCCGGATAGCCACTGCCGTCCCATTTTTCATGATGGGAGCGGGCTATTGACGATGCCATTTCTATCAAAGGTGAAGGATAACTGCCAATGATTCGTTGACCGATTTTGGTATGCTCCTGCATGATCTTCCACTCCGCAGCAGTCAATTTCCCCTCCTTGAGAAGAATGTGATCGGGGATTCCGATCTTACCCACATCATGCATGGCGCTTGCGTGCAGAATAAGTGAACATGTTGTCTCATCCAGGCCGGCGCCCCTGGCTAGAACCTCGGATATCCGGCTCATACGAACCACATGGGCCCCGGTTTCATTGTCCCGGAATTCACCCGCCAACCCCAGACGACGCACAATTTCAAGCTGCACGGCATGTATCTCTCTGGTCCTCTCCGCCACCTTCTGTTCCAGCAAGATGCTCCGCCGGTATTCCTGCCTGAGAAGATATTGTGTTTCCAACTGATTTTCAATTCTGAGGACCGCCTCCCAGAGTTCAAACGGCTTGGTCAGAAAATCCTTTGCCCCAAGGGACAATGCCTGCCGCCGGGTTTCCTCGTCCAATTGGGCAGTCAGGACAATTATCGGGAAATAGTTTTCCGGAGTGATACGGGGGACCAGCTCCCGCATGATATCAAGACCGCTCATGCGCGGCATACGAATATCGAGCAGCAGAAGGTCATAGTTGCCGTTTACACATAATGAAACAACAGAACAGGGATCGGTTGTTGATGTAATATCCTCAAATCCTTCCACGTCAAGAATATTTTCCAGCAAGGCTATATTGGCCGCATTGTCATCCACAATCAGAATGCGGGACTGCCGTATCTTGTCTTTCATAACTCCCAGGCCTTCATGATGATTATTACTTTGCAGGATTCAGACACTTTTGAATTTCCATCCACAGATCATTAAGACCAAAAGGTTTTGTGAGATAGGCCGAAAAACCAAGCTGCAGACACTCGTCAATGGTTTTCTGCATGGCATCCGCACTCAGGGCGATCACGGGAATATTGGCCGTATCCGGATTTTTCCGCAATTCGAGAAAGGCCTCTTTTCCACTCATGCCCGGCAAATGCAAATCCATGAGGATAAGATCCGGTTTCAACAGGGTGGCTGCTTCAAGACCCTTTTCCGCATTTTTCCGTACTATAAGGGTAAATCCCGGCCAACGCCGGATTATACTTTTCAACAGTTGAATATTGCAGACATTATCCTCAATATAGAGCAGAGTCGCTGGTCCCTGGAACTGTTCAGCAGCCACCAGGCGGCCCTGCTCATTCGGATCGGCAATGGCTTCGGCCTTCACGGCCGGCAAAAATACCCTGAAAACACTACCGGAACCAGGTGAACTCTCGACCTCGAGAAAACCACCCATCCGTTCAACAAGTTGCTTGGTAATGGTCAGCCCAATACCTGTCCCCTCTATTTCCGAATTCTCATGGCCAAGGCGGGCAAAGGCGACAAAAAGATCATCCATGGACCGGGGATCAATGCCGATTCCGGTATCAACAACTTCAATGCACAACATCTCCTCCTGTTCCCGGCAGGATATGGACACAGTTCCCTGGGGATGATTATATTTGACGGCATTGGAAAGAAGATTGATCAATACCTGTTTAAACTTGGTCAAATCAGCCAGTATCCGGGGAGACTGGCCAAGAGATGCTTCATCAACCTTGATGGCAACCTGGGCCCGTTTGGCAAGGGGAAGCATGAGGGCAACACAGTCCCTTATCGTATCGGCCGCTGATACAGGTTCCGACGACAATCGGATGCGTCCGGACTCGATCCGGGAAAGTTCAAGGATCTCATTGATGAGCTCCAGTAAATGCCGGCCTGCCGTATGTATTTTCAGAAGCTGCCCGGTTTGCTGATCACTGAGAGGATTGTTACTGTGTTTTTGAAGCAGGAGTTCGGAAAAGCCGTTAATGGCATTGAGGGGGGTTCTCAGTTCATGACTCATCCGGGAAAGGAATTCGGTCTTAGCCCGATTTGCCGCTTCCGCCTTTTCCCAGGCCTGTTTCAACTCGGAAATATTTTCCTTGATACTTACATAATGGGTGACGATTCCCCTGCTGTTTTTTAACGGCGCAACCAGGACATTTTCCGTGTATATCTCGCCTTTCTTTGACCGGTTGATGAACTCGCCGTGCCAGACCTCTTCTCTTGTCAATGTTGCCCAAAGGTCCTGATAGGTTGCCTGCGCAACCAGCCCGCTTGCGAGCATGGATGGATTATGCCCTATCAGTTCACTGCGGTCATATCCGGAAATCTTTTCCGCTTCCCGATTCACATATTCAATAATTGCGTTGGTATCGGTAATAATGATGGAACATGGATTCTGCTCCACCACCAGTTGAAACTTTTCCCGTTCAGCTATCTCCCGCTCAAGACTTTCCGTCCGCTCGCAAACCAGTTGTTCCAGATTTCTGTTTAATGCGGCAAGTTCTGCTTCGGCACGTTTTCGCTTGGTGATATCCAGACTGTATTCGATCATCTGCGCCAGTTTGCCGTTGGCGTCAAAAATCGGATATCCATGAACCTCAACAACAATTTCCCGGCCGCATTTATCATAGTGAATATGCTCCATGCACACAGGACGGCCGGTTGCCTTCACCTGTTGCAGGGGACATTGATGTTTTGTGCCACTGCAGGGGGTCTGCCGTCGATGGGACATGCGAAAACACAGATCCGTCCTGCCGGGATTGATCTCGCGGGCAGCCCTGTTATGGACAATTACCTCATAGGTATCAACATCAATGACATAAAAAGGATGACTCAAGGCATCCATAACAGACTGAAGAAAATGGGCCTGTCGCCGCTGCTCTGCCTCGGCCTGCCGGCGGATTCTTATTTCCTCTTCCAGACGGATAGTCCGCCGGGCAATCCGCTCTTCAAGCTGGTTATTGAGCGTATTGAGTTTGTGCCGACTCTGTTCTTCCCGGGCAATGATACGCCTGATTTCACGCAAGGCATGTCGGGCCCGCAGCAGAAACACAAGCGAAACAAAGAAAATTCCCAAAAACATGCCACGGGAGGAAGAGCTTCTGGAATCTTGCTGCACCTTTCTGATACGCAACATCTCCCGTTGTCCATCAAGAAAAATCCTGTTGGTATTTCCGACAAGACGCCGGAAAAAAGGTTCTATCTGTTTATACTTCCGTAACGTGGCAGCAACCCCTGTATCTGCGCCATCCGCGGATTCCGCAGATACAGTTTTTTCGGAAAAAGTATTGGATTGCGGCAGGATTATGCCATCAAGCATTTCCCTGAGAAGAGCGATTTTCGTGCGAATTTCTATGACGCCAAGGTTGATCCGTCCCGGAAAATAATTGTGATAGGACAGGGTCCTGGAAATCAGGTCCTTTTCCTCCTGATTGACCCGGTAATGTCGGGTATAGGTCCCCCCGTGCTGGATGACGTCCAGCAGTTTTTCCAGGTCATCGAGTTTTTTATCAATCTGTTTTTTCCCTATTTGAAAATTCTTTTGGCAGCGAGTGAGAAATAACTTGTCAAACTGGATATGCAGCTCCTGCACCAGCTCGCGCGCCACATAGCCAAGTTCAACCTTTACCTGATCATTGGCCGTGAGCTGCTGCAGATACCCGTCCCGCACAACTTCATATTTATGCATGGCGGCAAGCCCTATCATGCCGATGAGAAACAGGCCGACCAGAAATTGCACCTGAGCGGGAATGGATCGATTGAAAAATTTGTTAAAACCCATAGCGGCAAAATATTTCTCTGCCGGCATCGGAACCTGCCAGGGCAAGAAATTGGCGGGCGAGCTCCGGATGTCTTGAATAGGCCAACATTCCGATGGCAATCTTTTGCTTTCTTGTCTGCTGTCTGGGCAGACGAAGCTCTTGCACAGCCTTCTCGTTGTCTCCTTGATGAAGAACCGCCCGCCAGTTCAACACAACATCAGCAGTGCCGTGACGCAGGCCATTCACCAAATCGCGGGAATCCGTGCCAAAGTGATCCGCTTTTTTCACTACTGACCGATATATATCAAGACGATTGAGCAGATACCGTGTTTCCCTGCCCACGGAGCCGGCATCCGGCAGTCCAATGGCTGTTTTCAAATCATGCCGCAACAGCTCCCGCAGGTCAGGCCTGACCTTCTTTGGATTCCCCTTACGCACAAACAGGGCAAGTTCCATATACCCGACATCCACACGCGCGGTAATGATTCCCCTGGCCTCCAAAGGTTGAAGATAGCTGGTATTGCCTGGCAAAAACAGATCTCCGATCCGGTTGACCTCGATGGATTTCTGCAAATAGGATGAAGCCCCGTAGCTTATTCTGACAGCGCAATCATGACGCTGTTCCATAAGAGCAGCCAACTCCATGATCGGCCGGGTCATGGTTGCCCCGCAATAGACAAGCAGCTCTTTTTTTCCAAATTCATCCTGAAATGGATGCTCAACGGGATTGCAGCCGGAAAGAAGACACAGGAACAGGGCCAGGAATATCCCTGTTATTGTTCCAGGTACTTGTCCATTGGTCTCAGGCGCCACCAGGCTTCTCCCACATTGTGCCATCATCTCTTGAACAACCGAACAGTGCCTCTTACACCTTGAAATTACCGACCGTCCTGTTCAGTCGGCCAGCCATGCCACTCAACTCCTGTGCGTTTTCCCTTACCCGGTCGCTGTCGGTTGTTATGGCGGCAGCGGCATCGCTGACCCCGTGAATATCCCGGCTCACCTCACCAAGGACACCGGCGCCCTGGTTGATGTTTTCATTCACCTCCTGAATGCCCTCGGACGCCTGGTTGATATTGGTCGATATTTCTTTGGTCGCCAAGGCCTGATCCTCGACAGCCTTGGACATTGACCCAATCATATCATTAATATTACTGATGATTGTTGATATGTCCACGATACTGGCCGAGGCATTGTCTGTATTGCCCTGGATATCGGAAATTTTTTCCTTGATCTCATCGGTAGCCTCGGAAGTCTGCTTGGCCAGGTCCTTGATCTCGTTGGCAACCACGGCAAATCCCTTGCCGGCTTCACCGGCCCGGGCCGCTTCAATGGTTGCGTTCAATGCCAACAGGTTGACCTGATCGGAAATTTCCGCGATTGCCTCGAGCACTCGGCCAATACCAACGGCGGATAGGCCAAGGGCCTGCATCTGTTTTGTCGCCTCGGCAGCCCTGGTGACCGCATTGCCGGCAATAGTCCTGGTCTTTTCAACTTTATCCGCAATATCATTTATGGTGGTTGTCATTCCCCGGGAAGAATCAGCAACTATGGACAAATTGGTTGCGGATTGTTCCATTGCCGCGGCAACATTGGTAAAATTACTGTTCAACTCTTCGGTGGCTGCGGCTACCATCTCTGACCTTTCGGAGGTATCATCGGCAGTGGACGACATATTCGATGCCAGCTCGGCCAGCTGATGGGACGCCTCATCAATGGATGTGGCATTACCGATCACCTGCTTGACAATGCCCTGGATCTGATCAAGAAATTTATTGAAATATCCGGCCATCACCCCGATTTCATCCTCTTTTTCCACCACAAGTCTTTTGGTCAGATCACCATTGCCGTCAGCTATCTCCCTTAACATCCCGGCAGTGCGATTGATGGAACTGGTGATAAACCGAATGCCAATGAACAGGGGAATAAGAATGGCGGCAAAAAGGGCAAGACAAAGGCCCAGGATCGACATTTTCAAATTGTGCAGGATGGCGTAATCCCGGGAAGCATCATAGGTATAAGCCATCACGCCAATGGTTGTATTACTGAAATCCTTGATGGGAAACAGGGTGATAAAATAGTTCCCGGTCCCGGCATGATATACACCGTTATGGCCGGAATCGAGCATTGCCGGGGTAATCAAGCCATCGGTCACCTCCTCTCCGGTGGAAAAGATATACACATATTTATCACCCAGCACTTTGTGGTCCTTGAGTTTGGTGGCAACGGAAAGATACCTCTTGTCCATATACACACTTAAATATTCTCCTTTTTCGTCAACAGAACTCCGAACAAGAGGTTCATAGGAAGAGAGCATCTCCACAGATCCGAGATAATGACCATTGCCGGCAATAACAGGGGCGATTCCCCGCAGGGCAAAACCTCCACGCCCTATTTCAATACCGGTGATAGGCGCATGCCCGCCCCGGCTGATAGTCGTTATTGTGGTGCGGAAACCGCTCAGATCATCACTTGTTGTCTGTTTTTTCCTCCATAATCTGATCAGACTGCGCGCCGAGGGAAGATGAAAATGCAGGCGCAGTTCTTTTCCGTTATGGACATCTTTATACCCCTGTTCAATGGTGGAGAAATAGGACAGCACCCGCTCCCTTGCCTGCTGCAGATAGGGATCGTGCGCATCGTCTATATTGCCCTTGTGGGCTATTGCATAGGCATCAAGGACGAATTGGTCCCGACTGAATAATGACGCGATGGCAAGCAGGTCAGCAGTGAGACGCTTTTCAGCCAACTGGATGGAGGTTACTTTATTTTCCGCAATTTTGATGAGATTGCCTTCTATGATCCCCTGTACCTTGGAATTGGCCACCAGATAAAGAACAACCGAAAATATGATGGTGATTATGATAACAGGGAGAAGGGTACGAGGGCCTATGTTTTTGATGGTAAATAACTTTTTCATAAAACTGTCTTTTTCCTTTTTTCCACGCGTTGTCATGTGTTCATCCGACCACCGGACGTCTACAAAACTATCCATTCCTGCCAAAACGAATCACAGGACCGTTTGGCTTCCGTTAACTTTTGGATAACACTCTCAACCTCTTCCGTTGTGTTATCATTGCAGGAGATATAGCAGGGCCGCAAACGATGCGCCTGACGAACACTATGATTGCCACAGTTTCTCAGAACAACAATAATCCGAAACTCTTTGCAATCCTCACGGAGCCGGAGCAATTCCACCAGTTCTTCTTCATTGGCCGCATACAGTATGATCAGGTCCCCACAACGAAGCCGAACGGCAAGGGGTGTCTTAAACATCTCCCCATCCGGCAGGACAATTACCTCTTCAAGGCCGGGCATGGCCCGCAATTTTCTTATATACCGTTCACTTGCCGCAGATTTGGCAGCCGCATAATAAAATATGTGCATATCGTTTCCGGATCACGCTGTATGCGGGTTAAATGAATAAAAAACTGATCAACAACGATGTCCGTTTTTTTGGCCGAGCCGACATCACCTGATCACAGGTTCCAAGAAATACCTAACTGTTCAATCCTTGCAAAGCATGAACCATGCCAGCCATCAGCCACGGGGGACTGCCGCATCGTAACAACGGAAAAACAGCCCAGTAAGCACAACACGGAAAGCCGGTCACCCCCTCTCCAATGGAAACAAAACTAACCAATAGACACTTTATTAAACATTATGAGGAGAATATTTCTTGACCATTGACGATCCATCTGACTACAATCCGATAACATCTGAACAATAATCCATGGTTATCACCCCTTTCTTTTCGGGTAGTTATTTTGATATCACAAAAAAATTGCAACGTACATTCAGTCCTGCCAAAGGAGGGCATCATGGACAGAATATTGGTGGTTGACGATGAGGAATTGCTACTCGACACGCTGGTAAGATTGCTCAGACATGCGGGGTATCAAGTTGATGGCGCCTTAACATTAAAAGAAGGGCTTGCCAGGGCCGCCCAAGAGAACTACGACCTGATTTTTCTGGATGTCGAGATGCCGGACGGCAACGGATTGGCCAGTATAGAAGACTTCAAAACGGTTGATTCAAAACCGGAGGTTATCATTATTACCGGCAAGGGGGCCTCGGACGGGGCGGAACAAGCCATTTTAAGCGGTGCCTGGGCCTATATATGCAAGGGAGGCGACCTGATTAAAGACCTTCGTCTCCTTGCCACCAGGGCCTTACAGTACAGGGCCGAAAAAAACAAAGCAGCTCGCCCTATCCATCTGCACAGAGATCATATAATAGGAAACAGTCCCAAACTGAACCAATGCCTTGATCTGGTGGCCCAGGCTGCGGCATCGGACGCCTCTGTTCTGATCACCGGTGAGACAGGTACCGGCAAGGAACTCTTTGCCAAAGCCATTCATGAAAACTCACGACGGGCAGCCCATAATTTTATTATTGTCGATTGTGCGGCCCTGCCGGAAAACCTCATCGAGAGCACCCTGTTTGGGCATGTAAAGGGGGCCTTTACCGGAGCGGAACAACAACGGGAAGGCCTTATTCGTCTCGCCGACGGCGGAACACTCTTCCTTGACGAAGTCGGTGAATTACCGTTGCATTTACAGAAGGTTTTTCTTCGGGTCCTGCAGGAGCAGTCGTTTCGTCCCATAGGTTCTCTTAAGGAGGAACGAAGCGACTTTCGTCTTATTGCCGCCACCAACCGCAATATTGAAGAAAGTATTGCCCAGGGCCTGTTTCGCAGCGACCTCTATTACCGTCTGCAGGCATTTACGCTCCAGATACCATCTCTTGCAGAGCGTAAAGAGGATATCGCCCTGTTGACCCGGCACTTTATCAACCGCCTCTGCAAACGATTACGATTGCCGCCCAAAATTATTTCTCCGGAATTCATTGAACATCTTGAAGAATATGACTGGCCGGGAAACGTCAGGCAACTGCAGCAGACCCTGGAACAGGTCTTTGCCACAACCATTCAACAAAATACACTTTTTGCCAATCACCTGCCCAAACATTTCAGAATCCGGCACGCCCGGGCCGATTTTGTCCAGCAGGCAGCAAAGAGCAATATCGCCGATTCAACCAGGGGTGGTACTCTGCCATCCTGGAAGGAATATAAAAAACACTGTGAAAAACAGTACATCAAAGAATTAATGACACACTGCGATGGCAAGATAAAAACAGCCTGCGAGATCTCCAAGCTGTCAAGAGCGCGCCTCTATCAACTCAGAGAAAAATATGGCCTGCTACCTTCTGGAAAGGCCGGTGCAAACGATAGAGAGAATTAACGCCAACTGCCGGAAGCATCCCTGTTGTCAAAAAACAAGACAGTGCAACAACGGCCATCGAGACTGACTGTCTTTTTTTAAGGCATCCTATCCATTGCCAACC
>Ga0256831_1002244_pt1 | contig 10140 bp, 10 predicted proteins | sample 132544metaG_FD_189087 | JGI IMG/M metagenome (GOLD analysis project Ga0256831, IMG submission 189087) | Hydrothermal vent microbial communities from Lau Basin, Pacific Ocean - 132-544 | ecosystem: Environmental > Aquatic > Marine > Hydrothermal vents | place: Pacific Ocean: Lau Basin | collected...
TACAAGCCTTGCTCAAGATAATATATATGGAAACTACTTTGAGATAAATCTTGATTATAAGCTTAAAGACACCATTCCATTACAGCCAATTATTGATGCCGCAAAAGATGGAGATACAATTATTCTATCAGCAGGGATTTATGCCGGGCCAATTACAATTAATCAAAACAATTTAGTTGTTGATGGCCAAGGTAAGGCCAGTATTAATGGAGGAGGTAAAGCAAGTGTCATTGTCATTAATGGGCATGGTGTTGTATTAAGAAATTTGCAAATATGTAATTCCGGTGGTTCTCATAATACTATAGACTCGGGAGTGAAACTTGTTGGCAGTAGCAATACTGTTGATAATTGCAGAATTAAGGAATGCCTTTTTGGTATTGATGTTTCCCAATCGGACAGTAATTATTTGTATCACAATGATATATCATCCCTTTCTAGAAGGGAAATAGCTTTAAAAGGTGATGCAATACGTTTTTGGTGGGCCAAAGGAAATAAAGTTCAAGGCAACTATTGGCATGGTGTGCGCGATATGGTAGTATGGTATTCCTCGGGAAACTCTTTCATTGAAAATAAAGGTGTGGGTAATAGATATGGAATACATTTTATGTATTCTCATAATAACTATATCCGTGGCAACAGACTTCTTAATAATTCGGTTGGAGTTTTCCTGATGTATAGTGAAAGAACCATTATGATTAACAATACTATTGAGGGCTGTACCGGTGTTAGCGGTATGTGTCTGGGAATGAAAGAGACTTCTTCAAACCAGATTTTAAATAATAAATTTCTGTATTCCACCGAAGGTATTCATTTTGATGTGGCTCCTTTTGTTCCCGAAAAAAGAAATACCATCCAAGGAAATGAGATTGCCTTTTGTGGGGCAGGGATGTTCTTCCATACCAACCAAACAGGAAACGATATTACAGAAAATTATTTTCATGATAATCTCACTAATGTAATAGCAGAAGGAAAAACAGCTTCTGGAAACTTCTGGGAAGCTAATTATTGGGACGATTATCAGGGCTTTGACCGTGATGGAGATAATATTGGTGATACGCCTTATGATTTGTATAATTATGTGGGGCATCTTTGGGATTATAATGAGGATGTGAAATTTTTTTATGGCTCACCGCTATTGGTAATATTTGACTTCCTGGAACGATTAGCTCCATTTTCTGAACCTAAATTCGTATTGAGAGATAAAAAGCCGCAATATTTGAGAAAAAAGAAATAATTATTTTTAATGAGACTACTTATATGCAGTTAAAACTATAATTATGAAAGAAACAAAAGAGAGTAGTAGGCGTAAATTTATTAAATCGGCAGGTATTGCCTTGGCCGGATTGACTCTTTTAGGTGGTGGAATAGGTTATTATAAAAGTGTTGATGGACCTAAATTTACTCGAAAGCCTAACTTTTTGAGACCTCCAGGGGCAATAGATGAAGAAACCTTTGTTTATGCCTGTATTAAATGTGGGTTGTGTGTACAAATTTGTCCGGTTGAAGCCATTAAATTAGCTGATATTAATAAGGGCTTAAATTATGGTACTCCTTATATTGATGTAAGAGAACAGGCTTGCGATTTCTCATGCGATTCTTTGCAATGTGTAGAAACTTGTCCAACAGCAGTTCTCAATTTCAAACCTTTTGAAATAGCAGGAGGAAATGCCATTGAAAAATATAACAAAGAGCATAAGGCGACCAATCCGGGTTTTAATCCATTCTCTGTTCAAATAGTAGCAATGAAGTCGAGGGTTCGTATGGGCAAAGCTACCATTAATAAAGAAACGTGCTTGGCATATCATAATAAGGGATTTAACGGTAGGCCGCGAGGAAAAGATTTTAAAGGGATATACCGATCGCCCGATTCGCAAACAGGGAAGCCGTCACCTCTTAGTGAAAAGGTATTTGATAGAAAGATATGTAATCTTTGTGTTACCGAATGCCCAATAGGGGATAATGCTATTGTTATGTTAGCAAGTGGTAAGGAGGCAAAACTTAGACCTCAAGTCCTTGATGGATGTACAGGATGTGGTGTTTGTGTGATGGTTTGCCCAACGCAGCAAGCAAGTATAATTGTTGAACCAATTGAGGAGGATAGTCATGTTTAATAACCCAAAGAAGAAGTCCCCTTTACCGGCAAAGAGTTTAAAAGAAATGCCTCATTATAAAGCGGGTATAACGTATAAAGAATGGCACAAACCTAAGCCTGAAACTAATAAATGGAGAAATATTCGTTGGAGTGTTTTAATTGCCGTTAATGGACTATTTGTAGTTTCCTATCTTTTTGGGCTTTCTATTCTTGAAGGTTCGTTGAGTGGTTCAAGAGCACTGGGATTCTATCTTATTGATACGTATAATGCACTACAAGTTATTATTATTTCTCTTTTTGATGGTCATTTTGCCGCTTTAACAATAAATTTTTGGATAGGATTTTCTACTATTCTTATCCTTAGTATATTTGGAGGAAGAACCTATTGTTCGTGGGTTTGTCCATACCATCTTTTGGCAGAATTTGCGGAGAAACTGCATAATTATTTTGTAAAAAAGAAAAAAATAAAGGAACACACCTATAGTATATATCTTCGATTTGTTTTTTGGATAGGCTTTCTATTTGTAGCCTTGTTTACCAAAAATATTGTCTTTGAAGATATTAATCCCGTTGGAATTATTTCGCGTTCACTAATTTATGGGCCAAGTTTATTATTACTTTGGATTGGCGCACTCTTATTATTTGAGATAGCCTATAGTAAACGCTTCTGGTGCCGCTATGCTTGCCCTGTCGGTGCTACTTGGGCCATAACAGGTAAAATGGCCATGTTAGATGTGAAATTCGATTTGGATAAATGTGGCTATTGTCGCGATTGTCAAGAGGTATGTCTTGTGCCGCATACGCTATGGTTTGTTGAAAAAGGAAAAGCGACACAAGAAGTCCATTTTACAGATTCTGATTGTACCCGATGTGGCCTATGTATTGATATTTGTAGTGGTAATGCTCTAAACTTTACGATTAAAGGAATGGATAAAATATGATGATAGATAAAGAAGAAACAACTTTAATAAGTGTTAAGGGACTAACTAAGTCCTTTAAGAAGCAAGTGGTGATTGATAATCTGACAGCAAGTTTTAATAAAGGGGAACGAATAAGTCTAAGTGGCTCTAATGGTGCTGGTAAAACAACGTTAATTCGTTGTATATTAGGTCAGTATACCCATGGAGGAAGCTTGTCGGTATTGGGAGGTGATCCCAGAATTCAGCACGAAGTAATAATGAAAGAGATAGGCTTTGTACCTCAAATTCCTCCTCCCTTGAAGATGACAATAAAAGAGATGTTAAACTTTTTTTCACAACTTACAGGAAACTCTCAATCCGTGTTTATCGATTTAGTTAGTTCGCTGGGTCTTGATATAATGGGGCATTTGAATAAACCGTTTTTTAAACTTTCCGGTGGAATGAAACAGAAATTATTAATAGCCTTTGCCCTGGGACGCAATCCTAAGATATTACTTCTCGACGAACCTTCGGCCAATCTTGATCCTGAGGCTCGAAAAGTGTTTTTTGATAAGCTGGATAATTTTAATAAAAACTCATTAATGATATTGAGTAGCCATCGAATTAGCGAGATATCGAAGTTGATAACAAGGGAAGTTGAGATGGATTTAGGGAAGATAGTTACCGATAAAATAATAACCCAAAATAATAGAGCAGTATGAAGAAATTAGTTTTTATTTTATTAGTGTTTTTATTTGCATGTAAACCGCAAGTAAATTATAAACCAAGGGATATAAATTGGGATAGAGACAAGTGTGAATTATGTTTGATGGGAATAACTGACCAAAAATATTCTGTTCAATTAATTAATGAGCAAGGCAAAACAATCTGGTTTGATGATATTGGATGTTATGTAAATTATAAAGGCTCCAAGGATTGGAATAAGTTTGTAGGTAAAGGGATTTATAAATCCTGGGTTGGCGACTGTGAAACAGGAAAATGGTTGGAAGCCGAGAAAACAAATTATCGTGTTGGCGATGATACTCCCATGGGATACGGCTTTGGGGCTGTGGCAGCAGCTAATGATTCCACTTTTGACTATAACACTGTTGTTGAGCGTATTAAAGAAGGTAAAACATTGCGTGATAAGTTTATGAGAGATAAACAGATGGGAAAAATGAAATGTGGAGCAGGTAAATGTGGTGGAAACAATAAAGAAAAGAAATAAAATATGAAGAAAGGAATGATTAGCCTTGCCAGTCTCGAATTACGTCAGAGTTTTCGCTCTGTGGCTTTTTGGGCATACAGTTTATTGTTTGGCAGTTTTGTGGCTTTAATGTTTGCCTTCGGAATCACCGAATCTCAAATTATTGGTTTTGTTGGTTTAAGTAGGTTAATGGTAACATTTATGCAAGTTACCATGGTTATTCTGCCAATATATATTCTTATTTCTACAGTTAGAGCCGTTGTTGGTGATCGTGAGTCCAATGTAATGGAATATATATTGTCGTTGCCAATTTCATTTTCGGGATACTACTGGGCTAAATTCTGGGCCAAATTTGTTGAAATATTTATCCCTGTATTTTTGGCTCTTCTTGGAGCTGCAATATGGGGTGCTATTTCAAATATTGATGTACCTTGGGATTTGTTTGCCTATTATAGTGGCTTGCTTGTGGCTATGGTAGTTTGTTTTGTTGGTATTGCCATGTATATCTCTGCATTAGCAAAATCGCAAACAATGGCTATCAGTACTGTTTTTATTCTGTGGCTGGTATTGGTGGCTTTTCTCGACCTTATTTTAATGGGTTTGATGCTGAAAACCAAAATGGACCCGCATGCCGTAATTTTTATTGGAATGGTAAATCCTTTGCAGGTTTTTAGAACAGCAACTCTTGCCTTGTTTGATCCCAAACTTACCGTTATGGGTCCGGCATCATACTATATTTTAGATACCGTTTCAAGAGCTGTGTTTGTTATATTTGCTATACTGTATCCTATTATTATTGGTTTTGGTGCGGCATTGCTGGGAGGCAGATATTTTAATCGTAATGATATTATATAAATCCCTGAAATTCACTATCATCTTAATATGATTTCGGTGTTTTTGCTCGTTAATGTACTTTGATTGGCAAATTAAAGCTCGAATCAGTATAAAATTTTCTCTGTCCTCCTGCCGGTTGATAGCGAGTTGTACTTAATGTTATTTTATTTATGAAAAAGACATCAATATATAGTATTTTATTATTAAGCGTTGTACTATTTTCTTGCGATAATACAGAAAATATTACCTCCCGATTATTTCCTAATCCACCTGATACGAGTAATTTAGTAAAATTTGCCGGCAAACTTTCAGTAAATGAGAAAGCATGGTTGATAGCGGATACCACTTATTCAAGAGAAGGAAAAATACGTAAGAGAGGTATTCAAGAGGTGCCTCAGGATGGCGACGATTTTAGGGGTTTTGGTTTTGACGGTGGAATTTTAAATAACATCACCGTTAGAGATGCTGATTTTAGAGGAGATTATTTTCGCTCTGCCAACGCTATCCATAGTAACTTTTCCTATTCGGATTTTAGATGGGTAAATATGGAATCAGCACGATTTTTTGCATCAAAACTTATTTCGTGTAATTTTACACAGGCAAGTATGTTCTTCTTTTTTGCCGATAGTGCCATCTTGGATAGCTCATTATTGCCTAGTGCTAATCTTTTTGGTATTCATGCCGATGATGCTTCATTGCGATATTGTAATTTTTCCAATGCATTGATGCGTGATGCTGATTTTATTAATTCAGACTTTACCGGCAGCATCGCTATTATGGCTAATATGGAGCATTCCGTCTTTATTCAATCCAAAATGGATTCGATGGATTTAAGCTTTGTTTCTACTTCGGGCACGACCTTTAAAGGAGCTTCCTTTGTGAATTCCAGATTGTGGTATGCCAACCTAAGTGAAACAAATCTTGATGGTGTTGACTTTAGTGGCGCGGACTTGAAAGGGTGTAATTTTGATGGGGCTAATTTTAAAAATACTATTTTTAAAGGAGCCATTAATATACCGGCCAAACTTAAATCCAAAATCAGCAATGATAAATACAGTGGAACCTTATAAAAATAAGAGTAAAATGAGAAGAGTGAACCTTTTTGTATTAGTAATTTTTGGGATAGTTTTGATGTTTCAAAGTTGTAATTCGTCGGTGGAAAATACTGCTGTCTCCAAGCTGTTTCCAAGGCCTTGCGATACTTCAAATCTTTATTATCTGGCCAATTTTACAAATAAAAAGTTGATAAAATCTATTATTAATAAGAAAACTCTTCTGCCCAATGGGCAAGAGCGGAATAGGGGTTTGGTTGCCATTCCTCAAGACAATGATGATTTTAGAGGTGAAAATCTCGATGAAATTTATTGGAAAGGGGTTCATGTTATTAATGGAGATTTTAGAGGCGATAAATTTAGGGCAGCAAAATGTCAAGAGAGTAACTTTTCAGGTTCTGACTTTAGATTTTGTGATATTCGTTGGTCTTATTTTATGAATGCCAATCTAAGTCATTGCGATTTTTCCCGATCCATTATGTTTCGTTCCTATGTTACTGAAAGTAATCTCAAAAACTCTGATTTTAGGGGTGCAAATATGTTTGGCGTTAAGGGTCATAGAGCCAATTTTAGAGATTGTGATTTTACTAATGCACTAATGAAAGAATCTGAATTTCTTGATGCTGATTTTACGAATAGTAAAGCTGTGAATGTAAAATTTGTACTTACTGTGTTTACCGGAGCTAAGATGGATTCAATGGATCTTTGTTATTCTGATTTTACCGGTGCCGGACTTGAAGACGTTAGTTTTGTTAATGCAAGAATTCATAAAGTTCAATTTAGAGGGGCTCATTTGCAAGGGGCAAACTTTAATGGTGCCGATTTAAATGGCTCTAATTTCTTTGCAGCAGAGTTTGTGAATACTGATTTTACCGGGGCTACTAATATTCCTAAGGGCGTTAAAGAATTAATTGTTAATGGAAAAGCTACAGGAGTTTGCAGTTTGAATACTAATTCTATATAAATTAGCCGAGTGATGGTGAAAATTAATATACGGAAATATTTCCCCTTGGTACTTGTCTTTCTTGTGCTTGCCTGTATGGACTCTCATGGAGATAAAAAATCATATAATACTCCTAGTAGCAGCAATATACCTGCCAATACCGATGGCCAAGATGATTCTTTGTTTACATCAAAGTATGCGTTGAAACCAGATGCTATTGACAGTAAGAATTTACAGTTTTTCAAAATTGATAGTCAAAAGAGTATGCTCATTTGGTCCTGTGTTACTCATACCGGCTATGTTAAATTCAAAGGAGGAGATATTGGAGTTTTGAATGATACTATAGTAAGAGGTAAGTTTGCGGTGGCCATGGATAGCATTAGAGATACTGATATTAGTTACGACTTAATGCGCCAGGTATTGGATAATACCCTTAAATCGGATAGTTTTTTTCAGGTTAATAAATATCCCTTATCAATACTAACACTCACTCATTTGAAGAATATTGGTGGGCAAAAGTACCTCGTTGGAGCAAATTTGCAAATTAAAGAAATCGCAAAGCCTATCAAGTTTACAGCACAGATCAGCCATTCTGACAGTAGTATTGTTGTGCTAACAAATAGTTTTGTTGTCGATAGAACAAAATGGGGAATAACAATATATTCCAGAAATTTTAAGCAAACCGATAAAAGCTTCCTTTTTACAGATTCCGTAAAAATTAAAGTGGCAGCAATATTCTATAAGCGCTAACTAATTCTCGTCTAAATATACTCCTTCACATTCATCTCTATTTTAAGTGTACTTTCGCTCCATGATAAATACGATAAAGAGTCAGAAGAAACTACTGGAGAAACTAAATATTGAGAAGCTTAATCTTATGCAAGAGGAGGCTCAAGTGAATATTCATTCCAATGCTGAAGTGGTTTTGCTTTCGCCAACCGGAACGGGAAAAACGCTTGCTTTTTTACTTCCTATTATGGCTGAATTACGAAAAGAATCCTTGGGAGTTCAGGCATTGATACTTGTTCCTTCACGCGAATTAGCCATACAAATAGAACAAGTAATTCGTGAAATGGGATCCGGATTTAAAGTAAATGCAGTTTATGGAGGACGCTCCATTGCCAAAGATAAAGCAGACCTTAAACATAGTCCTGCTATTTTGGTGGGTACACCGGGCAGAATAGCTGATCATATTTACAGAGGTACTTTTGATACTGATACTGTTGAGAACCTTATTCTTGATGAATTTGATAAATCGTTGGAAATTGGTTTCGAAACGGAAATGCAGGAGATACTGTCGGCTTTGCCAAATGTTAAAAAGAAAGTGCTGACTTCGGCAACTTTTAAAGTTAAAATCCCTGCTTTTGTAAAACTTCATAATCCTAAAATCCTTAATTATCTTAAGGTAGATACGCCGGAACTAAAGCTTAAGATTATACGTTCTCCGGATAAAGATAAATTAGAAACACTCGGCAAGCTTTTACATAAGTTGGGAAATCAAGCAGGGATTGTATTCTGTAACTTTAAAGATTCTATTCAGGATATTAGTGAGTATTTAGATGAAAAAGAGATAGCTCATGCCTGTTTTTACGGGGGATTGGAACAAAACGAAAGAGAGAGGGCCTTAATTAAATTTCGTAATTCTACTCATCAGTTAATTTTGGCTACCGATTTAGCTGCCAGAGGTATTGATGTGCCTGAAATAAAATTTATCATCCATTTTCATCTGCCAATGCGCCTTCATGAATTTACCCATCGTAATGGTCGTACCGCTAGAATGCATAAATCCGGCACTGCTTATATAATTCATAATGAAGAGGAATATTTGCCTGCTTTTATTGAGGATATGAAGTTGGAATCGGTATCTGTTGATGAGTTGGAATCGGAGACAGAAGCAGCGCTTAGTCAATGGACAACTTTATTTATTAGCGGAGGAAGAAAAGATAAGATTTCCAAAGGTGATATTGCCGGATTATTTTTTAAGCAAGGTAAATTAACAAAAGATCAATTGGGATTAATTGAACTGAAAAATGATTGTGCTTTTGTGGCAGTTAAGGCGTCAAAAGCTGATCAGCTAATTAGTCTTACCAATAATACTCGATTAAAGAAAAAGAAAGTTAGAGTAAGAAAACTCTAATGGATATATTTAAAGGCTGAGATTAATGACTTATTGGTATAAATAGATTTTTTTCTGGATTATTTACAGCAGTTAAATATTGAGATATACAATAAGTTTTATTGATACACTATTCAGATAATGATAAATTATGGTGAGGTCACAGCATATATATAGTAATGAGTTAGACTCGGAACTAAACTTTAGTTTTAGCAGGAGCAGTGGGCCGGGAGGACAAAATGTAAACAAGGTGAATACTAAAGTAGAACTTAGGTTCGCCATTGATAGGTCCTCGATTTTGGAAGAAATAGAAAAACAAATTCTTAAAATTAAGCTGGCTAAACAACTTAATTCAGAGGGCGAATTAATAATTGTGGTACAAGAAACTCGCTCACAACTTAAAAATAAGCAGAAGGCAGTGGATAAATTCTATGCGCTTATTAACAGCGCTTTAAAACCAATAAAGAAACGTAAAGCTACCAAGGTTTCGAGGACAGCAAAGGAGAAAAGATTAAAGCAAAAGCAGGTGCAGGCGGAGAAGAAATCAAGAAGGCGTAAAGATTTTGAATAATGATAAGTTGTTTTAATGACAATATTTGCCGACTGATTTAGAATATAGTCATTTTTTTAAGCAGATTTTTTTTGGGTTAATCTTTAAACATAAAATAAACTGCTAATACTATAAATGCAAAAGCAACAATATGATTCCATTTAATAGTTTGATTTTTAAAAACTAATAGTGTAAACAGACTGAATACAATCAATGTTATTACTTCTTGTATGACTTTTAATTGGACAAGAGAAAACGGACCACCGTTACCATTGTAACCTATTCTATTTGCCGGTACTTGAAACAAATATTCGAATAAAGCAATTCCCCAACTTATCAATATAATTGTTATTAATCCTAATTTGTTAAACCATTTCCATTCAGCAAATTTCAAATGACCATACCAAGCAATAGTCATAAATGTATTTGATACTATCAATAATACAA
>Ga0256831_1002245_pt1 | contig 10139 bp, 7 predicted proteins | sample 132544metaG_FD_189087 | JGI IMG/M metagenome (GOLD analysis project Ga0256831, IMG submission 189087) | Hydrothermal vent microbial communities from Lau Basin, Pacific Ocean - 132-544 | ecosystem: Environmental > Aquatic > Marine > Hydrothermal vents | place: Pacific Ocean: Lau Basin | collected...
TGATACATATATTTTAGGTATTAGCTTTTTTGACAAAGAAAAGGTAAAAACCGTTGCTTTTGACAAAGTTTTCTTGTTGAGAGAAAAAGCAGGAGTTAGCCAAAATAGCCTTTGTTGTTAAATCATAAATATTTTTAAAAACCATAGCTCAAACTAAAAATAAGCTACTTTTACCTTCCATTTTAAAATTTAAAACCATACTACTATGTTTAATAAAGAGGTTTATATAAACCGTCGTAACGAGTTAAAAAAAGAAGTTAAATCGGGTATTGCACTGTTTTTAGGCAATGTTGACGCGGCTTTTAACTACCCTGCCAATCAATATCATTTTCGTCAGGACAGCCATTTTCTCTATTTTTTCGGATTACAAAATCAGGGGTTTGCCGGGGTAATTGATTTTGACAACAACAAAGATTACCTGTTTGGCAACGATTTCGATTTAGACGATATTATCTGGATGGGTGTTCAACCCAAAGTAAAAGATTTGGCCGCCAAAGCCGGCATCGAGAATGTTGCCCCCTACGACAATTTAACAAGCTTTGTTTCGGAAGCTTTAAAAAACAACCGGAAGGTTCATTTTCTGCCGCCGTACCGTGGCGAAACGGTTATCGAACTGTCGCGATTGCTCGGTATTGCCAATGCCGATGTTAAAGGAGCTGCTTCGGAGGAGCTTATTAAAGGAGTGGTAAAACTCAAGGAAATTAAAAGCGAAGAAGAGATTGCCGAAATTGAAAAGGCCGTTGACGTTGCTTACGATATGCACACCACTTCCATGAAGATGGCCATGGCCGGAACTATTGAGCAGGAAATTGCAGGTGCCATCGAAGGTATCGCCCTGGCGTTGGCAGGCCCTGTATCGTTTCCCATTATTTTAAGTCAGAATGGGCAAACCTTACACAATCATTACCATGGTAACACGCTCGAATTGGGCCGTATGATGGTTACCGACGCCGGTTGCGAAACATCGGAGTGTTACGCCAGCGACATAACAAGAACAGTGCCGGTTGGAGGTAAATTTAATGAACGGCAGGCAACAATATACCAAATTGTGCTGGATGCCAACATGGCTGCAATCGATGCCATTAAACCCGGTATAAAATATCGTGACATTCACTTTTTGGCAGCAAAAGTTATTGTTGAAGGGCTTAAAAAAGCCGGTATTATGAAGGGAGATACCGAGGCTGCCGTTAAAGCCGAAGCACACACCCTGTTTATGCCTCACGGGCTGGGACACATGATGGGTATGGATGTTCACGATATGGAAGGCCTTGGCGAAGATTATGTTGGTTACGATGAAAACACCAAACGTGCCACCACCTTTGGAACCGCCTATTTACGATTGGCAAAAACACTTAAACCGGGATTTGTTTTGACCGTTGAACCCGGCATCTACTTTATTCCCGATTTAATCGATCAGTTTCGTAACGAAGGCAAGTTTACCGATTTTGTTAATTACGATATGCTGGAAACTTACAAAGATTTCGGCGGTATTCGTATCGAAGACGATGTTTTGGTAACCGAAGAGGGGCACCGCGTATTGGGAAAACCCATCCCCAAAACCATTGCCGAAATTGAAGCCGTTATGGCGGAAGGATAAGGTTATATGATGACAGGCTTTTTTGATAAACCGGAATCGGAATTTGCCAAAAATAGTTTACTACCTTTGTGGGCAAATTTTTCGACATGGAAAAACAGCTTATACTTAACAATCATACTGTAAACTACAGCATTTCAGGCAGCGGACCCACAATGGTTTTATTACATGGGTTTCTGGAGAGCATGGCCATTTGGGACGATTTTGCCAACGCGCTCTCAAAAACCAATAAGGTAATTACCATCGACCTGCCGGGATTTGGAAAAACAGATGTTTTTTCGGAAAACCACAGCATGGAATTTATGGCCGATGCGGTAGCAGCCGTTTTGCAGCACGAAAAGGTTACACAATGCCTTATTACGGGGCACTCGATGGGTGGTTATGTTGCCCTCGCGTTTGCCAAAAAGTATGGCGATATGCTTAAAGGGCTGGTGCTTTTCCACTCGCATGCCGGTGCCGATGACCAACAGGGTAAAATCAATCGTAATCGAACCATCGAAATAGTTAAAAAAAATCACAAAGATTTTATTGCAGGATTTATTCCACTGTTATTTGCCGAAAGTAACATTGATAAGTATGCCGATAAAATTAACGAACTGAAAACAATTTCTTTGAAAACTTCCGCTCAGGGTATTACGGCAGCTTTGGCGGGCATGCGCGACCGCGAAGACCATCGCAAGTTATTATCTCAGCTTAATTTCCCCGTGTTGTTTATTATAGGCAAACAAGATTCGCGCATATCCATCGAAAAGATTTTACCTCAAATTGCACTACCAAAACACTCCGAAGCTTTAATTCTTGACAATGTCGGCCATATGGGTTTTATCGAATCACGTAGGCAAACACTGCGTACACTGGCTCATTTTGGAATAAAATGGTTTTAAAACATGAGTAAAAAAGGAAAAGGAAAAAAGAAACAAAAGAAATTGTCTTTTTGGGAAAGAACAGGCCTGAAAAGTATGATTGAACAGGGAAACCCAACATTGTTAAAATGGCTGATTGTTATTGTTACGGTTATTTTTTACGGCAATGTTGTTTTTAACGGGTTTTCGCTTGACGATAAATACATTAACGTAAATAACCCACAAACTTCAAAAGGTGTTGCAGCCATCCCCGAAATTTTTACCACTTTTTATGCCCATGAGTCGGGTAATGCTTACGGTTACAGGCCTCTTGTCAGGGTTACTTACGCCCTTGAATATCAATTTACCAAAAAGTATGTTTGGAATCCGGCAGTAAGCCACTTTATAAATCTGTTGCTTTATATCCTCGGACTGTTAATTCTGTTTAGGGTTCTCAGGCGGTTGTTGAAGGGGTATTCACCCTGGATAGCCTTTTTTATCACCCTGCTTTATCTTATTCATCCTACCCATACCGAGGTAGTGGCAAGCCTGAAAAACCGTGATATTCTGTTGGAATTTGTTTTTTCCTTTGAAGCCATGTGGCTCTTTGTCCGATGGGTTGATACCAACAAAAATAAGTTTGTTTACTGGGGTATTGTAAGTTACATATTGGCTCTTCTTTCAAAAGAAACTGCCATTGTGCATCTTGCTGTTTTTCCGTTGGTTTTGTACTTTTTTACCGAAATTCGTACAAAGAAGCTGCTCTATTTTACTGGCATAACAGCGTTGTTGGGTTTTGCCATATTTTTAGCACCGGTAGTGCTGTTTAACTTTGAGCGAAACTTCCGCTACATTGAAAATCCTTTGTTTTACGAAAACAACTTTTTTAATAAGCTGGCTACTTCGTTTTATATTCTCGGTTTCTATCTTAAGTTGCTCGTGGTTCCTTATCCGTTAAGGTATTACTATGGTTTTAACATGATTCCGGTAACCAACTGGGCTAATCCGTTGGTTTGGCTTTCGTTTTTGTTTTACGTGGGTATTTTTGTTGCTGCCGTTCGCAATTTTAAGCAGAAAAAAATTATTTCGTTTATAATTCTGTTTTTTCTTGTTGAAATTTCCATGTATGCCAACATTGTGATGCCGGTTCCGGGTATCGTTGGCGACAGGTTTGCTTTTTATACTTCGCTGGCTTTTGCATGGTTTGTTGTATGGCTGTTTATCGAAATCCCCAAACACTCGGTTTTTAAACAACAAAGGGTTGCCGTTAAGCCGGTAACCATCGCGTTGGCACTTTCATTATTGTATTTACTGCCCATGGGCTACTGGGTACATATTCGTAACTTTCAGTGGCGGTCGCAATATTTGTTGTTTAATTCGGATATGCCTTTTTTGGAAAACTCGGTAAAAGCCAACGATTTGTGGGCAGCCGAAATTATAAAAAAAGTGAACCGTGAGTTGGCAAAACCTGTCAACCCCTATCATTTTATCAGGCGCAATATTGCGGCAGCCGAAAAACGGTATAACAAAGCGTTGGAGCTTGATTCTACCTTTTATTCGGCATGGCTGAATTTGGGTTCCATCTATTCAAAAATTCATGGTAATCAGGCACGAATCCGTTACATGGCATACAGTAAGAGAGGGGAAAAAGAAAAAGCCCGCAAAAGTAAAGACGAAATGCTTGATTACTTTAAAAAGGCACATTACTATTTTAATCAGGCTTTAAAATATAAACCGGAACACACAAGCGGGCTGATTTATTACGATATAGCCAACGCCTACGAGCTTCAGGAAATATACGATTCAGCTGAGAGATATTATAAAAAAGCCATTGCCATCGATAGCACTTTTATCATCAGCAGGTCGAAACTGGCCAATATTTATTTTAGGGAAGGGGCTTTTCAAAAGGCGCTGGATGAAAATAAAATTATTATGAAAATGGAACCCGAAGCCGATGTTCCATACATAAATATGGGTAATTATTATGTTATGTTTGGCGACACACTTACTGCCATCAAATACTACAACAAAGCCATCGCCCTGGGAACCCGTCCCGAAGCCGGCATCTTTCTTTATAATTATTACAACTCAAAGGGCGATAAGCAAAAAGCAGAATTTTACAAGCAAAAGGCCATTGAGGCAAAAAAAACCTATAACCCCAATAAATTTAGCAAAGTTGACCCTGATTAAATACATAGCATGGCATGTTCCGCAAGGCTGCATCACCAACAACGATTTGGCGGTACGGTTTCCTTCGCTTAAAATTAAGGAATTAACCCGCCTTACCGGAGTAGAACAACGACATGTGGCAGCTTTTGACGAAACCTCATCCGACCTGGCAGTAAAGGCAGCGGAGAAGCTTTTTTCGGAAAACAATATTGACAAGTCGCTCATCGATTTTATTATTTTTTGTACTTCCGGAGGCGATTACATTACTCCGGCATCGGCCTGTATCATTCAAAACAGGCTTGGACTTTCGCAACATTGCGGTGCCTTCGATTTTAACCAGGGATGCACGGGATACCTTTACGGTTTGAGCCTTGCCGATTCGTTAATAAAAGCCGGAAACGCCCAACAGGTATTGTTGCTCACCGGCGAAACCACCCACCGGATTATTCATCCCAAAGACCCCAACACGCTGGCACTTTTTGGCGATGGCGCATCGGCAACCCTGTTGGAAAAAAGTGCTGAAAATAATATAGGACAGTTTATTTTTGGTACCGATGGCAGCCAATACGACCAAATTATTGTGCGCCATGGAAGAGAACGGTTCCCCTTACCTGAATCGTCCGAACCGGATTATACCGATGCTTTCGGCAATATAAAAAATCATGCAAAACTGTATATGAACGGCGGAACGGTTTTTAATTTTACCCTGGAAAAAGCCCCTGCACTGTTCAACCAACTGTTAAAGGATGCCGGAAAAACACCTGACGAGATTGATTATTTTGTGTTCCATCAGGCCAACCGCATTGTTTTGGAAACCCTTGGCAAAAAGTTAAAACTCCCGGCGGAAAAAATAATTATCGAACTAAATGAGGTTGGAAATACCGTTTCATCATCCATCCCCATCTCCATAAAAAAAGCCATGGATAAAGGGGTAATTAAAAAAGGCAATACCATTATGGTGGCCGGTTTTGGCGTTGGCCTTTCGTGGGGCGGAAGTATTATTACGATATAAATTACAGTACATTCAGCCGGTTGGCATCTTGCTTTATAAAAATAAACAGCAAAATGGTAAAGGCCCACAGCGATGAGCCGCCATAGCTGAAAAATGGCAAAGGAATACCCACCACAGGCATCAGGCCTATGGTCATACCCACATTAACCGCAATATGGAAAAACAGCACCGATGCTACGCCATAGCCATAAATACGACTAAATGCCGACCGCTGTCGTTCCGCCAAAAAGACCAGCCTTATCAATAATGCCAAAAAGGTTATTAAAAGGAGGGAACTCCCGATAAACCCGCGTTCCTCTCCCACGGTACAAAAAATAAAATCGGTACTTTGCTCAGGAACAAAATGATACCTTGTTAACATCCCCTGTTTAAATCCTTTGCCGGTTAAGCCGCCCGAACCAATGGCTATTTTCGATTGGTTAACGTTATATCCTACTCCTCTGGGGTCATGCATCATGCCAAGCAAAATTTTTATACGATTGCGTTGATGCGGTTGTAAAACTTCTTCAAAGGCAAAATGAACCGAAAAGACAAACATCGATGACAGTGCAAACAACAGAATAATGGTTTTATAGCTTTTTCGCGCTTTTTTTGATACCCATATAACCAACAAAGCCAACAAGGCCAGCCCCGATATTAAATAGAGTTTTCCTATTAACAAGGTTAGAATAAACAGGGCGGCTACCACCAGCCCCAACACAATAAAAATTCCTGAAAATCCTTCGCGATAAAGCACTAAAATAAAAGAGAAATAGACCAGTGCCGAACCGGTATCGTTTTGAAGCAAAATAAGTAACGATGGAAACATGATGATGGTAATTGCCACCAGCTTGGTTTTTAACAATCCCATGTTAACGTTCAGTTTACCCAAATATTTAGCCAGTGCCAGTGCAGTGGCGAATTTGGCAAATTCGGCAGGCTGAATGGCAAAGCTCCCTATTTGAAACCACGATTTTGAGCCTGCCACCGTTTTACCAAATAACAACACGCCAATCAAAATAAAGACAATGAAAAAGTAAATCCACCAGGCAAAGGCCGAAAAAAACTTGGCATCGATAATCATAATAACAAAAGCAAGCAATAAAGCCAGTGCAATCCACAAAGCTTGTTTTCCAAACCGTTCCGACAAGTCGAACATGGAAACCGAAGGGTTGTCGAACGATGCCGAATAAATGGTAAACCATCCGCCAATTACAAGCAGTAAATACAAACCTACGGTTACCCAATCGGTATTGGCAATTATATTTCCTCTTTTTGTCACTTCTTTTTATGATGAATTAAGTCGCCGTTAAGAATTCTTTTTTCAAGCCTCTTTCGTTTTACGGTTCCTGTTAAATATTTTTCCATAAGCAGGCTGGCAATGGGGGCTGCCCATTTGGAGCCGTATCCACCGTTTTCAACCACCACCGAAACGGCTATTTTTGGGTCGTTGTAAGGTGCAAAAGCAATAAACAACGAGTGGTCTTCGCCGTGTGGGTTTTGAACGGTCCCCGTTTTGCCGCATTGCTGAAGGCTGTCAACCTCATAATAGTGTGCCGTTCCATGCTCCATGGCAAAAACATCGCGCATGGCGTGTTGTACCACATCAAAATATTGAGGTTTTACAACCGTGGTAACTTTAGTTTTAAATTTAGCCACAATGCTGTCCTCTCCATCGGCCTGTTTTAAAAAGTGCGGGGGGTAGTAATAGCCTTTATTGGCAATAATAGCCACTAGGTTGGCCAGCTGAATGGGAGTAACCAGTATTTCCCCTTGTCCGATGGCCAGCGACCTGACTGTTAAGGCATTCCAGCTGCCGCGATATACTTTATCAAAATATGCTCTCGAAGGAATATTACCTTTAAGCTCAAACGGAATATCGGTATTGAACTTTTGCCCGAAACCAAAGCTCCTTACATCGTTATACCATTTTTCGTAGGCATTGTGAGTTCCTCCAAGCGACGGTTTATTCAGCAGGCTTTTAAAGGTATTCCAAAAGTACGGGTTGCACGATTGTTTAATGGCTTCGTTAAGTGCCAATGGCGTTTTATGATGATGGGTACATTTGATGGGCCGCGACTCGGGACCCTGACAGGTAAATTTTGTGTTGGGGGTGATGGCATGCTCTTGCAGTGCCACAAGGGCATTAATCATTTTAAAGGTTGACCCGGGAGGATAGGCACCCATGACAGCACGGTTCATCAACGGTTTTAACGAGTCGTTGCGTAACCGGGTGTAGTTTTTTGACCGCGACCTGCCTATTAGCAAATTAAGGTCAAATCCGGGGCTGCTCACCATGGCTAAAATATCACCCGACTTTGGTTCGATAACAACAATGCTGCCCACCTTGTTTTGCATGAGTCTTTCGCCGTAAGCCTGGAGGTCTGCATCAATGCTAAGGGTTAGGTTTTTACCCGATACCGCCAACGTATCGTATTTTCCGTTTTGATAGCTTCCTTTGTTACGGTTATGTACGTCAACCTGAATCATGGTGGTTCCTTTGGTTCCGCGTAGCAGTTTTTCGTAAAAGCGCTCAATACCAGACTTCCCGATGTAATCGCCCGAACGATAATAGCTGTCGCGTTTTAAGTCGCGTTGATTTACTTCTCCCACACTTCCCAAAAGGTGTCCCGCAATGGGTGTGGTGTATTTTCGAAGGGCACGCCGCTGTACAAAAAACCCTTTAAATTTGTACATCTTGTCTTCTATTTTGGCGTATTCGTCCTTCGAAAGTTGTTTGATAAATACCGAAGGTTTGTACCGGGAGTAATGAATGGCTTTTTTTAACCGCTTTTTAAAATAAACCGTGTCGATGTTTAACAGGGTACAAAATTCATTGGTGTCAAGATTTTTTATCTGACGCGGAATGACCATCAAATCGTAAACAGCATCGTTGTAGACAATCAGCTTGCCGTTTCTGTCGTAAATAAGCCCACGCATGGGGTACTCGGTAACAGTGCGGATTACAAGATTTTTTGCTGATGTAGTGTATTTGTTTTCAACAACCTGCAGGTAATATAGTTTTACAATAAACAGAATCAGTATCATTGAAAAAATGAAAATGATTACATATTTCCTGGAACTATAATCCTTTTTGTACATATCCTCTTCTGCAAGCCTTTATTTAAGAAACAACAATTCCGCTTTTTTATCAATCTTGTAAAATGCCATCATGATTATTTTAAATAACCATACAGAAAACACTCATAAAATCAATTTGGAATTATCAGCATACAAAAGTAACACAAAAAAGTACAAAGGGTATTTGTTATTGTTAAAGACTGTTTATAATATTTTGAAAGAATTTTTTGCCTGGTTAACCGGATATCTCACATTGGTAAGAATTCCGGCCTTCGGTTTGGCTATGCGTAGTGCGGTATTTCAAAGCTCTACACTTTCAATTTATTACTAATTTTATTTGCTTCTACAATGTTCGTATTTAGTACTTTACCCGTATTACGTATAGCTTTTGTTGTGTGTAGTGCTTGTTCACTAAAAAGAATTAATTGCATATTTTTATTAAATTCTTGCTTGGTAAATTGTTCTTTATAACTTTCCCAATCAACGATATTCAAATAAGGTATTTCCGATTTCAATTCGTGAAAATCTGTTTCGTTTATTATTTCATTCAGATCAATTCTCATCAGCAAATCTTTCGTTATCATTCTCTTTGCATCTTTAAATGCAATTGATTGAATAAAATTCTGCGTTATTTCTTTATTTAATAAAACCCACGTTATTTCCGCTTCAATTAATGTTTCAAAACCAATAAAATAACAAGTATCATCAAGCATAACAGGTTTGTTGTTAATTGGTTTTATAAGTGAAAAAGTGGTTGTTTTATACATTCCTGCAATGGCAACTTTGTAAGGTTTGAATGAATAATCTCCAATTCCAAAGATTGAAAAAAGAGGCTTTCCTTTATAGATACTTGATTTTCTTTTCTTAAAATATTCAATGTTTTGGAAAAGGTAATTATACGTTTTTGGATATAATTCTTTAATATATTTTGTATCTTGCCCTACTTTTTTTTGTGTAATAATCGTATATTTACGAGATTTATCAATTACGGTTCCTTTTAAATCAGAACTCTTTAACAGGTTGTAAACCAAATCCTTTTCTATTTCAACCGTTTCTTTATTCTTGTTTAAAAAGTGTCCGTTAACGCTTTCTAATTCCATTATTTTAGACGCATCGTGCTTTACTCCTTGTCTCCAAATAAAAGGAAATCTTCCGTCTATATTTTGTGATTTTAAATACAAATCAACATTAGCCACAAATTTGTTATTAACCCAACCGTATTCTCGTATTAATTTTTTTGTATAAAAATCATATTCATCAATAATCATATCTGATTTATTACCAAACAAACACGAAAATAAACAAGCATTAACGGAAACGCTGAATTCCTTTTTTGCATCAATATTAAACTGATGAATATTTGAGATTGGAAGTTTGGTTTTGTTCTGTTCTAATAAAATATTTTTAACTACCGAATTTTTAACAAGAAAAGCGAAGTTACCTTTAAATTTAGAAAATGTTG
>Ga0256831_1002246_pt1 | contig 10136 bp, 12 predicted proteins | sample 132544metaG_FD_189087 | JGI IMG/M metagenome (GOLD analysis project Ga0256831, IMG submission 189087) | Hydrothermal vent microbial communities from Lau Basin, Pacific Ocean - 132-544 | ecosystem: Environmental > Aquatic > Marine > Hydrothermal vents | place: Pacific Ocean: Lau Basin | collected...
AGCAGCCTCGATCTGGCGGGCCGTGATCCAGGCCGGCTCCAAAGCCTGCAAGGCGTAGTCGCCGAAGGCGATCTCCACCCCACGGCTGGCCTTGCCCTTCAGACGCCCGCGGTGCTGCTTGCGGTATTTCACCCGCTTCGGCATTAACATCTCGTCTTACCTCCTCACCTATTTCGCGGACTTTTCTTTTCCGGAGGAGGCGGCGCGTTTCTTCGAGGGCATCACCTCGCCCTTGTAGATCCACACCTTGACGCCGATGCGCCCGTAGGTGGTCAGCGCCTCCTCCTGGGCGTAATCGATGTCCGCCCGCAGCGTCTGCAGGGGCACACGGCCCTCCCGCATCCACTCGCGTCGCGCCATCTCCGCGCCGGAGAGACGCCCGCTGCACATCACCTTGATCCCCTGCGCGCCGGCCCGCATCGCCTGACGCACCGCCCGCTTCATCGCGCGGTTGTGGTAGATGCGGCGCTCGAGCTGGGCGACGATATTTTCGGCCACCAGCTTGGCGTCCAGGTCGGGGTTTTCCACCTCTTGCACATCGACGTGGACGCGCTTGCCGCCGGTCAAAGCCTCCAGCTTTTTGCGCAGCGCCTTCACATTCTCGCCCTTGCGCCCGATGACCATCCCCGGACGTGCCGTCCAGATGATCACGGAGACCTGATTGGGCGGGAAGCGTTCGATCTCGATGCGGGAGACGCCCGACTGGCCGTCGCGGGAATGCGCACGCATCTCGCTGTAGATCAGATCGCGGATCTTGCGATCCTCTTGCACCAGCTCAGCGTAGGTGCGCCCCTCGGCGTACCAGCGCGATTTCCAGTCGCGGAGGACCTTCAGACGAAAACCGTAAGGATGAACTTTACGACCCAAGATTCGCCTCCTTACTCGGCCAGACGTTCTTCCAGAACGACGGTGATGTGCGAAGAGCGCTTGCGGATGGGGCGATAACGCCCGCGGCTGCCCCAGCGTGCACGCCACCCCTTGCCGGGCATCACGCCCGGCCCTTCGTCCGCGTAGAGTTTCGCAATGTAGAGACTGTCGATATCCAGCCCCTTCTCCTCCGCGTTGGCTATGGCCGATCGGATCAGCTTTGCCACCGGATGGGCTGCGCGGTGCGGCATCGTCTTGAGAATGGCGACCGCCCTGTTCGCCTCCATCCCGCGGAACGGCTCCAGGATCCGCCGCACCTTGCGCGGAGCGATGGGGATGTGCTTTGCCTGTGCTCTCACTTGTTCTGCCATAATTGCCCTCTTTCCTCAGGACCGCGCCTTAGCGGACCTTCCCCTTCTTTTCCTTGACGATGTGGCCACGGAAGGTGCGGGTAGGCGCGAACTCCCCCAGGCGGTGGCCGACCATGTTCTCCGTGATGTAGATGGGAACGTGGCGACGGCCATCGTGGACGGCAATGGTATGGCCTACCATCTGCGGGAAGATGACCGAGGCACGCGACCAGGTGCGGATGACGCGCTTCTGGCCCGTCCGGTTCATCTCCTCAATCTTCTTCAGCAGCTTGGGCTGAATGTAGGGTCCTTTTTTCAGGGAACGCGACATCTCGACCTCCTTAACGACGCCCGGAATTGCGGCGACGCACGATGTACTTATCGGTTGCCTTGTTGCGGCGCGTCTTGCGCCCCAAGGTGTACCAGCCCCACGGGGACTTCGGCCCCGGCAAGCCGATGGGCGCTCGCCCCTCACCACCGCCGTGCGGATGGTCGCGCGGGCTCATCGCCGAGCCGCGCACCGTGGGCCGCCAGCCGAGCCAGCGCTTGCGGCCAGCCTTCCCCAGCTTGATGTTGGAGTGCTCCTCGTTGCCGACGCGCCCGATGGTCGCTATGCACCGCTTGTGCACCATGCGGACCTCGCCGCTCGGCATGCGGAGGGTTACGTAGTCCCCCTCCTTGGCCAGGATCTGCGCCGAGACCCCCGCCGAGCGCACCAACTGGCCTCCGCGGCCCGGATACAACTCCACGTTGTGCACCAACGTCCCCAGGGGGATGTTGGCCAGCATCGTCGCATTGCCGACCTGAATCTCCACGCCCTTCTTGCTGCTGACAACGGTGTCGCCGACCTTCAGCCCCAGCGGGGCAATGATGTAACGACGCTCGCCATCGGCGTAGAGCAGCAGCGCAATGCGGGCCGAGCGGTTCGGATCGTACTCGATCGACTCGACACGGGCCGGCACATCGAATTTGTCGCGCTTGAAGTCGATCACGCGATAGCGGCGCGGATGCCCGCCCCCGCGATGGCGCACGGTAATCCGCCCGTACATATTGCGCCCAGCCTTCTTGCGCAGGGGTTTCACGAGCGGCCTGTAGGGCTTCTCGCGCGTGATCTCCTCGAAAGTGTAGCCGGTCATCCAGCGGCGACCGGGAGAGGTGGGCTTGAATTTCTTGATTCCCATCTTAAGCCTCCAGTTCCTCGATCCGCTGGCCGGGGGCGACGGTCACGACCGCCTTCTTCCACTCGGAGCGGCGCTTGCTCGGGCGACGCCCGCGAATGCGGTTGAACTTGGCGGGCATATTCATCACGTTGACACGGATCACGTCCACGCCGTAGATGCTCTCGACGGCTTCCTTGATCTGCAACTTGTTCGCCCGCCGATTGACCTCGAAGACGTATTGACCCTCTTCCCGCAGGATCGTCGATTTCTCCGTTACGATTGGGCGTACAATCACGTCATAGATATTCATCGCTACTCTCCTGCCTCCTGCCGAGGTTGCGCCTGGCCGAGGATGGATTCGACGACCTCCAACGCCCCCAGCGGCATCACGATATGATCGGCACCGAGCAGATCGCGGATGTTCAGGTAGCTGGCCCGCAACGTGCGCACCCGGGGCAGATTACGGGCGGAGTACTCCACCGCCTCGTTGCGCTCCGGCAGGAGGATGAGGACCTTCCCCTCATCGACGGCCAGATGCTCCAGCACCTGCTTCATCACCTTGGTGCGCGGCTGCTCCATCGCCAACTCATCCACCACGACGATCTGCCCCGCCTTGACGGACAGGGCCGAGCGCAGTGCCGCTCGCCGCATCTTGCGCGGCATCCGCTGCCTGTAACTGCGCGGCTTGGGGCCGTGTGCGACACCGCCGCCGACGAAGATCGGCGCATTGCGGCTACCGTGGCGGGCGCGGCCCGTTCCCTTTTGCCGATACCACTTGGCCTTCGTGCGGTTGTTTTCACCGCGCGTCTTGGTGCTGTGTGTGCCCTGACGGGCGTTGGCCAACTGGCGCACCAGCGCCTGGTGCATCAAGGGCACGTTCACAGGGACTTCGAAGATGTCGGGGCGCAGTTCGACTTCGCCGACCTGCTCACCCTGCATATTCAGAACGGGAACGCGCATCTCTATTTACCTCCCTTCGCAACCTTCTGCTTGCGGGCTTCCTTGATGATCACCAGACCGCCGTTGGGGCCGGGAACACTTCCCTTGACGGCCAGCAGGTTGCGGTCAGGGTCAACCAGGACGACCTCCAGATTCTGGGCCGTAACCCGCTTCGCGCCCATATGGCCGGGCATCCGCGAGCCTTTCCAGACCCGCCCCGGCGTGGCGCAGGCCCCGATGGAACCCGGAGCACGTTCACGGTCCGACTGACCGTGGGTATGAGGCCCGCCACCGAAATGATGGCGCTTGACGACACCGGCAAAGCCACGCCCCTTCGACTTGCCCACGACATCGACCCGCTCTCCCGGGCTGAAGATGTCGGCGCGGATGACCTGCCCGACCTCGTAGGATTCGCCGGAACGCATGCGAATCTCCCGCAGGTAACGCAGCATAGGGACGCCGGCCCTTTCCAGATGGCCGCGTTGTCCCTTCGTCAACCGCTTGGGCTTGACCTCCTCGAAGCCCAGTTGAACGGCGCGATAGCCATCCTTTTCCGGCGTGCGCACTTGCACGACGTAGCACGGCCCGGCCTCGATGACCGTAACCGGCACGACTTCGCCGTTATCCTTGATCACCTGGGTCATTCCGACTTTCTTGCCAATGATGCCTTTCATTCTCTGCTTCCTCCTCAGGGGACTGCCAACGCCAGGTTCTCCGTCGCATCATCCCCGATTTTTGCCCACATCACCCCCCTGGCCCCAGACCGGTCCCGGCCAGAGCCAGGGGGGTGGCAGACAATCCATACGCCGGTGGGTTCGTTAGAGCTTGATCTCGATGTCCACGCCTGCCGGCATGTTCAGCCGCATCAGCGTGTCGATGGTCTTCGAATCCGGCTCCAGGATGTCGATCAGCCGTTTGTGGGTACGGATTTCGAAGTGCTCGTGACTATCCTTGTCGATGAAGGTGGAGCGGCGCACGGTGAAGCGCTCGATGCGCGTCGGCAAGGGCACCGGGCCGACGACCCGTGCTCCCGTCCGCTCCGCCGCCTCCACGATCCGACGTGCGGATTCGTCGATGATGCGGTGATCGTATCCCTTCAGCCGAATGCGAATACGTTGCTTAGTCATAAACCACCTGTTGGATTGTGTCTGACGGCTCTCGCCGATTTACTCCAGCACCTTGGTGATGACGCCTGCGCCGACGGTCAGGCCACCTTCGCGGATGGCGAAGCGGGAGCCTTCCTCGATGGCGACGGGCGCAATCAGCTCGACGGTCATGCGCGTGTTGTCGCCGGGCATCACCATCTCCACGCCCTCGGGCAGCGTTACCGTGCCGGTTACATCCATCGTGCGGATGTAGAACTGGGGCTTGTAGCCGCTGAAGAAGGGCTTGTGGCGACCGCCCTCGTCCTTGCGCAGGACGTAGACCTCGGCCTCGAACTTGGTGTGCGCCTTGATCGAGCCGGGCTTGGCGACGACCATACCGCGGGTAACCTCGTCCTTCCCGACGCCGCGCAGCAGCAGACCGGCGTTGTCGCCCGCGACGACCTTGTCCAGAATCTTGTGGAACATCTCCATCGAGGTAACGACCGTCTTGATCGGCTTCTCGCGCAGGCCAATGATTTCCACCTCGCTGTTCGGGGTCAACGTACCGCGCTCGACACGACCGGTCACGACCGTACCACGCCCCTTGATGGAGAAGACATCCTCGATGGGCATGAGGAAGGGCTTGTCCTCGGCGCGCTCCGGCGTGGGGATGTACTCATCGACCACGCGCATCAGCTCCCAGATGGGCTGATATTCGGGCGCGTCGGGGTCCTTGCTCTCGCTGACCAGCGCCTGGAGCGCGGAACCGCGCACGATGGGCGTCTCGTCGCCGGGGTAGCCGTAGGAGCTGAGCAGCTCGCGGATCTCCAGCTCGACCAGCTCCAGCAACTCCTCATCGTCCATCAGGTCCACCTTGTTGAGGAAGACGACGATGGCGGGCACCTCGACCTGGCGCGCCAGGAGGATGTGCTCGCGGGTCTGCGGCATCGGGCCATCGACGGCGGAGACGACGAGGATCGCGCCGTCCATCTGCGCCGCGCCGGTGATCATGTTCTTGATGTAGTCGCGGTGGCCGGGGCAGTCCACGTGCGCGTAGTGGCGCTTCTCCGTCTCGTACTCGACGTGGGAGATGGCCACCGTCAGGATCTTGGTGGCATCGCGGCGGAACATCTTCGCATCGGCCTTCGCCACCTCATCATAGGGCTTGTAGTCCGCCCACCCCTTCAGGGACAACGTCTTCGTGATCGCCGCCGTCAACGTGGTCTTGCCATGGTCAATATGGCCAATCGTGCCGACGTTGACATGAGGCTTCGTCCGCTCAAACTTCTGCTTAGCCATTCCTTCCCTCTCCTTCGTGTGATCTTTTGAATTGATGAGTTTGGGGATGCTACATCCCGTAGAGGATGGCATCCATCTGTCTGGAATCCACCGGTTGATAGTGGTGAAATTCCATCGTAAACGTGCCCCGACCTTGTGTCATGCTGCGCAGATCGGTGGCATATCCGAACATTCGCGCCAGCGGCGCGTATGCCCTCACAGCTTGCACCCCGCCCGGACGGGGTTCCATCGCCTGAATATCGGCCCCGCGGGCGTTGAGGTCGCCCAGCACATCGCCCACGAAGCTCTCCGGCGCGACGACATCGACTTCCATCACCGGCTCCAGGAGGACAGGCGAGGCCGCCTCGACGGCATGCCGGAAAGCCTCGCTCGCCGCCGCCTTGAAGGCCATCTCCGTGGAAAGCTCCGGGTCGAAGTCGGCATCCACCAGCCGGACGAGGACGCCGACGACGGGATAGCCCGCCAGGAAGCCGCTGTCCATCGACTCCATCACCGCCGCCCGCACCGCTTCCACGAAGTGCCGCGGGAAGTCCTGCGGCATCCGGTTCTCGAAGCGCGCCTCCTCTCCCGGCTCGGCAGGCTCCACCTCCAGGACGACGCGGGCATATTGCGGCTTGCCCGCCAGGAGATGGTCGAAGGTGGCCTCGCCGCGGGCGGTACGGGAGATCGTCTCCTTGTAGGCGACGCGGGGCTTGCCGACGTTGGCGGCGACGCGAAACTCGCGCAGCATGCGATCGACGAGGACTTCCAGATGAAGTTCGCCCATACCGGAGATGATGGTCTGCCCCGTCCCCTCGTCGAGGCGGACGCGGAAGGTGGGGTCCTCCTCCGCCAGCCGCCGCAGGGCCTCGTTGAGCCGATCCTGATCGGCGATCGTCTTCGGCTCGACGGCAACGGAGATGACCGGTTCGGGGAAGCGGATGCTTTCCAGGACGATGGGGGCGTTGACGGCGCTCAGTGTGTCGCCGGTGAAGCTGCGTTTCAGCCCTACCGTCGCCCCGATGTCTCCCGCGCCGATTTCGTCCACCTCTTCACGGTGATGGGCGAACATCCGCAGGAGCTTGGGAACTCGTTCGCGCACCTTCTTCGTGGCGTTGTAAACAACACCCCCCTTGCGGATGACGCCGGAATAGACCCGAAAATATGCCAGACGCCCGGCGTAAGGATCGGTGGCGATCTTGAAGATCAACGCCGCCAGGGGGGCATTCGGATCAGCAGGACGCTCCTGGATACCCTTCTTCGTCTCCCCCTTCACCGGTGGGATGTCCAGCGGCGAAGGAAGATAGCCGACGATGGCATCGAGGAGGGGCTGGATGCCCTTGTTGCGCAGCGCAGAACCGCAGAGCACGGGCTGGATCAGCCCGCCGATGGTCGCCCGCCTCAGCGCCGTGCGCAGGGCCTGCGGGGAAATGGTCTCCCCCTCCAGATAGCGCTCCATCAGCTCGTCATCGGTCTCGACGATGGCCTCCAGCATCGCCTCCCGCGCCTCTTCCGCCTCCGCTTCGAGCGCCGCCGGAACGGGTGCTTCGCGCATCTGCTCGCCCAGCGCGTCCACCCAGTAGAGCGCCTTCCATTCGATGAGGTCGATCACCCCCCGGAAGTCGCTTTCCGCCCCGATGGGCCACTGGATGGGCACAGGCCGGGCATCCAGACGTTCACGAATCGTCCCGACGGCGTAGGCGAAGTTCGCTCCCAGCTTGTCCATCTTGTTGATGAAGGCGATGAGAGGAACGCCGAAAGAGCGTGCCTGACGCCAGACCGTCTCCGATTGCGGCTCCACGCCCGCCGTCCCGTCGAAGACGACAACGCCACCATCGAGCACGCGCAGGCTGCGCTGCACCTCGGCGGTGAAATCGATGTGGCCGGGCGTATCCACGATGTTGATCTGATGCCCGCGCCAAAAGCAGGTTACCGCCGCCGATGTGATGGTGATGCCGCGCTCCTTCTCCTGCACCATCCAGTCGGTTACCGTGGTACCTTCGTCCACGTTGCCCAACCGGTGTGTCCGACCGGTGTAGTAGAGGATGCGCTCGGTCGTCGTCGTCTTCCCCGCGTCAATGTGGGCAATGACGCCGATATTCCGAATATTCGCCAGTGAATGTGCTCGACTATCAGCCATCGCCGACCTCACTTCATCGACTCACGCGGCGACAGCTCCACAAAAGCTACCAACGCAGATGAGCAAAGGCGCGGTTCGCCTCCGCCATCTTGTAGGTATCCTCGCGCTTCTTGACCGCCGCGCCGACACCGTTGGCGGCATCGAGCAACTCGGCGGAAAGTTTCTCGGCCATCCCGTGGCCGTGGCGCTTGTTCGCCGCTTCCAGAATCCAGCGAATGGCCAACGAAACGCGGCGGTGATCCGGCACCTCGACCGGAATCTGGTAGGTCGAACCACCGACGCGCCGCGGCTTGACCTCGACGGCGGGAGCGACGTTGGCAATCGCCTTCTCGAAAACCTCCAGCGCGGGACGCTTCGCCCGTGCCTCGACCAGGTCCATCGCCCGATAGAAGACGCGCTGCGCCACGCTCTTCTTGCCGCCGCGCATCATCCGGTTGATGAACTTCTGCACCAGAACGCTGTTGTAACGGATATCGGGCGGAATCTGACGCTTTGGGGGTCGATACCTTCTCGGCATAATTCCTCCTACTTCTTCGGGCGCTTGGTCCCGTACTTGGAGCGCTGCTGGGCGCGATTTTCAACGCCCGCCGCATCCAGCGTGCCGCGGATGATGTGATAGCGGACACCGGGCAGGTCCTTCACACGGCCACCGCGCACCAAGACAACCGAGTGCTCCTGCAAGTTGTGCCCTTCGCCGGGGATGTAGGCCGTAACCTCGATGCGGTTCGAGAGCCGCACACGGGCGATCTTCCGCAGCGCGGAATTCGGCTTCTTCGGCGTTGTCGTGCGCACGATGGTGCAGACGCCGCGCTTCTGCGGGTTGCCCTTCCTCGCGCGCACCCGCTTCCCCTTGAGCGCATTGTAGTTGTAGAGCATGGCCGGCGACTTGGACTTGCGAGCCTTCGGCTTGCGCCCCTTGCGTACCAACTGATTGATCGTAGGCACTGTTTCTTCCTCCCTGATAAATCCAGTGAAGAAGGCCATCTGCGTTGATGGCCTCTTCATCATCGTTACCCTATCCCTTTTTAACGGGCGGCAGGGTGTTTGGCTGCCACCCCTTGCGGAGGCACATTCTACCACAAAGCGACAGAAGGTCAACCGACGTGCAGAGTGCCGGGAAGGGCGTGCTATCGGGCCGGGCCAGCCCTCAGGGGGCCGGATAGAGGACGATTCGTCCCAGAGGGGCCATACGGCCGGTAACCGGGTCCGGCTCCGGCGACAAGGACAGCTTCAGCGTATGGGCCATTTCCACCGGTATCCACATCCGACGATAGGCATCGTACACAACGCCCGCCGTCGGGAGGCTGGGGTGATGCAGCGTGAGGGTAGCGGGCGCATCCCAAGCGCCCACGAGCACGAAGCCCTGGGTGTAATAGCGCACATAGCCACCCTGCACCGACTGCAAAGCAGGCTCCAGCGGCTCCCCCAGGTCGTAAAAGTAGACCTCGTCACGTTCCAGGCGATGATCCCAAGGCACCTCGGTATAGGCGGCCTGATCAAAGAGTCGCGCCAGAGCCTCATCGAAGAAGATGGCATTGCGGGGCATTCGCGGGCGATAGAGCCGCCCTTCTTCCGACAGGGGCTCCCAAAAGGGGGCCGCATAATTGAGATGAACGATGCCGTGAAAGTCCGGAGCGGCGAATCGAGCCACCCGCCCCATCATCCATTGCCAAACCTCCAGCGTATCCGTGAGGGAGCCATGGCGCGGGTCCGGGCTGTTGGGATAGTAGATCGTGTCGGGGACGGCGGCTCGCCCCTGGCCGACGAGCACCAGCCGACGGCCCATCATTGCATCGGTGGTACCGGCACTTTCGCTGGTGTCGTAGTCCACCGACGGGAGAAACACCGCGGCATCGTCGAAGCCCTGATTGGACTGCACGACAACACCCCGCTCGCGGAGGGCCTGGTAGAACAGGGCAACGGCCTGGGCGTAGGGCAACTCCGGATGCCGCTCCTCATACACCGCGCGCAGCAGGGCATAGTCCGGCTCATCGAGGAAGAGACTGTTCCCCCAATCGAAGAAGAGGCCGTCGTAGCCCAAGGCGTGGACTCGCCGAACCAGATACGCTATCCGCTTCTCACGCACGGCAGGGTTGCCCAAATCGAAGTAGTAATCCTCACACCAACTGTAGCCCTCCTCGACACAGTGGGGAAAGGGCCCTGCGGGGTTGAGGGTCGCCCAATCCCGGTTATCGTAGAGCCATTGGGTCAAAGGATCGTCACTCTCGCCGTCGAGGTAGTGATAGGTCGCCGGAAGCCAATCGTACACCAGGAGAGTCTGCACTCCGGCGGCGCGGAGAGCGGCGATCGCCTTGGT
>Ga0256831_1002247_pt1 | contig 10134 bp, 9 predicted proteins | sample 132544metaG_FD_189087 | JGI IMG/M metagenome (GOLD analysis project Ga0256831, IMG submission 189087) | Hydrothermal vent microbial communities from Lau Basin, Pacific Ocean - 132-544 | ecosystem: Environmental > Aquatic > Marine > Hydrothermal vents | place: Pacific Ocean: Lau Basin | collected...
TAGTAAACTATATTGATAATGAATGCTGGCTGAATATTTGTCAGTAGTTTAAAATTTAATCAGGGTGAAAGGCGATGTACGTAGATTTTAAGGAAGAAACGACCATGCGAGCAGGCTTTGGTAACGGTCTATTATGGATGCTGTCAGGCATTATGATGGGGTTGCTAGTAGGTTTAGCAATGTATTACTTTGCAAATCGTGGTATTCCGAATGTAGAGGCTGCTAGCGCATCTCAAGAAACACAAACAGCTAATGCACCCAAAAAATCAACCTTTGCAAAAGATCAAGAAATCACCTCACCTTTTGGTGCATCTAAAAATGCAGATGATCCTGATGAACAACTAGTTGCCTCCTTGATCGACAAAAATCATAAAGAAGAAGTCAAAAAGCGCCCGAGTTTTAGTTATTATGCGGTATTGCCTGATTTGAATGTTCCTATACAAACAATTCATAATCCCGTAAAAAAGAAAGAACAAATGATTAAAACTAACAATAAAGATAAGAAGAGAGATAAAGCCAAGGTTACTGCTGGAAAATCTAATTATCTTCTGCAAGTTGCATCCTACAGAAAGCGTAACCAAGCGGATCGCAGTAGAGGTCGCTTAAAGCGCAAGGGCATGAGGGCTTATGTTGAAACAAGAAAAGTCAAAGGAAAAACATGGTATCGAGTAATGGCAGGACCTGTTGAGTCTAAAAAACTGGATCATTGGAAAGCAAGCGTTGCTTCTTTAGGCTTTAAACCTTTGATTTATCCTATTAAGTAACTCGGATACAACTAGCTATCGACGACTTAAAGAAGAGTATTTTTTGAAAAAAGTATGACATGGTAGTTTAAATGTAACAGCTAAACTAGCATGTACGCCATTTTTATTAACATCTTATTTATATTTCTTAGGAGGCTGTTCAATAATAGAAAAGCTACAGCAACCCTCCTCTCCTGAAATACACCTATTGATCAATCATATTTATTCAATAGTTACGCCTATTCGCCTCATCAAGTTAGAAAATATTCACATTCCAGCACGGCTTTTGCTACGCTTCCTACTCTCAGATAGCCTCCTAGCAATATTCTCTCCCACACTTATTCCCTTCTGTTTTGTCGTCACTTATCCCATTTTTTAAACATTCTACTACACATGATCAAAGCTTTTCTCAAAAGCTATGCGGTACTGGTAGCACCTATACGCCAATAGGTGTAAACTCCGCAGAATTGCTGGCTATTGTTACTAATTCCTTGATTTTTAATCATGTCAAGATATAAGTGACAATATAGGAAGTTGCCTAAGAACTATCGTGACTAATTTTTACATGCTGTATAGTGTAGTTTTAATATTTCATGTTTCTACACTCATAATATGTAGAAAAAAGTCTAAAATATCTTAATTCTCAGACAATCGCCTAGACAAACCACCAAAGTTTTTCAATTTCATACTAAAAAATAACAAATTATGGCTAAAATACTGCTATTAAACGGTCCTAACCTTAATCTCCTTGGTCAACGTGAACCAGGACACTACGGAACACTTTCTTTAGCCAATATTGAAAAAAAATTACAACAGATTGCCATACAAAATAATCATCAGTTAGACTGTTTTCAGAGCAATGCTGAACACAAGCTGGTTGACAGAATTCATGCGGCTCAAATTGAAGGGGGCAATTTCATTCTCTTTAATCCCGCCGCATTTACACATACTAGCATCGCTTTACGGGATGCTTTATTAGCAACTAAGTTGCCTTTTATTGAAGTTCATTTATCCAATGTTTACAAACGGGAAGCCTTTAGGCACCACTCCTATTTTTCTGATATAGCGGAAGGCTGTATTATTGGACTAGGGCCTAAAGGTTATGAACTGGCTTTAAACGCAGCTATTGATAAACTTGATGCTTGAGATATTTGCACTAATTACTAGATATAGTTTTTCACAAAAAATAATTTCACAGATACCTTTAAGTAGGAGAACACAATAAATCTAATATTTTACTCGTTTATTTTCCGATTTTCTGCGTTATCGTTGCGTAGCCTGCTATGCGCCTTAACAATGCCTTGAAGTTCAAAAACCAAACGTAAAAATTTTGTTAAATTTATTATGACCTCCTGCTTACAATGGAAATTTAATACGTGAACATCTATAGTTGAGCGAAGTTTATAACGCACTATAGTATCTGCAACTCATAACTCCCAAGCACCCCACACAGGAAAAACCCAATGGATGTTCGTAAAGTAAAAAAACTAATTGAACTTGTTGAAACTAGTGGCATAGCCGAGCTAGAAATTGTTGAAGGGGAGGAGTCAGTACGCATTATAAGACACAGTGCAACTCCCGCTCCCCTTGCAACAGCCGCTCCCGCACCTGTTGCAACGCCTCAAACCACCCTTATAGAAACGCCTACCGCTCCTGTTACAGCCAGTGTAGCCGAAGAAAATACGATAGATTCACCCATGGTTGGAACTTTTTATCGCTCCTCATCCCCTACCGCCACTCCATTTGCTGAAATTGGGCAAAAAGTTACAGTGGGTGATACCTTATGCATTATTGAAGCTATGAAAATGCTCAATGAAATTGAAGCTGACAAAGCAGGCACAATCAAAACTATCCTTGTTGAGAATGAGCAGCCTGTAGAATTTGGTGAACCTCTTTTTGTTATTGAATAATTCGGGGTAACTCAAATGATTAAAAAATTACTCATCGCCAATCGTGGCGAAATCGCGCTTCGTATACTGCGCGCCTGTCGAGAAATGGGCATTAAAACGGTTGCAGTGCATTCAACCGCAGATAGAGATTTAAAGCATGTACGCCTTGCAGATGAGGCAGTCTGTATTGGCCCTCCTAATTCAACCGATAGCTATCTCAACATTCCTGCTATTATTAGCGCAGCTGAAGTAACTGATGCGGATGCTATTCACCCAGGTTATGGCTTCCTCTCTGAAAATGCTGATTTTGCTGAGCGTGTTGAGTCCAGCGGTTTTATATTTGTTGGCCCCACCGCAGCAACTATTCGCATTATGGGCGATAAAATCTGCGCCAAAGAAGCTATGGAAAAAGCTAATGTACCTTGCGTACCAGGCTCTGGCGGCGCGATCTCTGATGATAGCGATGAAGCCTTACTAATGGCTGAAGATATTGGCTATCCGTTAATTATCAAAGCAACAGGTGGTGGTGGTGGACGCGGTATGCGGGTAGTCTATGATGCATCTGATTTGATTGAATCCATTGCCATGACTAAAGCAGAAGCGGGCGCAGCCTTTGGTAATGATGTGGTCTTTATGGAAAAATTCCTGCAAAAACCACGCCATATTGAGTTTCAAGTACTAGCTGATGAACATGGTAATGCCATTCATCTCTGCGAACGTGACTGCTCTATGCAACGTCGCAATCAAAAAGTCGTTGAAGAAGCTCCAGCCCCTGGTATTAGCCCCGAAGTTCGCAAAAAATTAGGCGAAACAATTAGCAAGGCTTGTGTGGAAATTGGCTATCGTGGCGCAGGTACCTTTGAGTTCTTATATGAAAATGATGAGTTTTATTTCATTGAAATGAATACCCGTCTACAAGTTGAACACCCTGTGACCGAAATGATTACAGGAGTTGATCTAGTCAAACAACAGCTTCTTATTGCATCAGGTTGCAAACTCACCATTAAACAAGAAGATATCGTACCACGCGGACATGCGATTGAATGTCGCATCAATGCTGAAGATGCTGAAAGCTTTATCCCCTCACCAGGAAAAATCAAACATTTTCATCAACCTGGAGGCTTAGGTGTGAGAGTGGATTCACATATTTACGGCGGCTATGTCGTTCCTCCTTATTATGATTCAATGATTGGAAAATTAATTGTCCATGCAGATAACCGTGATGCTGCTATTGCCCGCATGGAAGGCGCACTAACCGAAATGGTCGTTGAAGGTATCAAAACCAATATTTCTCTACAGCTAAGAATTATGGCAGATACAGCATTCCGTAAAGGCGGTGCAGGCATTGACTATCTTGAGAAAAAGCTTAGCAACAAATGACATTCTCAACGCATAAGCAAGAGTGGCAGCAAATAAACTGCTACTGCCATAGAGCCTTTCAGGATGAAATCAGTCAGTGCATGGAGACTGCTAACGCGCTCTCCATCACGTTTCAGGATGCAGGCGACACACCCGTGCTAGAACCCTTACCAGGTGAAACCCCCTTATGGGATGATTTAATTCTCACTGCATTATTTGGGGGTGATGATGACCTATCCACCCTACTCCTGAGTCTAGAGCACAATAAACAGCAGTGGAAAATCAGTCACATTGATCTAGAGCGAATCGAAGATCAAGATTGGGAACGCGCTTGGATGGATGACTTTAAACCCATGAAATTTGGTGAAAATTTGTGGATTTATCCTAGCTGGAATGAATTACCTGAAGATCATAGCACTAAAATCATACTTGACCCTGGCTTAGCCTTTGGTAGTGGCACTCACCCTACCACAGCGCTTTGTTTGGAATGGCTGGATGCAAATCCACCGCACGGTTTATCCGTGATTGATTATGGTTGTGGTAGTGGAATTTTAGCCATTGCCGCCGCAAAACTAGGCGCAGGAGTCATTATCGCAACCGATATTGATCATCAAGCACTTATTGCGACCAACGATAATAGGTTAAAAAATCAGATTCCTGAGTCTGCAATTGAAACCTATTTTCCAGAAGACATGCCAACAGAACCTGTTGAGTTATTGATTGCCAATATTCTATCAGGCCCCTTAGTGGCGCTTGCTGAAACATTCGCACAGCTAACAAAACCTAATGGTACGATTGTTCTATCTGGAATTTTAAAAGAGCAAACAAAGCATATTGTCACTGCCTATCAAGCCTACTTCAGCGGAATACAAGTGACACAAAAGGGTGATTGGATACGGGTGACAGCACAGCGCAACCAATAAAAAAATCGACTATCAATTTAAAGCGGGATTGCTAGGAAGTTTCAAGTAATGAATTTACCTATGCCCTTGGGTGCAAACTGCACCACCTAAAGTTGGTAACCCACAGTATCAACATTCGACACGCTGACCTATCTTAAATTGGCAGCCCAATAATATAACTTAGGAACGAGCACGGAATAACGTCCCAAAGCTATGATACAAAAAATACTAAAGTAGCAGAAATAGTTCGTCAAAAAGATAGTACAATTGACGAAATGGGCTACCAGTTTAAGGCGGAACAGTTCATGTTTCTGCTATCACCCGCCCCCTTCGACAAGCTCAGAAAGCGGTATCCTGAGTCTACCGAAGGGCTAGCTCCCTGAGCTTGTCGAAGGGTGCGGGTTGTTTGCTATGACGTTACTTGTCCCGCCTTAAGTTGGTAGCCACGAAATGTATACACAACTCTTCACCGATCTAATTGCTATTAATAAAGAAAATTCAGAGCTAAGTTGCCCTTGTACTCATCTTGTTTTTATTGCTCGTAGCCTTGATCACATTGGTGATATTGCTGAAGAGATATTATATGTGCTTAATGGTAAATTCCCTGAAGATGAGCGTTTAGAGATAGATAAATCTGCTTTTGTCAATCCTTTTATTTAATATACGTATGAGTAAAAATAAATCAAATTATAACTTGACTAATACTCAAGCCACTCACATCGCTTGTCCTGATTGTGATTTGATCCTGTCTGTTCCAAAGTTGATAGACAATCAAGTCGCTCGTTGCATTCGCTGTGATGCGACCTTATTTAAACATCAAAAAAACTCTATTAATCGCACCCTTGCTTTTGCTATTACTGGTTTTATTTTATTTGTAATTTCCAATTTATTCCCTTTATTATCGCTCAAAGCAATTGGTCTAACGCAAGAAAGTAGTTTGCTTTCTACTGCGCTTGCTTTATTTGAGGCTGATCGCCCACTACTGAGTCTTATTATTTTACTCACCACATTTATCTTTCCTGCGACCACCTTGCTTGGCACTATTTATGTTTTAATCCAAGTCAAAACAAACTGCGCTAATACCTATACTGCGCCCTTATTTCGTTTTTTACGCAGTACCGATGCATGGGGAATGCTGGAGATTTTTATGCTCGCAATTCTGGTTGCGCTGGTTAAATTAGGTAATGTGGCGGATGTGATTTATGGGGTTTCACTGTACGCCTTTTGTTTGCTGATCCTATCTTTATCCTTATTAAGTTATTCACTTAACCCGCAGGATGTTTGGAATAGTCTTAGAAATAAACAAGGGGATTCACTATGAGCTCTCACCTCATAACCGCTCGTCAAGCGGGTTTAGTCTCCTGTCATTTTTGCCATACATTAAGTAAATTGCCTAACAATATGGATAAAAAATCAGCTAAAAAACAGGCTAAAATTCTCTGCCCTTGCTGTCACTCCAGTCTACATTCACGCATTCCTAATAGCCTCAGTAAAACATGGGCATTATTATTAGCCGCCTTCATTTTATATATTCCTGCCAATACATTGCCTATTATGACGGTGATTTATTGGGGAGAAGGTCAACCCGATACTATTCTAAGTGGTGTCATGCATTTATTCGCAGAGGGTATGTGGCCGCTGGCTTTGATTATTTTTATTGCTAGTATTTTTATCCCTATCCTTAAACTATTAACTCTGCTTGGTTTATTAATCAGTGTTCATTTTCGTGTCCGTTGTCGGCCTAAGGATCGCACCAGTATCTATCGTATCACTGAATTTGTTGGTCGATGGTCAATGGTTGATATATTTGTCATCGCATTACTCGTTGCCTTGGTACAATTTGGCAATACTGCTAGCGTTACCCCTAATCTTGGCGCACTATCCTTTGCAACGGTTGTGATACTCACAATGTTTGCTGCTCATACCTTTGATCCACGTCTTATTTGGGATGCGCTGGAAGAAAAAGAGAACTCAGTAGAAGAGGTCAAAAAACAAAATGGCAAATAACGACTACCCAACAGCACAGGTACAAAGCACTTCAGGATTATCCCTTATCTGGATTATTCCGCTCACGGCTGCGCTTATCGGCGGCTGGTTAGTGTATAAATATTATAGCGAACGTGGCACAATGATCACGATTACATTTGATCAAGCATCAGGTATTGAGGCTAAAAAAACGGCTATTCGCTACAAAGATATACAAGTTGGTCGTGTACAAAAACTGAGACTCACCTCAGATTTAAAAAAAGTGGTCGTTATCGCCGAAATATTCCCTGAAATGGCACAAAATCTAGGCTCAAATACACGTTTTTGGGTAGAACGACCACGCCTTACTTTGCAAGGTGTTAGTGGGTTAGAAACCTTGCTATCAGGGGTTCATATTGGTATCGATCCAGGCAAAAAAAGCCCCGCTAAAGAATATTATGATGGCTTAGCAACCGCACCACTCATCACAACCAATGAAAAAGGTAGTTTATTTGTTTTAAATAGTCAAAACCTTGGCTCATTAGATATTGGTTCACCCGTCTACTACCATAAAATACGCGTTGGTGAAGTTACGGCTTATAAACTAAATACTGCTACGGGCAAGGTTGATGTTTCTATTTATGTACATGCTCCTTATGATAAAAAAATTAAAAGTAATACCCGTTTCTGGAATGCCAGTGGATTAGACATTAATTTGTCCACCTCAGGCGTATCAATGCGCATGGAGTCATTAATCTCTCTTTTGATTGGCGGTATTGCATTTGAAACGCCTAAAGACAAAGTCGGCTATGCCATTACCGATAAAACAAAATTTAAACTTTATGACTCTTATAAGCTTGCAAATGACAATACAGAGCGTTTAGAAAAACTATTCTATGTCATGTATTTTGATGACAGTTTGCACGGTTTAAGCACAGACTCCGTGATTGAGTTTAGCGGCGTAAAAGTAGGCAAGGTTGAAAGTATTTTACTTCAAAAAATGCAAAATAATACACAGGTTAAGACACTGGTAAAAGCATCGCTCTATATTGATAAATTTTCTGAGAAAAACCAACGCGCAGAAGCAGAACACACCCTGCAAAACTTAGTAAGCAATGGATTACAAGCACAATTAACCGTTGATAGTCTGATTACAGGAGCGCAGTTTATTTCTTTGAATATGCCCAAGAAACCCCTGCATTTACAAGAAAAGCAGCATGTATTTGCTCTATTGCCAACAGCACTACACGACCCATCCGTATTCCCTACTAAAGATGCGTCCGCCTCCATCCTTAATTTTGATGCTAGCGAAATCACAGCTGAGCTAAACAAAGCAATCTCCAGCGTAACTGCATTACTCAATTCACAGGATGTTAAAAAAACCCTCAAGGGAGTCGCTACCACTGCTGAAAGCATCGCTAAAATCACAAAAAAACTGGATCAAAAAGGCTTCTCAGGTAAGCTGGTAAACACCTTAACTACTGCACAAAAAACAGCAGATGATCTTAGTCACTTATTAGCCAGTGCGGATAGAACCATCAGCGTATTGCAAAAAGATGGCAGCATTGCCCTACGCACCATTAGCAATGTCAGCAATAAACTGCAAAAGGACATCAGCACCTCACTGCAAACCTTCAATAATGTCAGCAATAAATTACAAAAAGATGCCAGTACCTCAATGCACACTTTTAATAACGTCAGTAGTAAACTACAAAAAGATGCTAGCTTATCCATGCGCACCTTTAATAATGTTAGTAATAAACTGCAAAAAGATGCCAGCTTATCCATGCGTACTTTTAATAATGTCAGTAAGAAACTACAAAAAGATGCCAGCACCTCAATGCGCACTTTCAATAATGTAAGTAATAAATTACAAAAAGACCTTAGCGTATCATTACGCACCTTTAATAACGTCAGTAATAAACTGCAACAAGACGCGCACAAAACCATGCGTCATATAGATAATACAACCATTGTGGTCAATAAAAGCCTTAAAGCAACACTTAGCGAAGACTCCGCACTTCAATATCGCTTACAGCAATTAATTAATGATTTAGGCGAAGCATCACGCTCATTCTCAACACTGGCAGATACTTTGCAACGCAAGCCTAACTCGGTTATTTTTGGAAAGTAAGTACATAATTTGACTGCCAACTTAAGGCGGGACAGCCTGTTAATTGATAGCGTAAAAAACAAAATCATCTCGCAAAGACGCAGAGTACACCAAGAAAAGACAAGAAACCTCCTCTGCGTACTTCGCATCTTTGCGAGAGATATGTTTTTTGTCCCGCCTTAAACTGGTAGCCCGTAAGTCATCTTCCTCACCTAATGCTATCGCCGTTTGGCGAGCCTGAAGGCTCACTTCCTCTTTACAATTTGATGAAGCACCCAATAATAGCGATCAATTAGCCATCATTGACAAACGGTAATTTAGCCTAGACTACCTCTAAAACCAATATTCCAATCGGTAAAAACCTGCCCTTGATATAGCTAATGTTTAATATATAACCACTATTAATACAAGCTGAACGCTTCATTCAAGGAGCGGCAGCATGAATAATAAAATTAAGCACCTTTTTATCTTCTGGATAATTCTTTTTAGTGTCAATCAGACACAGGCAGCAAACGATTTATGGTACGAGGTTCACTCTAAAGCGCGTGATAGTAACGTGACATCTCCTTATCGTAATAGTCGTGAATTTGTACTGAATGAAGCAAAAATGCAACAGCTTCTAGGACAGACTAAACTAGCATTTAGGGGTGCTACTCCTACACCAATCGCCCTGCCTTTACCGAATGGTGATACAGTTTATGTCACAGCGATTGAGTCACAAGTATTGCCGCCCTCATTGGCAAAAAAATACCCACACATTAAAACCTATAAACTCATTAATCAAAATAATAAGGTATTAAACGGACGATTAGATTTCACCCTAGCGGGTTTTCATGCGATGTTGCAAACACATAATGGTGAAGTTATTTATATTGACCCTGTTAAACCAAAGGCTAATGATCAGCAAGTAAAGAATCGTCACTATTACTCTTATCAACAAAAAAATCAGCACGCTACTGAGCCACATCAATGCAAACTAACTCATGCGCAACAAAACCAATCATCACTGATTGATCCAGACAACTCCTATCAATATCGCAATCAATCTTCTAGCAACAGCCTGCATAATTACCGCATTGCAATCGCAACAACAGGTGAATATACGCATATTCAAGGTGGCACAGTCGCATTAGGTTTGAGTGCGATTGTTACTACGCTTAACC
>Ga0256831_1002248_pt1 | contig 10133 bp, 14 predicted proteins | sample 132544metaG_FD_189087 | JGI IMG/M metagenome (GOLD analysis project Ga0256831, IMG submission 189087) | Hydrothermal vent microbial communities from Lau Basin, Pacific Ocean - 132-544 | ecosystem: Environmental > Aquatic > Marine > Hydrothermal vents | place: Pacific Ocean: Lau Basin | collected...
AAATGAAGGCAAACTTATAGGATTTGAAATCTGGGAAAACAAGACGCAGAAAACATGGATGCTAAAGTATCAATGGCTAGATAAGGACATTACAAAAGAGCTTGAAAAAGTGTATAAATTCGCAAAGCAAAGAGGAATAAAAAGTGTCGTTAAAAGCATACTCCTTTACTATAATGTAAAACCGGAAAGCAAAACCACAGGCTGGTCAATAAGCCAATTCAACAAATGGTATAGCAAAAAGCTAAAGGAAATAGGTAAACGAATAGGCTTAAGCTGGAATCTAACCCCGCATAGGCTTAGAAGTGCACATATAAGTATAGGTGCGGAGTTAGGCATACCGCTTGAGCTATTTCTTCAAAACACAGGTTTTGGTGTTGGCTGGGAAGATATAACGACAGCTACACACTTCTACCTTAGGTATAGCCAAAGACTAATCGAAAAGTATTTACTTGAAGCAGAGAAAAGGAAAAGTGAACTCATAAGCTAATCTTTTTTGTTTTTGTTTAACGGTGCTACACCTTTTTAAAGGGTGCTACACCATATTACAAAGTGTAGCACCCGAAGAGGTGCTACACCCGAAGAGGTAGATAACCATGCCCGTAATAAGTATAGAAGAGGTAAAGGGTAAATGCCCCAAACTCCTAAGTTTTTTGAAAGAACACCAGCCCGAACACTATTATAACTATCTCGTAAAGTGCGAAATGCTAGAGCCTGTTTATAGTAGCACACAGCAACTAGCTAGTGCAATAGCAATAAACGAAAAACTAGCCGAAACAAACCTAATGTAAAGGTGGAAACCATGAAAAAACGAGTAATAAGGTGTGAGAACTTGAATAAGAGCGAAATACTATATGTAAGTGCTGAAAGTGTAAGAAAGGCAAGGGAGAAGCTAAGGGAGTTAGGGCTGGATGACACCGAATACTATTGTTTCCCCTTTGCCAAGAAATACCTTAAAGGCGAAGAGGTGATAGACTGTTGAGTAACTTAAAGCTTGACAGCATGGTATTAACCCTTGAGGTTATATTTGAAAGTGTTGATAGGGATTACTGGAATGCGATTCCAATAAGGCAAATACAGTTAAACATGCTTAATAGTGGAATGCTTGAAACTGTGAGAGACGGCGGTTATGAGCTAATTGGTAGTTATGAAGGGCTAGACATAAGGGTAAAGGCGGATATATCTTGGAACCAAACAGTAAAAATTAGAGTAAAAGGCTTCAACACACTAAGCAAACTTGAGAGTATAGTAGCCAAGATAACCGAGAATGTGCAAGAACTAAGGGAAAAAGATAGGAGTTTACTCATAAAAACGATACTAAAACCGAAAGATAAAGGTGCTATAATGGTAAACAAGGAAAAGCTTGTTGAAACCATAAGGAAACTAGTTAATGTAACCGACTATATAATAGCCGAATTAACACCTGTGAAAATAGGACTTACCAATATTGATAGTGAGATAGAGGTAGAGGTAAAGAAGGAGCAGGTGAAAATACTAAGGCTTATAACAAACATGGAAAAAGCCGTTGAAACAATAAGCCTAACCGATAAAATAATAGACCAAATACTAGAAGCCATTGAAGTTGTTTCTCTAGCCGAGTAACCTTTTCTTATCCTTTTCAATACTATTTTTATGTAGGTGGAATAAAATGAGTCAAACCAAAGTTAGGGTTTCAAAGGAATTGTATGATAAGCTTAACGAGATCGCTAAGAGGCAGAATACTAGCATTAGAGAACTAGTTGATAGGGCGATAAAGGTCTACCTATACGGGCTAGAAGGAGAAGAGGAAAAAGCGATAAAGCGAATACAAGGCAAAATAATCCAAGTAAACTACCCAAGCAGATGTAGAGTTTGTGGAAGGCAAATAGAGAAAGGCGAATTAGCATATTATGTTAGAACCGAATACGAGGACAATAGTAGCAAAAGCTACCTAATATGTCTTAACTGCTATTACAAGGACACAGCTTTAGCCAACATGTATCTAAGGAAAAAACAGCTTGAACGCATAATTAAGGGGCTTAAGAAAATGGCGGATAGTTATGCTAGTAAAGTTGAGAAACTAAAGGTTCAAGCAGAACTTTATAGCTTGAAAAACGAGACGATAAGGCTACTTGAAACGGTTATCCAATACATTAGGGACAATCCTACCAATATTCAAAGAGTCTATGAATTAAAGGAGAACATAGAGGAACTGTCTAAAAAACTAGATGAACTAGAGGCGGAGTTGAAGCTAGTTACTGATACGCATAAAATTGTAAGTGTAAAGCGGGGGTATGAGAAATGGGTTGCATAAGTGAAAAAGAGTTTGAGTTATGCAAAGAACACATAAAGATGAGGATAACAAGGATACAAGGCTTAATAAACTGTCTCATAATGGTTAGTCTAAACGGCAAACAATTGCTTTACCTAAAGGATAGAGAGCGTTATACAAAGTGGTTGCTAAGCATGGTTGAACACGGCAATATAAACACCTGCACATGCCCCAAACTCCTTAGCAAACTAAAAAAGCTAGAGGAAGAGCTTAAACAAAGGTTTTGTATGCTACAAAAATATGGTTGCTTCAATTTTTTACCTCTAAAAGTGAAAGTAAAAACGAGAGGTGTTAGATATGCATGATAGATGCCTAACCATAAATACGCCTGTCTACCTTTGTAGCCTGTTTAACAAGCTAGTGGAACCACATACTAATATATTCTGTGCTGTGAGACGAGAGGATAAAACCCTAAGGGTATACAAGCAAATACCAAACACGCCCTACATAGACGAATTAATAAGCGTTAAATATGAACTTGACACAAAAACAGGAAGATACAAAATCTGTTTCTAATAAATAATCAATCTCCTTGTTTTTATTATTGGCAACCTGTGTTTCTGCATGTAGTCTTTTATTGCGTTACGGATAACTATACTCCGGGGAATATTCTTACGGTTACAATAGCTATCTAATGCTTCAAGCAGTTCCTCCTCTATTTTAAACGAGATAACACGCATTGTTTGGTTCACCAGTTAGTGGTTTTATGCCTATAACGGTTTTAACGGTTATTTCGTATTACGCTGTAAGTCCCTAGCTATAATATTAGCCTTTGTTCCGTTTTGACAGCTCGTTACACAGGTAACAATAACATCCTTAATGTCCTGTCTAAGCTGTTTTATCTCATTAATAAGTTGATCCTGCTTCTTCTCAAACCTGCTTGTAAGCCACCATATAACATAAGCAAGAAGACCGAGAGGAACACCGTAATCCTGCAAAAAAGAAAAGAAGGGATCCAAGGGTGAGACCCCTATTCAAAAAAAGATAGCTAATGTGATTATGCCTTATACTTCTTGAATACCGCTACTCCATCACTATCTACTACTACTATTTTGTCGCCATCCTCTAGTGGTGCTGATAGACTTATAGTGTTATCGCTTACTGTGTAATCCGTGTTAGCTGTTAGCTCTGTCCCGTTCTTGAATACTTTTGCTATTGTCCCTAGGTTGAATACTTCTATTGTGTTAGCGTCGGTAAACACCATGTAAGGCATCTTATCAAGGTATAGCCTTGCTTCAAACATTACACCATACTCTCCTGCTCGGTCAAATGGAACAGCAAGCCATTTGCTGTATCTCTCTATAAATGGACTAGCAAGACCAAACCCTAGACCTGTCGCTAGTTTACCATGCTGTTTAATGTGCTTCTCTATGAACTTTTCACTAGCATAATCTGTCATCTTTGCACCTAGATACAGTAATCCACCTTGAACTAGCTTGGAATAGACTATATCACGAACTATACCTCTTACATCAGACTCGGATCCTCTCATCTCGACTTCAGACATATAGATTCACCTCCTTACAGGACTTGATACGCATAAACAGACTTCTTACGCATAGTCTTGGTTCCGCCGAATGATTTACCTGCTAGAGCCTCACTAATCCTCTTAAGCCTCTCTTCTAGTGGCATACCTCTTGTTTCCTCTGCTACTGTTCTAAAGGTGTCTATTACTTTCTTCTGTGCTGGTGAGAGATACTTCTCCCAGTCTGCTCCTGCCTTCTTCTTGTCCCAAGGGACCGTGTTTGACTGTATGAATGGCTGGACTTTCTTACCCATCTTTAGGGCTATATTGAGTAGCTTACCGTTTGTCCAAGGATTGCGTTTTATGAGGACTACTCCCTGTCCACTCATGAGTTCTCCTACACTTACATGTATAGCCATAGCTTCCACCTTGATTTATAGTTGTCTAACTATAAATATGGGAGAAAAAGTATATAAAAATAATGTTTACGTGGACTTTTCAGGCTCTCTCTTCTTTGGTTTACCTCCTAGTAAAAACAATAATACTACACCAGCTATAACAAAAGGCCAAACGCTACCCTTCTTCTTTGTGCTTGGAGTAGTTGATGGTGGCTGTGTCTCTGTTATTTTTGTTATGCTGTATGTATAGTCGTATATAGTGTATATTGCTATCCATTTAATATAGAAGAATCCTTCATGGTTTGGAGCTGTAGCATATGGATATACTCCTACTCCAGCGTATAGCTGTATGGATGGGCTTGAATTTATAGTTGCTTTAAGCTGGTCATCCTCGTAGAATTCTACTTTATCATTGAGCCATTTTATCTCTATTATATGATACTGGTCAAGGTCATTTATAATACATCCGTTTGTTTCTGTTTCTGTTCCGTTTATACCTACTCTTCCATATGCACAGTTATCAGTAGCATGTAGGTTTCCTAGGGTTATACCTGTCCCACTATGGCTATCGTCTACTAGGCTACCTGTTTGCATGTCTCCAAGTCCAATACCAGGATAATGGAATGTTAGTTGCATTGCAAGTAATGATCTTACTGCTGTTTTTGGACTAAACTTTATATTGCTATATACTTGGTTAGGATTCTGTGTATCATGTTTTATTGCAAGTCCTTTATCTAATACTTTTACAATATAGACTCCTGTTCCGTTTCCAATATATATACCTGTATCACTAACGTATAGTCCTTCTGGCTCATAGTTTGTTGTTGTTGCTACTAGTGTTGCTGTTATAGTTCCATCGTCATTCAACTGTAACTTATATACTTTTGATATGGTTGTCTGACTACCAGTTAAGTAGTATAGTTCACCATTATAATAATCGAGTCCCTGTGCTACTCCTAGTGATGTGTGGCTCCATTCCTGTATTTTTGTGAATGTTCCATCATCATTTAACTGATATAGACCTATCTTAAAATCATACGTAGAAGTGTTACTAGTAAATAGATAAATCTGACCATTACCTTTATATGCTACTAATGCACCAGAATTGTATCCTTCATTTGTCATATCCCAGCTTCTTATTTTTTCTAAAGTATCAGGGTTTACTTCATATATTTGTGGAGTATTAGAACCTCCGCTACTTATGAATAGTGTTCCTCTATCAGGAGCATAATCAATTCCTGCAGGATGAGGTGGTGCGTTCGCTGTTTCTAGTTCAACTTCACATGTATCCATATTTACTCTAGTAACATAGTTTCCATTTGCATCATAGCTTGTTATATATATTTTCCTGTTTGTCTCATCAAGTTCTATGGCTTGGTTAGGACGTCCTAGGTCAACCTTACAAATTATTTCTGAAGCTCTAGCTATTAAACTATTATTTGTAACGGTCCATTTATTAGTGTCTACTAGTTGCTGGAAATCGTCTGCTAATGGAAATGTATCATAAAGACTATTATAGTTACTGTATGATGTGTCTCCCACATACATGTATATATATCCTATTCCCTGCTGTATATTTGCTTTTACCCATATTATAGCCTTCTGATTATTCTTATCAAGCTTTTCTATCCAAAAGTAAAGCTTGTTTCCTTGTGAATCCTCGAAGTAAATATTGTCTTCTTGTATTTTATCCCAATCACTAAAATTGCTAGAGTTAAGGTCTACACGTATAGCACCAGCTATATTCTCATTAGCATTAACCTGAATCCTATACTTAACAACCTGTAAAGACATAATAAAAACACCTCTACCTTATTCTTTCTAGTATAACTTTATTTCCTCCAATCCTACTTAAAACTAAACCTCCCAAAGCTCCTCCACCTGCATATAACCACTTGTTCTTTTCTCCTGCTTTTTTTCCTGCTTCGTAGCATCCTTTGGCTTGTTCGTATAGTTCTTTTACTACTGTTATAGAAGTGTTATATAGGTCTAGTATTTTCTGTCTTAGATCGTTACATGCTTCTTGTGTTATAGCTCCTTGCTGACACCAGTAGTCTAGTGCTCCTAGTGCTGTGTCTTTACTAGCTGTTATGTTTTGGGTTCCTGTTGTATATGTGTCTCGTATTGCTTTCATCCATTTCTCTTCTTCCTGTCCACTATCGCTTGTTGCTTTGTGTAAGAGGTATAGTCCTAGGCTTATTCCTGCTCCTGCTACTGCTATTCCTGCGACTGTTGCTACTCCTCCACTTGCTCCTGCTATTGCTATTCCACCCATTACTCCGCCGAGTATAACGGCTCCGCCAATTATTGCGTATAGTGATCGTTTTACTGAGTCCCAGCCGAATCCTAGCCTTGCTATAACGCTGTATGTTAGCTTCTTGTTGTCTATATCTACCTTGTAGTCTATCACGTCCCCTAGTATTGGTGTTATTGCGAATAATCCGTTTACCTTAATAGCGTCTTCTATTGAGTCCTGTGCTATTCTACCTATTGCATATGCTACATTTGAGGTTGGTGTGTTAAGGTGAACTATTAGATACTGATACATAGTATTATAGTCTGGGAATGTTACTTGAAACTGGAGTATAGCTTTTCTAACCCAATCTGTTTCATATTGGTTTAACCCATCGTAGACTACTAGTTTTCCAAGCTTCTTACTGTTGTTATGATAGTATATGACTACTGTAAAATTGGAGCTATAAGGAATTACTGGAGCAGTCTTAGGTAGCTCTGCCATTAGACCTGTTGGTTTATGCATAACTACAATACGTTCAATCTCTCCGTCTTGTTCTGTTGGAGTTGTAATAGCTCCATTTACTGCAACTATAGTGAAAACGAAATCTCCTATTTTAAGAGTATAGTATCCCTCACTTAGATTTAGTGAGCTTAGATAGTCTCCTAGGTATATAGTATTGAGCTTATCATTAAGGTTGTAACTAGTTCCTGTTCCTACTTGAGAGCCATTAATATCATACACACTTACATTTATCGTCTTACTCGCATCAGCATAGTAGTATAAGACAGGATCAACCGTCTGACCTATTACATATACCCTCGTATTAACCATAGCTAGGTCTGACATATTATATTCACCTTTTGGTTTGTCTAACTAGAATATTGTTGTTAGAAGTATTTATTTTTGAAATAGGTAGTCGAACTGTGGTTCACGCTTACAGGTAGAACATGTATGGCATACAAAGGCTTTTTCTCCATCTGTGTATATGTCTCCGTAGACTGCTATTACTGGAACCCAATCGTCTACATCTGGGTCATAAGCCAAGCATAATATACCTAGTTTCTCGTATTTCTCCCAGTTGCTGAATACGTTTTTGAGTAGCCGTCTTGTTAGCTTTATCTTAAACATGCTTAACCGCCCTTATTATTATGGTGGTTGTTAAGCCGAATATGTATCCTATGCTCCATTGCTTTAGCTCCTTATACATTTCATCCTCTATCTTCGTCTCTTCTACATACTCATAAGCAAAAAATTGCACATAAAGGAATAGGCTTATGTAAAAATAGTTAAGTGTAAGGAGACCAGCTAAAAAACCATGTAATAAGTGAGCTATAACGTTAAGTATGTCTAGTATTCTCACTCTCTAGCCCCTAACATACCTGCTATTGCCTCAACCATCTTATCAAGGATACCCATTTCCTGTGCTCTTGCTAGTAAGGCGTCTGTGAATGTATCTACTACCTTATCAACTACCTGTGATATTTTCTGATCCAACATGTTTTGCTTTTGTAGTTCTGCTTTGACGTTTGCTTTTACCTTCTCTACTATTTCCTTAACTTCTTCATCTGTATAGTAACCCATTTGTGGAGCATATGTTGTTACTAGTCTATTGGCTACTTCAAGACTCTGTAACATCTCCTTAAGTGTTGATTGAGCCTTCCACTCTGACATATAACCCATTATTCTATCTAGTATATCGAGAACAAGCATAATGGTTTCTCCGTTGATTGATTCATATCGCTTGTATGCTAAGCCTGACTTTATAGCGTCTTTTATTATTTCACTCTTCTTTTTGCCTGTTATACGTGCTTCTTTTTCTATCTCGTCAAAGAGCTTTGGATCAGTCCTCTTTATTATACCACTAACCTGTCCTGCCTCTAATTCATCCTTTGAGAGCTTATTTTTAGGCATTTAGGAACCACCCCTTTACTCTCTCGTAGTCATCAATATCCTTAAACTTTATGACTATCATATTGTCTGAATCAACAAAACTTATGTCTGCATGTTTGAATAGTTCATCTAGTATAACATTTTTGAAGGAGTTTACTAGCCTTAGGATTGTCTCACGCTTAACCATAGTTGTATCACCTTCTAAGATATTAGTATATGCCTAAGAATAATATAAGGTTATCCCAGTAGACCCCTGTATTTCCTGTGGAACCACAAACACTTCCAGTTCTCGATTGTTTAGTTTTGACTTGCCTTGACATGGTAACAACCCCTTAATATTTTACTAAGAAATACTGAAAAGCCGGGAAAATGGGAAATCGCATTTTTGCGTAACACCCCGAAATATCTGCAAAAAATTATGGGCCCACAGAATTATACTAAATGGGCCCAAGGTTTACGGGTAACTGCCCCCAGTCTTTGGGGACACAATCAATTCCACACAAAAACAAAAATGCCAGTAGTTGTTAACGGGGTTGTTACCTATAACTTGTTAACAAATAGGTGTTCAATTACCTAATAATAAGTTTTCCAGAAATGTTATATGTAAACAACTATTATACTTAATACGTTGGTTTTAGTTTGGCTAGTTGTTTACCAAAATCCACCTTATATAATGTATAAAATGAAAAAAGAGTTAGACCTAACCCTTTAAATATAGTTGTTTACACACTTGTTTACTGGTGCAAAACCATGCAAAGCCTAAACCCGGAATTTTCCCGAATAATTGAAACCCTAAAGAAAAGAGTTCAATCCAATATTAAAGGTAAATCACTTTTTGAGTCAAAGGAGGAAATAGCCGTTATTTATTACCTAAAAGAGAAAATGGGGTTTGGTTTTACTGATATTGGCAAAATGTTAGGTGTGCATAAGGTAGTTGTGTATAGGTGGTTTAAAGGCATAAGTCAAGGACATGCAACTATTTGGGCTGGGAATAAAAACGAAAAAGTAAGTGTAAGTGTTGAAGAACTAGAGAGTTTAGCGGAAGAACTATTAAAGGCTAGTCAAAAGAAATGGCTTAAATCAGTAACTCAAAGCAAAACCATTCAACAATTTATTTCAAAGCCATTGAAAAGGCAGAAAACTAGCAAACACGGGCGTTATTATACAACTAAACAGGTTCAAAAAGTCGTTAAAACTTTCAACGATATTGCGAAAACGATTGAAGAAAAGCAAGAGTATTTCAAAAAAGAAGGTTATGAACCTTCCAATAACCCGGATTATTGGTCGGAAGATCTTGTTAGATTAGCGATAGAAACGCATTGTAAACAAAAGTATAGTGAAAAGGAAAAGCAAATCAGATGTATAAGAGAGATGAAACTAAATGTAAGAGTAATAAAACAGGATTGGTTTAAGGGTGAAATAGGTAGTGTTAGAAGTGTGTCAAAGCCTATACCTAACTCGTTGTTCTATGCGGATTATATTAAAATAAAGCAAACCGCTAAGACCCCAGAAGATAAGGCATTATGGCTTATAATAGGACTACATATCTGGGCGGGAACAAGGGAAGGCTGGGGTTCAATTGAAAATGAAATTGATAGGCTTAGGAAACAAGGCATAAGTGTAAATGTGAAACCACACAGCCTTGATCTCGACCATGAACTGGTGAACACCAGCCTAATAGGGTTAAAGTGGGATAAGGCAATACTATCAAATGAAGGCAAACTTATAGGATTTGAAATCTGGGAAAACAAGACGCAGAAAACATGGATGCTAAAGTATCAATGGCTAGATAAGGACATTACAAAAGAGCTTGAAAAAGTGTATAAATTCGCAAAG
>Ga0256831_1002249_pt1 | contig 10130 bp, 9 predicted proteins | sample 132544metaG_FD_189087 | JGI IMG/M metagenome (GOLD analysis project Ga0256831, IMG submission 189087) | Hydrothermal vent microbial communities from Lau Basin, Pacific Ocean - 132-544 | ecosystem: Environmental > Aquatic > Marine > Hydrothermal vents | place: Pacific Ocean: Lau Basin | collected...
TATAAAAATAGTATAAAATAGTACAATAAATATATATCTCATAATAAAATCCTCTCAATTTGCTTTAATATTAAATCCTCTATCTCTTCTGTTGATAGATAGCTTTTTAGTGCATAGAGGTCAATCTCACTAGCTAAAAAATTTTCAAAAGAGCTGTTTTTATTTAGATTTACTATCAGCTCCTCTAGCTTCTCTCTACCTATTGCTTGTTGTATAGGCTCTGCGATATAGACAATATAGTTATACTCTTTATAATCAAACTCAAACTCTTCAGAGTCATAATCCTCATAATTCTCATCTACTGTTAATAGATGTCTTATCTCTAAATCTTTATCTTTTAATTTATTAAACAATTTAGGATATATATCTTCTAATTTCATAATCTACTCTCCTTTTCTTAGGGTATTACTCTATAACTAATTGCTTTAGTTGGACATCTGGAGATACAAAATCCACATGCAGTACACTTCTCATTATCTATAATTGGATTAAACATACCATTAAATAGAATTGCATCATCAATACATGGCTCTTTACATGAGTAACATATAACACCCTGATGTGCGACACAGTTATCTATAGATATTTGAAATATAGCATTGAGATATGTATTATTTGTACCATCATCTAATGATAAAACATCTCTCTCACATGCAATAGCACACTCATCACAAAAGGTACAACCATTTTTAGAAAAATTAAGAGTAGGGGTTTTTGTCTCTTTATCAATAAAGATAATCTTTTCATCACAAGAAGCAACACAAGCTAAACTCTCACAGCTTGGACACTTACTCTGAAAAATAGATTTATCTTTTACATAAGGTGGGCGTATTAAAGGAGGAGTATCCTCCTTTTTTACTTGTTTTAAAGGTTTTGTAATAGATGTAAAAAAGCCTCTTCTATTTACCACTATTTTACACCATCATTCATCATATCAGCAAGGTTAGAACCTGATTTTAGGTTACTTGTTAATCCATCTGGTTTAAAGGTATTTCCTACAGCAGTTTGAACATTTGCTTGAGGTGCATGACATTGTGAACAGTTATATCTACCTTGATAGAGATGATTTAATTTTTTAGCTTTTGCTAATTTAATATCACTAACATTTCCAATATCTCCATCTCGTCCAACTTTTTTACCCTCTTTAATTAATTCACCATTTTTTAGAGTTGTTGTTGGTCTATAGTTTGTAAAGTGAGATGGTGGAATTGGTGTTGCACCCATGCTCTTTGCTACATTTGGCATATGACATCCAAGACACTTATTATCATTTTTTGTAATTGGAAGTAGTCCTTCTGTTGAGTGAGGTATCATTGGTGGTGCATTAACAAAAGCTCTCTCAAATTTGGGTGCAGCTCCAGGAGCTGGTCTATCATATTTAATATTAGCAGGTTTTACATCTTCTTCTTTAAAGAGAGATTTTTTTCTCAAACCCAAAATAGTCTCATCAATTACTTTTTTATTTCCTAAATCCTCTTTTTCAATTCTATTTTTATCAGCTACTTTTGCATTAATGTCAACTACTTTTGTAGTTGATTTAGTCTCCTTAGTCTTTACAGAAGTTTTACTATCTCCTCCACCTTTAATAGCATTGGCAATATCATTAATATCTGCCTCATTTAAAGATGTTACTTGCCCTTTCATAATCGCTTTCATAGAGCCACCATAAGAGCCATCTTTATATCCTTTAAGTGCTTTTACAATCTCTTCTTTTGACATATCTTTTACAACTTTAGATACACCCATAGCCTTACTCTCAAAGTTTGCTCCATGACACCCTTTACAAGCAGCTATACTTGCACTATAGAGTGCTGAAGCAGTTAATAACGAACTCAATGTCACTATCTTAATAACTCTTGTCATTTTCTCTCCTTTAACTTTTTTTATTTAATTTTTTAATACTAAAACCTAAAGCATCTTCTTTACAAACATCGATGCAACGACCACAGTTAGTACATTCTCCATCTGTTATAAAGATACTCTCTTTATTAATCATGTGCAATACTTGATTTTCTGGACATACAATTTTGCACTCCATACAGTTTGTACATGCTTCATGATTATGTTTTACTCTAATAATACTTTTTTTACCAATAATTGAATAAGTTGCACCTAATGGACATAGATGTCCGCACCAGCCATTTTTAACTCCAAATAAATCAAAAAGAAAAATAGCAATTACTACGGCAATACCTGTACCAAAACCAAATATAATACCTCTTTGCATAATAGTAATAGGACTGACTGCTTCAAAAGCAGCAATTCCGACAATAGCAGACACAATAAGACCCAATACCATAATCCAATAGCGTGTTCTTCTTTTTAAAAAACGGTAATTTACCTCTTCTTTATCTAATTTTAGTTTTCGTCTAAGCCAATTTGCTAAATCAGTCACCATATTAATAGGACAGACCCAACTACAGAATGCTCTTCCACCAACTATCATATAAAAAAGTGTAATAATTAATGCTCCAATAATTACATCTGCACCTATTAAAAAACCTGCAGATAGAACTTGTAATGTAGTGTATGGGTCTGCTAATGGGATAACTCCAAAGAGTAGGGAAGAGCCAAATGTTCCTTGTAAAATATGCCAGCCATAAGCATTGGCAGAAAAATAGAGAAACATTAATCCAATTTGTGTTGTTCTTCTAAAAATTAGATATTTAAAACTTTTCATTAATACTCTATCTCCCTATTGAGGTAATCTGATGGCGATTGTTTACTTCTCTCATCATGAGTCTCAATTTCATCAATTTTTCTATCTCCTACTCTCTGTTGGTCTCTTTTATCCCAACCTTTAACATAATGATTTCCAACTTTTCCTGTAGCATACTCTCTAGGAAGTACAAAGATGGCAGATTTTTCAGTAATGCATGCCTTTTCACAAAGTCCACAACCTGTACAGACATCAGAGTGTACAACTGGAAGTAAAAAGGCGTGTTTTCCTGTTCTTTCATTTTTTTGATATTCTAGCGTAAGTGCTTCATCAAGTAGAGGACATGCTCTATAACATGCATCACACTGTAAGCCCCAATAGGCAACACATGACTCTTTATGTACTACTGCTAAACCCATCTTAGCTCTATTTATATCAAGCTCATTTTTTTTATTAAGAAGAGATTTCATATCTAAAGCTTCAGATGGACATGCAGGTACACAAGGGATATCATCACACATATAACATGGAACATCTTTAGGGATAAAATATGGTGTACCAATAAGTCTATGGTCACCACCTTTTGCCATTTTCAAAGTTCCCTCTCTTTGAGTTCCATCTCTATTTTTGTTACTTTCACGATTAGCACAAGCTTCAGCACATAGTCCACACTTAATACATACATCTAAAAACTGCTCTTCAGGTATTGCTCCTGGTGGTCTAAGCACTAATGGTGAAGCTTTTGCCTCATCACAATAGCCACTCCACAACAATCCACCAAGAGCTGTAAGACCTACGCTTTGAAGAGTCGTTGCCATAAACTTTCGTCTATTGTTGTTGGAGTTCTTCATAATCTACGCCTTAGTAATTTTTACAGCACATTTTTTATAGTCTGTCTGTTTAGACATTGGACATGTTGCATCAAGACATACTTTATTGATAAATACTTTTTCATCAAACCAAGGTATAAATACTAACCCTTGAGGTGGTCTATTTCTTCCTCTTGTCTCAATTCTAGCTTTAACTTTACCTCTTCTACTCTCAACCCATGCCAACTCACCTCTTTTTAACCCTTTAGCTTTTGCATCTTTAGGGTGCATATAACATAAAGCTTCTGGAACAGCACGATATAGTTCAGGTACTCTCATAGTCATTGTTCCAGAGTGCCAATGTTCAAGAACTCTACCTGTACATAACCAAGTATCATAATTCTCATCTGGCATTTCTGGTGGATCCATATATGGTCTTGCAAATATTTTTGCTTTATTTGGTAGAGCATATTTACCAAGTTTTTTATCTGGACCTGTTAATGTTCCTTGAAGAATATTTTTAGCGAGTGGTCCATAGAATGCATGAGTTGATTTACTTCCACTCTTCTTAACAGCTTTTGCTGCATATGGGTCATACTTAACATTAAATCTCCACTGTGTCTCTTTTCCATCAACAACAGGCCACTTAAGTCCTCTTACTTTATGGTAAACTTCAAATGGTGCTAAATCGTGTCCATGTCCTCTACCAAATGACGCATACTCCTCAAATAGATATTGATGAACCATAAATCCATAACCCTTAAATACCTTTCCATCTCCACCTTTAACATTTCTACTATCTCCAATACACTCAGAGTTATCAAAACCTTTTTGTGGAAATTTATTAAGGTCTATTTTGTACTCTTTACCTTTGTTTGCATAGAGGATTTCAAACATAGTTGTATCTTCTTTATATCCCATTTTTTTAGCATCAGCAATTACATTTGGAAGTTTTTTCCCATTTCTAAGTGTATATTCACCCCAAAGGTCTTTAACAGTAAATCTTTTAGAGAACTCCATCCATTGCCAAGTATCACTCATTGCATCACCTACAGGCAGAACTTGCTGTCTCCAGTGTTGAGTTCTTCTCTCAGCATTCCCATAAGCTCCCCATTTTTCATAAATCATTGCTGATGGTAATACTAAATCAGAAACCATAGCTGAAATACCAGGGTAACCATCTGAGGTTACAATAAAGTTATCCATCTCTCTAGCTGCTTTAATCCAATGTTTTGCATTTGCACTATCTTGATAGGCATTACATACATTAACCCATGCAAATTTAACAACACCATCTTCGATATCTCTATGGATTTTCATAATATGTTGATTACCTACAGGATTAAGTGTTCCTGCTGGAAGTCCCCAAATTTTTTCAGCTTTTGCTCTATGTTTCGGATTTTTAACCATCATATCAGCTGGAAGTCTATGACAGAATGTACCAACCTCTCTTGCTGTACCACATGCACTAGGTTGTCCTGTTAGAGAGAATGCCCCATTACCTGGAAGTGCTTGTTTATTTAATAGGAAGTGAACATTATATGAGAGCGTATTTACCCAAGTACCTCTTGTATGTTGGTTCATACCCATTGTCCAGAAACTTACAACTTTTCTATCTTTTTCAATATATAGTGCTACTAAATCTTTAAGTTTTTTCTTAAAGCTTTCAAGAGATTCATTAGGGTCACCTTTTGCAATTTTTGCCACATAGTCAAGTGTAAATGGCTCTAAAGATTTTTTATACTCTTCAAAAGAGATTTTCCAATGTTTAAGAGTTCCAGCAGTATTTTTCATCACATCTCCCTCTTTATATCCATAGGGTGCAAGTGCTGGTGCTTCTTTTGCAGAGATTTTCTTACTCATTTCTTTAGAAATTGTCTCCATCTCTTTTGCTGTATATTTACCCTCTTTAAGAGATTTCTCACCTGCTCTTCTCATCCCATAACCGATATTTGTAGGCCCTGCTGCAAATACAATATTCTCTTTTACAAAATTCCAATCAATGGCTTCTGGATGGTTAAATACAATCTCATGTGCAATATAGTTCCATAGTGCAAGGTCAGTATTTGGAGAGAAGATGATATTAAAATCACCAAGGTCACAAGTTCTATGTGTATAGGTTTGAATATTAACAACTTTTACTTTATCTGGATTAGAGAGTTTTCTATCAGTTACCCTAGACCATAAAATTGGATGCATCTCTGCCATATTTGAACCCCAAGTTACAATAGTATCTGTAATTTCAATATCATCATAACATCCACTTGGCTCGTCAATACCAAATGTTTGATAGAAACCAACAACAGCACTTGCCATACAGTGTCTAGCATTTGGGTCAATAGCATTTGAACGGAAACCTGCTTTCATCATTTTTTGAGCTGCATACCCTTCCATAACAGTATATTGACCAGAAGCAAATACAGCTACACCTTCAGGACCAGACTCTTTTAGTGCTTTTTTGGCATGTTTTTCCATCTCATCAAATGCTCTTTGCCAAGATACAGGTTTAAATTTACCTTTTTTATCAAATTCACCCTTATCATTCATACGAAGAAGAGGAGTTTTAAGTCTATCTGCTCCATACATAATTTTTGCATTAAAATATCCTTTAATACAGTTAAGTCCACGATTTACAGGAGCAGCAGGGTCACCTTTTACTGCAACAATTCTTCCTTCTTTTGTTGCAAGCATAATTCCACAACCTGTACCACAGAATCGACAAGCAGCTTTATCCCAACGCCAACCTAATTCTGCTTCTTTTGCTTTTGCTTGAGCCTCTTGGGGAATAGCAATTCCTACAGCAGAAGCTGCTGCTACAGCTGCTGAACTCTTTAAGAAATCTCTTCTATTTAAAGCCATTCTACTTCCTCCTAAATAATTAGTTTGCTATAAATAAATTTTTTATAACATAAATATAAGAATATCATAACTGTTTTCAATAAATATTGATATTAGTCAATTATATACTTCTCTAAAATTTTTGGAATAGTCACCGTTCCATCTTCATTTTGATAATTTTCCATAATTGCAATAAGAGTTCTACCTACAGCTAATGCTGAACCATTTAATGTATGAAGTAATCTATTTTTTTTACCATCTTTAAATCTTATCTTTGCTCTTCTTGCTTGAAAATCTTTTGTATTTGATATTGAACTAATCTCTCTATATCTATTTTGTCCAGGTAACCAAACCTCTAAATCTATAGTTTTAGATGCTGAAAAACCTAAATCTCCACCACAAAGCTCTACTAATCTATGAGGTAGTTTAAGTTTAGTTAAGAGATTAGAGGCATTTTCTACCATCATATTAAATATCTTTTCACTCTCTTCAGGGAGAGATAATGCCACCATCTCAACTTTATCAAACTGATGTTGTCTTATCATACCTCTTGTATCTCTACCTGCTGAACCCGCCTCTTTTCTAAAACATGGAGTATATGCTGTTAATAGTATTGGGAGTTGCTCTTTTTTTAAGATTTCATTATTGTATATATTTGTAAGTGGGACTTCAGCTGTTGGGATTAGATATAGCTCTTCACCCTCAATTTTAAATAAATCATCACTAAATTTTGGTAGTTGTCCTGTGCCTTGTAGCATATTATAGTTATTGATAAATGGAACATATACCTCTTCAAATCCCATCTTTCTATTTTCATTTAAAAAGAAATTTATTAAGGCTCTCTCTAATCTAGCAGATTCTCCTCTTAAAATAGAAAATCTACTCTTAGCTAACTTTACGCCTCTTTGAAAATCTATCCAACCATTTATCTCTGCTAACTCCCAATGCTCTTTTGGTCTGAAATTAAATTCTCTTGGAGTTAGAACTTTTTTTATCTCTACATTATCATCTTCATCTACTCCAAAAGGTACAGATTCATCAGGAAAATTTGGTATATTTAAGGCAATATTTTGTAATTTGCTGTTTGCAACATTTGCTTTATCTTGAAGAGAAGCTATAAGCTCCTTATTTTTATCTACTTTAGATTTAAGTTCAGATATATCTTTACCTTCTCTTTTATATTCTCCAAATAGTTTTGACATTCTGTTTTGATTTGCTTTTGCCTCTTCTAGTTGGTTATTTATCTCTTTTAACTCTTTAAACCTATTTTTTAACTCCTCTAAAAGAGAGTTATCTACACCTTTTTTATTTAATCTATTAGTAGCTTCATCAAAGTTTTTTTCTAAATATTTTAAATCTATCATCTTAATATACCTATTTTTTTCAAAATTATATCCTTTTTGATTTAGAATTTATCGATAAAACTTGTAACTTGACACTCCTTAAAGGTCATACTCCCCGCCTCTTCTTGATTTATCAATTTTAATTTAAAGCTCCAATATGCAACCTCTCCACCTTCACTACTACCACAATCGGAGATACTTTTTACTTCGCTATTTTCTTTAAAATCTATAATCTTTAAATTTTTCAACTCATAGTTACAGACAACTTTTGCATTTCTTACCCAAAATCTATCTTCTGTTCCTGTATCTATCTCAAAAGCAAATGATTGTCTAGGAATAACAGTTGTATTGGCATCAATATTTATGGCATCTGGAGTTTTTACACCCTCAAAACTATGAAGTGTTTCAAAATGAACCTCTCCACTTCTTTTACTTTTACTAGAGAAATTTACACCTAATGCTATCTTTTTTCCTATCATATATGCAGGAAATTTTAGAGTTACATAGGTTTTCCCCTCATTATCAAGTTGATATATTCCATCTGTTGAGTCAATTTTTAATTCCCACTCTTTAGACTCACTGCTACATATTTCATTGTAATAGTTATGTCCTACTGCAAATCCTAAGTTATTATGGCTATTTCCATGATAAGAATCAACTAAACCTAGAGTTTTTTTAGTGTAGTTATATGGGTCTATATCCCATTTTCCTAATGCCTCATTTGCATCAACTGAGCCAAATAGAAATAGGAAATCTCTAGTTGTATCTATATTACCAAATATTTCTCTATCAACTTTAAATGATGCACTGCTACTCTCTTTATCTGCTACAATCTGTCCTTTTGTTGAAGCAAATTTTCCGTAAAGTATTCTATTTCCATTTTCATCTTTTGCAAAGTCTGCCATAGCAGAGACACTTATTTTAGACTTAATATTTACTACATTATTATATTTATCTGAAGCTGAAACTAAGAATTTCTGCTCAAACCATTTTGTCTTTTCATTATATTCAACTCCTGCAGAGTTAATAGAGAAAGCAGATGGCTCTCCTGATAGAACAGTTAATGAGGTTGTGGTATTTAAATCATAAACTTCACCTCTATTATTGGTATAATTTACAGAGACATCAAAATTGACAACACCTGATTTATTATATGTTTGAATATATAAATCTATATTATTCTTCTCTTTAAATGTTAAACTATTATGTGTTGCTCCATTATCATTAATATAGTTATTTGGGTCAATAAATTTTGCTTTTGATGGGTCACTACTTCTAATTGTAATTGAGTGAACTCTATCTTCTCTTACACTCTTATTACTGTCTAAATTTACAAAAGAGAGTTTATATCTCTTTTTACTATTTAGCTCTACTTTAGGTTGATTATCTTGTGCTAAGAGTACTACTCCATAATCAAAAATAGAGGTAGTATCCTCATGAGTTAAATTTCCATCTATTGTTATTGGTTTATAATTGGAGATATATTTTACAACATTTGAAGTTCCATCATAGTTTAAATTGCTATTAGCACTTATTTTATAAGCATTTGGAGTACAAGGATTTATAAATTTAGCTATAAGTGTGATTTTTTTACTCTCATATGGTTTATTAAATTTAATTGTATGATTTAGAATATCAAGCGAACTACTACTAGTCTTACAAGCATTTAAATCGACTACTATATCAGACAACTCAACAGCTACCCCTTTGGAGTAGTTATTTTTCAGAGAAAATTCCATATAAAATTCATCTTTTTTAGGACTAATTAGAGTTTTTCCTGTTGTAATCTCTATATTATTCTCAGAAGATGTGTCTCTTGTATTTATCTCTCCACTTCCACAACCTACAAACAATAGTATTAAAAATATTAAAATAATTCTATCTTTCATCTATATCTCCTTAATATAAATAGTTAACAGCAAATACAATACTGCCTATATCATCAACTTTATTAAGATTTGAAATTGAGTATCTATATCCTAAATCAAAATCAACTTCTCTTAAAACATTCCAAGCAAGTCCCACCTCTCCACCATATATATATCCACTATCTTCTATAGAGGCTTTACTATCTACATATTTGACCCAACCAATATGTCCACCAATATATGGTTTAAAAATAATATTATCAGTTTTATATAGGTTAGCCCATACAAATCTATCAAATGAAATCATTCCTCTAAAATAGTTTTGATTATCTTGATTAAATCTATGTCCAGATATAGTTGTCCTCCACTGTTCATTTTGAGCTCCAATCCTGAAACCAAACTCAATTCCATTAGTTGAGTTTGGAACACCTATAACATTTCTTGATTGTACACTCCCATAACCTGCTTCAATACCAAGAAATCTCTCCGAACTAAACTCATCTCTAGCAAAAGTAATGGTAGTAAATAGAATAGTTATTAAGAGTATTTTATTATACATTTTATAATCCTTTACAGTTTAAATCTATTTATTTATTTAAATTTAATAGTACTC
>Ga0256831_1002250_pt1 | contig 10130 bp, 9 predicted proteins | sample 132544metaG_FD_189087 | JGI IMG/M metagenome (GOLD analysis project Ga0256831, IMG submission 189087) | Hydrothermal vent microbial communities from Lau Basin, Pacific Ocean - 132-544 | ecosystem: Environmental > Aquatic > Marine > Hydrothermal vents | place: Pacific Ocean: Lau Basin | collected...
GGTTCCCCCCCGCAGTTCCCCGGAAAGGCGCGACAAAGGGGGATGGGATGAACGCCTAAACATCTATCTGCTTCTTTCCGATGTTCTCTTCGTATGACCATGATTGCTTTGGGCGCCAAGCGCATCCAGATCGCGGCGGAAGAGGCATGAGCGAACCGCAAAACAGGAAACGAATTCTAGAGGAGCTGGCGCCATCGGTCCTCCTTGCCGATCCAGGCGACCGTGACTCCCTTATAAAGCTTGCCTCCGACCTGGAGGCCCTGGCGGAGGAGGCCGCATCGGGGTCTCCTTCCGGCCTTCCCGAAAGACTCCATCGTCTCGCGGAGGAGATTAAGGCCCTGGAATCCATGCCCCTCGAAAAAGCCCAAGAGAAGATGGAAGAGCTTCGAGAAGAGGTCTCCCGTCTCCTCGAGGATCCTTTTCCGGGCGAGTCTCCCGGGAAAGGAGGAGCACAGGAAAAGGCTCCCCCTTCCCCCACTCCCGGGAACGAAGGGTTCGCCCTTCCGGAATTCGCGGACGAGGATGTCTTCCAGGAATTCCTTGCCTCCTCCCGGAACGCCCTGGCCGAGGTGGAGAGCCTGGCCCTCTCCCTGGAGGACCAGCCGGACAAAGCCCTTCCGGACCTCAAGAGAAAAATTCACACATTGAAAGGGGAAGCGGGGCTACTGGGTCTTGCCGACTTGGAACAAGTCTGCCACACCCTGGAAGACTTCCTGGAGACCCATGAACCCGGGGCGAAGACCGTCGACCTTCTCCTGGAAGTGAAAGACTGGATCGCCCGGGCCCTGGAGGCCTACGGTAACCGCGTCCTTCCTCCTGAGGGAGCGGGAAGGATCCTTCACCTCCTGGAAGAGGTCAACGGGGAAAGTGGAACCGTTCCTTCCCAGGAAGAGAGCGGCTCCTCTTCTCCCCCCGGGGAATCGGACCTGGAGACCTGGGACGAGGACTCCCTCTCCCTGGCGGAAGAATTCCTCGAGGAAGGAGGAGAGGGGATCACCAAGGTGGATGAGACCCTTCTCGCCGCCCAGGAAGAGGCACTTTCCCCTGAAGACGTGGACGCGCTCTTCCGGGTTTTCCACACCATCAAGGGCCTGGCGGGCTTCCTGGAACTGGAAGACATCACCCGCCTCGCCCACAACACGGAGGCTCTCCTTGACCAGGCCCGGAAAGGCGTCCTGACCATCGAGGGGCCCCTGCTCGACCTCCTTTTCGATTCCACAGAAACCATGCGGAGACTGATGGAGAGCCTCAAGGAGGCCGTCGCCCGCGGAAAGAAACCCGCCAAGGGATCGAACCTGGAGGAGATCCTCACGCGCCTGGAGGAAGCGGCGAAGGGAACATCCTCCAAGCCGCAAGGGGTGCAGGAAAACCCTCCACCAACCTCCCCCCAAAGTCCCTCGTCATCCGCGAATGAAGTCCAAGGGGATCGAGGGGAAAGAAAAGAGCCGGAAAAGGACCTTGCCAAGCCCGACCCTCCCCGGAAAAAGCCGCAGGCACAGACAAGGCCAACCAAGCTCAGGGAATTCGTGAAGGTGGATCTCCAGAGGGTGGACACCCTGGTCGCCCTGATCGGGGAACTGGTCATCGCCGAGACCATGGTGGTCAACGCCCCGGAACTGGAGAAAACATCATCCCCCAAACTTCGCAAGCAGATGGCCCAGATGTCCAAGATCACCAACGATCTCCAGGACATCGCCACAAGGATGCGAATGGTTCCCGTGCGAGACGTCTTCCAGAAGATGGCCCGCATGGTCCGGGACCTTTCCCGCAAGACCGGCAAAGTCGTGCGGACCGTGATCGAGGGGGCATCCACGGAGATCGACCGGGGGATGGTGGAACAGCTTGGAGATCCCCTGGTGCACATCATCCGCAACGCCGTGGACCACGGCATCGAAACTCCAGAGGAGAGGGAAAGAGCGGGCAAACCCCGGGCAGGAACCATTTACCTCCGGGCCCGCCACCAGGGAGGCAACGTGGTCATCGAGGTGGCGGACGACGGCCGGGGCCTCGACCGGGCCGCGATTCTGGCAAAGGCCAAAGGGAAGGGCCTGGTCAAGGAGGAAGAAAACCTGACGGACAAGGAGATCTACAACCTCGTCTTCGCCCCGGGCTTCTCCACGGCCAAGAAACTCACCGAGATCTCGGGCCGGGGAGTCGGAATGGACGTAGTCAAACGGAACATCGAATCGATCCAGGGTTCCGCATCCATCTCCTCGGTCCCCGGAAAGGGTTCCACCATCCAGCTCATCCTTCCCCTGACCATGGCCATCATCGACGGCATGCTGATTACCTGCGGGAATGAGAGATACATCATCCCCACCCTCTCGGTGGTGGAATCCATCAAGCCCAAGGAAAACATGGTCTATACCCTGGCGGGAAAGGGGGAAGTCCTTTCCGTCCGCGGGGAAATCTTCCCGCTTTACCGCCTGGCCCTGCTCCTTGGCGTTCCCGGGGCCATCCAGGACCCCCTGGAGGCCCTGGTGGTGATCGTGGAATGCCACGGAAAGAAGATCGGGTTTCTGGTGGACGACGTCCTCACCCAACAGCAGGTCGTAATCAAAGGACTCGGGGACGGACTCTTGAATACGAAGTATCTCTCAGGGGCGGCCATCCTCAATGACGGGAGGGTCGGCTTGATCTTGAACATGGCGGAGGTCGCCACCTTGGGAAACACCAACCGTAACCGTCCGGAAGGACGCTAAGGGGCGGAGCCGAACGAGGAACATCGACCGAAGGACGAGCAGACAGAGGAAAGGTCCGGGCCCGAGACCACTCCGGGGCCGGGGGAGGAAAGCAGATGACCACAGTGGATCCACCCGCCGCCGGGAAAAAGGCGGCTCACAGCCCATCCGAAATGAATCACCTTGCCGGGAAATACATGACCTTCAAGCTCGCCGAGGAGGAATACGGCCTTGAAATCCTGAAGGTGAGGGACGTGATCGGCCTGATGGAGATCACCAAAGTACCCAGGACTGAGGACTACATCCGGGGGGTGATCAATCTCCGAGGGAAGGTCATCGCCGTCGTGGACCTGCGGCTGAAGTTCGGCATGGCGCCGACGGAGTTGAGCGACCAGACGGTGATCATCGTGGTCCAGTTGGTCCGCGACGGCAAAGAGTTCACCATGGGGATCCTGGTGGATGAAGTCCTGGAGGTGCTGGACATCGGCGCCGACCAGATCGAACCTCCCCCGGATTTCGGAAACCAAGGGATGGAGACGGACTTCATCCTGGGAGTCGGAAAAGCGGAAAACCGGGTGATCATACTCCTGGACATCGGGAAGGCCCTCAGCCCGGGGAACGCCGAAACAGTCCGGTAGAACATGGCGCTTCCGGGATCTTCTGGAGAAGACTTTGAAATCGAAACCGAATAGAACGAAGGAAGGGTAAGATGACCACGACGACCAAAACGAAATCCCCCAGGAAAGGGAAGGCCGGGGCCGCTCTCCGGGAAACCTTGCTGAAGGAGACCGGCGCATACGTGTTCGCCACGGACGCAAAGGGGAGGATCCTCTTCTGGAGCGCCGGAATGGAGGAGATCACCGGCAGAAGCATGAAAGAGATGGAAGGAAAGAGGGCCTGGCAGGGCTTCTTCGAGGAAGGGGGGAAGACGCCCATCCACTCGGCCATCCTCTCGGGGCTCGTGGAAAAGGAAGAGGCATTCTCCTGGGAGGGTTCCAAGGAGTATACCTTCACGGCGAAACCCGTCTTCAACGAGGACAAGTCCTTGGCGGGGGTAGTGGCCCATTTGGAACCAAAGCCGTTGAACAAACTGGCCGAGCAGGCCATGAATAACCTGAACAACCTCCCCACGCCGGTCTTGCAGATCGACAGGGATTTCAACATCCTCTTCCTGAACAAGAAGGGTTGCGAAATCCTCGGCGTCGACCAGGATTCCCTAAAGGGCCGGAAATGCTACGAACTCTTCAAGACCACTCACTGCCGGACGCCCAAATGCTGTTGCGCCCGGGCCATGGACACGGGCTCCCAGGCCACCGACGAGACCGTGGTGGATCCCTCCGGCATCAACATGGACATCCGATACACCGGGGCTCCCGTCAAGAACGACAAGGGCGAAATCGTGGGGGCCTTGGAATACGTCCTGGACATCAGTGACCAGAAGAAAGCGCTCAACGAAATCGTCACGGTGGCGGAAGGGCTCGCCTCGGGCGACCTCAACGTCCAGATGAGTACAGACTTGAAGGGGGATTTCAAGACCATCGCCGACAACCTCAATCAGGGGATCTGCGCTCAGAGGAATATGCTCCGCGAAATCGTCACGATGGCGGAAAAACTCGCCTCGGCCGACCTCACCGTCCGGCTGAAGGGCGATTTCAAGGGGGATTTCAAGATTATCGCGGACAACCTCAACCACGCGATCGAAACCCAGCACGAAGACATGACCAAGATCTTCGAAACGTTCCAGCAGATCACGGCCGCTTCCAAGCAGGTCACGACCAGCACCGAGTCCACCGCCCAGGGGGCCTCGGAACAGGCAAGCGCTCTGCAGGAGGTCTCCAGCGCCCTGGAACAAATCTCCGGGCAGACCAAGCAGAACTCCGACAACACCCAGGAGGCCAAGGCCCTGGCCCAATCCACCCAGGAAGTCGCCAACAAGGGTTCCGAAGGAATGAAACTCCTCCTGGACTCCATGCACAAGATCAAGAAATCCTCCGACGAAACCAGCTCGATCATCAAGGACATCAACGAGATCGCTTTCCAGACCAACCTCCTGGCCCTCAACGCCGCCGTGGAGGCGGCCCGGGCCGGAGACGCGGGAAGGGGGTTCGCCGTAGTCGCAGAAGAGGTTAGGAACCTGGCCCTGCGTTCCAAGGAAGCGGCCAACAAGACGGAGCAACTAATCGCCCTTTCCACGAAGCTCGCCCAGGAGGGTGTGCAGGTTTCCCAGGACGCCAACGAAAACCTCAGGGAAATCGTAGATTCCATTTCCAAGGTCAAGGACCTGGTAGCCGAGATCGCCGTGGCCAGCCAGGAACAGGCTTGCGGGGTGGAACAGATCAACAAGGCCATTTCGGAAATGGAAAAAGGCGTGCAAGAGGCCGCGGGCAATGCCCAGGAATCCTCGAGCGCGGTTCAAGAACTCGCGGGGCAGACCCAGGAACTCTTCTCCATGGTGGCCAAGTTCAAGCTCGACCGGAAAACCCCCGAGGTTGTTTCCCCCCAAGTGAAACCCATGAGACCCGGAACGCCGGCGTGCGGAGCCAAACCTCCCGCAAAAAAGTCCGTCGAGGAACTCATCCCCCTGGACGAAGAAGAGGACTTCGAGGACTTCTGAGAAACCTTGGGGCGGCCCGGCGATCCCGGGTCGCCCCGCAGGCGAGGGTCCATGGACCAAAAAGTTTTCGAAAGATTCTCCCGAATCGCCTACCAGGAGGCGGGGATCCACCTGAGCGAGGCGAAGAAGACCCTGGTCTCCTCCAGGATCTCCAAGCGCATGCGTGCCTTGGGCCTCTCCAGGGAAATGGATTACCTGGCCCTCCTGGAAAAAGATCCCAAGGGAGAGGAGAAAAACCGTTTCCTGGACGCCATCACCACCAACTACACCAGGTTCATGAGGGAAGGGGACCACTTCCAGTTCCTCTCGGAGTGGGCCAAGCGGGCCGAGAGGCAAGGAAAGACCCGGTTCCGGATCTGGTGCGCCGCCGCCGCGAGCGGGGAGGAACCCTATTCCATCGCCGTCACCATGCTGGAGGCCCTGGGGAACAGAAAGGCCGACCTCAAGATCCTGGCCACGGACATCTCCGAAGAGTCCCTGGCCCAGGCGAAGGAAGGGGTCTATTCCCTCCAGGCCGTCCAGCCCCTGACCAAGGCCCAGAAGATCAAGTATTTCGAAAAAGAAAAAGGGCGGGAAGGTGAGACCCTGTTCCGAGTAAAAAGGGAGGTTCGGGAGATAATACTCTTCCGCAAGTTGAACCTGGCCAAGCCGCCCTACCCCCTCAAAGGCCCGCTGGACGCGATCTTCTGCCGGAACGTCATGATCTACTTCCAGAATCATACCCGGCAGGGGATCGTGAGGGAGGCTGAACGCCTTCTCCGCCCTGCAGGGCTTTTCATCATCGGCCATTCGGACACCCTGGCGGGAGTGCAGACCGAACTGGTCACCATACGCCCCTCCCTCTTCATGAAAAGAGCGGAAGGCAGGCACACCAACTAAATAACGGAGGTAAATGTAAATGGGCGAGGCCCTGCGCTCGGCGAACAGAAAAAGAAAAGCCTCCCCCCTTGTAGTGGGCATGGCGGACATGGCGGTCAGCGACAACCCTGAAAAGGTGATCGTCACCTACGCCCTTGGGTCCTGCATCGCCCTGGTCCTCTACGACCCGGTCCGCAAGGCGGCCGGGATGCTCCACTACATGCTTCCCCTCTCCCAGACGAACCCGAAAAAAGCCAAGAGCAATCCCGCCATGTTCGCGGACACCGGGGTCCCCCTACTTTTCAAAAAGATGTTTGAACTTGGCTGCCGCAGGGAAAACCTGGTGGTCAAAGCGGCCGGCGGCGGATCCATAACGGACGAGAAAGGCGTGTTCAACATCGGCAAGAGAAACCATACGGTTCTAAAAAAGATCCTTTGGAAAAACGACATCCACATTTCCGCCGAGGACGTGGGCGGAAAGAGGTCCAGGACGGTCCACATCTACGTGAAGGACGGCCTGACCGTAGTCTCGAGCAGGGGGAGAGAGGAGGAACTATGATTACAAGGGAGGAAATCGTCTCTTCCGTCCGGGATCTTCCCATGCTGGGAGCCACCTTCGCCCAGCTCTCGGACCTGGACAAGGACGAATCTGCGAAAATCCAGGATTTCGCCCAGGTGGTCGAGACCGATCCCGCCCTCATGGGGAATCTCCTCCGCCTGGCCAATTCCGCGGGATTCGGCCTTTCCCACCGGGTGGTCACCGCGGTCCAGGCCATCTCCGTCCTGGGGAGGAAACGGTTGATGAACGTGGCCCTGGCCACGGCCTTCCGGGGGGTTCTTCCGAAAAAACTCGCCGGCTACGGGATCGATTCCGAGACTTTCTGGATCCACTCCATCGCGGTCGGAGTCTTGAGCGAAGAGATCGCCCGGACCTCCGGAATGCAGCTCAGGGAAGAGAGCTTCGTAGCGGGCTTGCTCCACGACATCGGCAAACTCGTGACCAGCACCTTCCTGGAAACGGAGGCCAAGGCCCTTGCCGAAAGTTTGGAGGAAAAAAGCCTCCTCTTTTTGGAAGCGGAAAGGGAAGTAATGGACGCGGACCATTGCATGATCGGGGAAACCGTCGCCCAAAGATGGGATCTCCCCCCCTGCATCGCGGCCGTGGCCCGGTGGCACCATGACCCAAGCGGAATGGAGTCGGCCGACGCTGAAATCCTCCAACCATTGGTGGACGCCGTCCACCTGGCGGACAGCCTGGCTCACGCTCTTGGATATGGAACGGACATCGGTGAACTCTCCCGCCGGATCGATTCCGAGGCCATGAAACGTTTGGACCTTTCCATGTCTGAACTGGAAGAAGCCGCCAGTCGGGCCGCCGGCGAGATCGAGGAAAGGAAAAAAAACCTGGACCATGGAGGGTGAGGGCGCCATGGAATACAACCTGCTCGTCGTTGGCGATTCGAAAACTTCGGGGAAGATCATTGTCAAGGCCGCGTGCATGGCCGGCCTGGAGGCCGGAGACATCCTGGAGGCCCGAAACGAAGCGGAGCCCAGGATATCCCCCCCGAAAAGAACGGATGGACCCGGTCTCCTCCAACCTCTACATGCCCGGGATGGGAGGGGTTGAACTTGTGGAGGGGCAGCCGACTTTTCGGCCTGTGTCTTCCCGGACAGCTTCGGTGACTCGAACGGAACATGGGAACCCGTCCTTCCGGAAACGAGAATCACTGAAACGGAAAACTGCTCGCGCGAAAGGGAAGCGCCTCCTTTGTCACGCTTTTCGAGGATTATGAAGGAAACCTTGTGGAACTGACCCTTTTCCCGAGAGAGGACTGAAAAGATGCCCGCGAATCCCGTAAAAGTCCTGGTCGTGGACGACTCCGCCATCCTTAGGAAGGCATTGACCCGGATCCTCTCCGCCGACCCGGACATCGAAGTCATCGGAGCGGCTCCCGATCCTTTCGTGGCGAGGGACATGATCGCCGCCGAGAAACCGGACGTCATCAGCCTGGACATAGAAATGCCCAGGATGGATGGGATTACATTTCTTCGCAAGTTGATGCGCCATTACCCGATTCCTGTGGTGATTCTCTCTTCCCTGACCCCCAAGGGAAGCGAACTGGCCGCGGAAGCCCTCCGGGCGGGGGCCCTGGCGGTGCTCAACAAGCCCAGGGCGGCCTTTTCCGCCTCCGGGATCCTGGAGGACTACGTAAACGTGATCAAGTCCGTGGCCGGAGCGGACCTTTCGAAGAACACGCTCTCCGGACAAGGGAAACCGAAAAAGGCGGCGCCCTTGGCCAAGACAACCAACCGTGTCCTTGCGATCGGAGCCTCCACGGGGGGAACCACGGCACTGGAGAAAATCCTCCTTGCCATGCCCCCCAACCTTCCAGGCACGGTCGTAACCCAGCACATGCCCGAGAGGGTCACCGCCACATTCGCCGCGAGACTCGCCAAGGAGACGGGACTGGACGTAATGGAAGCCAAGGACGGGGATTCCGTGGTCCCCGGAAGAGTCCTGATCGCTCCGGGGGGCAAACACCTCCTTCTCTCCCGGTCCGGAGCACGCTACCAGGCCACTGTCAAGGACGGCCCAAGGGTCAACCACCACAAACCCAGCGTAGACGTCCTCTTCAAGTCCGTGGCCCGGGCCGCGGGGCCCAACTCGCTGGGCGTGATCCTCACCGGAATGGGCAACGACGGGGCCAAGGGCCTCCTGGAGATGAAAGAGGCCGGGGCCTACACCATCGCCCAGGATGAGAAGAGTTGCGTCGTCTTCGGGATGCCCAAAGTAGCCATCGAACTCGGGGCCGCGGAGGAGGTCCTTCCCCTCAAGGAAATCCCGGGGCGGGTCATCCAGCTTTTCTCCGAGTCCGGTTCCCCCCACGCGGGAACGCGGAAGAAATAGACATCCTTTCCCGGCGGCGGAGGAGGGCCGGTCAGTACTTGATTCCCCTCTTCCCGCCCAACCGCCGGGCCCACTTCTTGTAGAATTCGGCCCGGGTAAATTCCACGCCCGTGATCTCTCTCAGCGCCGCCTTCACGTCTCCCCTCCAGTAGTGCCAGGCCTTCCAGCGCTTCTCCCACCACGAGGCTGGAGGATTGGATGCGGAATTCACGTCGGCCGGCCTGGGCTCGTCCAGGTGGTCCACGAGCAGGCGGAAGGCCCGCTTCTCCTTCCCCTTGGCGAAAAGGCGGATGATCTTCTGCTGGGGGACCCCGGGGGAAGCCATGTCCCAGGTCTTCTCGAAGAGGTCCGAGAGAACCTGGAAGAAGGCGGGGTGGTAGCCCAGCCTCTCCACGGCGTCCAGGCCGGCCAGGAGCACCAGGGGATCCCTGGTGAGGCCCCTCCCTCCCAGGATCTTCAGGAGGGCCTTCCGGGTCCGGGGGAAATCGAGCTTCCCCAGGGCCTTCACCGCCGCGGCCCGGACAAGCTTGGACTTGTCCGTCCTGGCCAGCTTCTCCAGGGGGCCCACGAATGAGGGATGGGCCTTCTGGACCAGGGCCTGGATTACCTCCCGGCGGACCAGGGCGGACTTGGCGGCCCGGGAGAGGTTTTTCTTGAAGGCCTTGAGCATGGCCCGGGCCTCTTTCTTGTCCGCCCGGGGAGGGAAGACGGGAGGTTTCTCCTTTTTTCTTTCCTCCTTCCCCCGGGTTGCTTTCTTCCCGGGTCCCCGAGCGGGCGGCCCGGCCTTGGAGGGGACCCTCTGGGCCGGAAGGGCCGAGGCAAGGGCCAGGAGAAGGAAGGAAAGGCGGCGGCTGGGTCTGGGTCGCATGGAAGCCGGCTCCTCTTTCAAAGGGGCCCTTCATTCTATTTCCCCCGGCCTTGGAGCTCATCCCCCCATGGGATGGAGATTTTCTTTCTTTCGGCGCTCAAGTCGGGGGGACATCCGCCGAGAATGGGAGAGATCGAAGGAACGTCAGGCGAATAGAGCCCCGTTGGAGGGGCGAAAGGAAAAGCAGGCAGGGGGTCGAAC
>Ga0256831_1002251_pt1 | contig 10128 bp, 3 predicted proteins | sample 132544metaG_FD_189087 | JGI IMG/M metagenome (GOLD analysis project Ga0256831, IMG submission 189087) | Hydrothermal vent microbial communities from Lau Basin, Pacific Ocean - 132-544 | ecosystem: Environmental > Aquatic > Marine > Hydrothermal vents | place: Pacific Ocean: Lau Basin | collected...
TGAATTATACCGCGGCTTAGTTGGCAAAAGACCCAAAGGTATGTCAGATTTCTTTTTTGACTTTTCAAATATTTATTTGCCAAGAGACAGAAAACTATATCTATACTTAGCTGAATATTTCTACATGACAAACCCAATTATAAGAGGAGCTATTCGTAGAATGGCGGCATACCCGCTAACTGGTTTTGTGTATGATGGGATAAAGGACCAAGGGCTTAGGAATACATGGAAAACTATTTTAGAGACCAAAATTAAGCTGAAATCGCTGCTAGAAAACCTATTAATAGACTATTATGTATTTGGCGGCCCATTAATAATACCGCATAAGCCATTTATTAGAAAATACAAGTGCACAAATTGTGGCGAAATGCACGACTCAATCTCTGAAATAAAATCGCCGAGCTGGTCAGATAAAGGGTTGCATTTATCTGGCACATGCAGAAAGTGTAAAACTAAAGCAAAGTTCGAGATGGTTGAGAAGCAAGACCCAGATGAGCCAGTAAGATTTGTTATTATCCCACAACATTCGTTTCTTATAGAGTACAATAGCTACACAGGAGATTCAATTGTCTATGTAGCTATTGATACAGATACTAAAAAAAAGATTAAGAAATTTGATCCAGATTATTTTGACACTTCTCCGACGATATATATTGAGGCTGCGTTTAAAAACAAGCCAATAAGATTACGAAAGGGTAAGTATTATCATTTCAAAAGGACAGGCCTTACTTCGTCAATATTCCCGGGCTATGGAGAGTCGTCCATTTTGTCAACGTTTAAATATTTGTTTTACGCTCAGATGCTACAACATGCTCAGGAAATCATAGCTAAAGATAGAATGTTGACATTTAGATCCGTACATATTTCTCCTCAGGATGCTTTAGGGTTAAACATACAAAAACTTAAAGATCATATTACCAAAGAGATAAAAGAATGGAGAAAGGACCCAAATCACATAGCCTTTTTCCCTTTTAATGTATCATTCTCTCAATTTAGCGGTGAAGGTAGAAACTTGTTTCTTGCGCAAGAAGTTGGTGCAATTAATGATATGGCTCTTGTAGGCCTTGAAGTGCCTAAGGATTTTGTATATGGAGGAGCTACGTATTCTGCTAGTTCGGTTACGTTAAGGATGCTGGAAAATTTATTTATCAGTTTAACACAGCAAGTTAATGAATTCCTCAGGTCGTTTATAATACCAACTATCGCTTCCTATTATAACTTGCCGATTGGCAATGGAGAAGATAAAATTAGACTTGCAAGATTCAAGACAGCCGATGATATACAGCTAAAGCAACTTATTATGCAATTGGCACAGCAAGGTAAAATATCAAATAAGACCTTACTTGAAAACATAGATTCCAGTCTTGACTGGGAGAAAGAATTTAATGCCATCGTTGAGGATAACTTGCGTGGTGCAGAAATGACTGCTAAGGCAGGTATAATACAGATGCGCGCACAAAATGAAGCTCAGATAGAAGGGCAATTAAAAGCATATGAAATGCAAAAGGCTATTGAAACAGGAACTGAACTAGGCGAGCCAGAACCATTTGAAAATAAAAGGTACGTTAGAATACCGACAGTTGAACAGGCGGCAGATATATTATTCTATAAACTTAAGGCCCTAAAACCTGCAGAGTTAGCTCAAGCTGCTATAAAGGCGCAACAGCAGTATCCTAATGTATATGCTCGTATGCAAGCTAAATATCCAGAATTTGCACGTAGCCTTACTGCGATGTTACAGGAGCTCAATGTTGCTGGCAGCCCAAACCCAGGTGTCAATATTGCGCCTCCTCAAGGAGCTGGGCAGCAGCCACCTCAGGAACAGCCGCCTCAACAGGCCATGCCAATGGAGCCACCTCTTCCTGAGCAGAAGCCGCCTAGAAGACAAAATCCACCAATATAGTAAATAAATGGCATATAAAAAAGTTTTAGAAGATTTAGCAAAAGAGATAGGCGGAGAAATAGCCGCCATATTCCCTGTAAAATTTAGAGATTACTCTATAGAATTAGCAGGTACCCCCACTATAATTTATCCGAATATCACACCGAAAGCCATCGAAAAACTTAGAGTCGACCACGCTTCTCTTCAGGCTAGAATAGAAGCCAATATAATTCTTAAAAAAGACGGAAAGGTCATAGATAAAGATAAAGTGACGCTAGGGTATGTGTATATTCCTACGACCAGAAAAACTTTCCTGATAGACGGTAAAGAATATACGCTACCAACGCAACTAAGACTAGGCCATGCTATATTCCCGCATCAAAAGGACAACGGGCTTATAACAGCTCAGCTTAATGTGTCCAAAGGGAGAGGTTTTAATATAGATATTGACCCAATAACCAAGATATTTAAAATCAAGATAGGGACAAAGATGGTAGGTCTACTCCCTGTGTTGCGCTCTCTAGGCATGCCAGACACGCAAATAGCTAGAGCGTGGGGAGACGATATATATATGGCAAATTTAAAGAAATATCCGCGCACTAAAGATGAAAAGGAGCTTAAAAAATTTAATCAGGAAATAGCAGGTAAATCGTCTGGAGACCCGAAGATAACGCTTAAGGCCATAGAGGGAATGACATTTGATCCCGAACTCAATAAGCAGGTTATTGGGAAAGCTATTGATCGTTTAAGCCCTGAGGCTTTGCTATTGGCTTCTGTTAAAATACTCAACATTAGTAGAGGGAAAGAAAAACCGGTAGATAGGGATGCAGTACCTAATAAATACGCAATAGATTTAGACGAATATTTGAAGGAACGAATTAGGTCGTCTGTAGACACTATAAGGAATAGAATCATTAGGAGAATACAAAAATATAGGACAGTCAAAGATATCTTCTCACAGGACCTGATAACGCCCAAAATCAACTCAATGTTCAAATATTACCAACAGGTTGGGTTAGCTCAACAGGACAATCCAGCAGCTTGGGCGGCAGAGTTTAAGAAGACAACGCTGACAGGCACCGGTGGGATTAACGATAGCCATCGTTTGACACTCGGAGCTATTGGTGTAAATCCGTCATCTTTCGGAGTTATCGATCCAGTATTCACCCCGGATGGAGATAAAATCGGAAGCGTGACAAGGTTAACGCATGGAGCATACACAGAAAACAGGGAAATAAAAGTAAATGTTATAGATGCTAAAACAGGCAAAAAGGTAACTGTAACAGCAAAAGAGCTGTACGGCAGTAACTGGGCTCCAGAGGATGAATATAAACTAAAGAATGGGAAATACGTGCCTGAAGAAAACCTTGTAGATGGGTTCTATAAAGGGGAAGCAAAAAGATTTAAGCCATCTGAGGTTAAATATATAGTGCCCAAGCACAATTTCTTCAATACGGTTACACTAACAATACCTTTCCTGCCATCAATACAGGGAAACAGGGCTATGCTAGCAACAAAGATGGTCACTCAAGCTATCCCGCTAAAACATAGAGAGGAGCCGTTAGTTGTTCCTACCGTGAATGGGAAAAGAGCTACTCAAGCTATCGCGAACGCAGTGGAGGACTTAACAATAAAGGCTGATAGCAACGGAACAGTTAAAACCGTAACTGATGATTATATCGATATTATCGATAGTAGCGGCAAAATAAAACGATATGAGCTTTATAATTATGCGCCATTAAACGGCGAGTCATTTATAAACCATGAACCTGTTGTCAAGGTTGGCGACAGAGTTAGAAAAGGTCAGGTTATAGCTGAGAGTAACTTTACAAAAAACAATGATTTAGCATTAGGAGTTAACTTAAGGGTAGGATATCTTCCTTTTCATGGTAAAACACTTGACGATGCTATTGTAATAAGCGAGAGCGCTGCCAAGAAACTAACTTCTGAGCATTTACATAAAATAGAAGTTCCTATAGACCCAGATAAAGAAAAAATGGATATACGTTTTTATCAATCGTTATTCCCTGGTAGGCTGACCGCAGAAAAAGCCCAGAAGCTAGGCCAAAATGGCGTTATAAGAAAAGGCGAAACAATAAAACCAGGCGACTATATATTTGTAAAGGTTAGAAAGAGACTATCAGATGCTTCTGACCTGGCAAGGGTTGACAAGACACTGGTTAAACCATGGATAGATGTGTCCGAAAAATGGGAAGAAGATGTTCCCGGGAAGGTTATACGAAGCATAGTAACACCGAGCAGAATATCAGTTCATATTGTAACCGAAGAGCCAGCTACAATAGGAGATAAATTAACAAACAGGCATGCAAACAAAGGAGTTATTAGTGCTATCATACCTGACGACGAGATGCCAAAGGTTAACGGCAAGCCGCTAGAAATATTAATCTCTCCTTTAGCTATACCTAGCAGAATCAATGTTAGCCAGATATTAGAAACAGCAGCAGCTAAGGTAGCTGAGAAAACTGGCAAACCTATAGAGGTTGAACAGTTCACAAAAGATGATCACGCTGAAATGGTAAAATCACTACTAAAAAAACATGGGCTTGTAAAAGGAGATGATTACGAAGACATCGCTGACTATAAAGGGCACAAGATAAAGGTCATGAGCGGTCCACAATATTTTTATAAATTAGAACACCAAGGGAGAAAAAAACTATCTGCAAGATACAGAGGAGCGTATGATTCAGATCTACATCCTACAAAGGGACCTACTGGCTCTGCCGGTGAGGCTATGGATACATTAACTTTATATTCTCTAATGGCCCATAATGCGAAGAAGATTCTTGATGACACCTTATATAAAGGCGAAAAGAATGAGGAATTTTGGAAGGCAGTGGAAATGGGCCTCCCCACACCGCCACTCAAAACACCATTCAGTACATCTAAATTGTTTGATCTTATGAGAGCAGCAGGGATAAACGTTGCACAAGGGACCAACATAGCTCAATTGCTTCCAGCTAGAGACAAAGACATAGAAATAATGTCTTCTGGTGAAATAAAAAACGCAGAAACTATATACGCTAAAAACCTAAAACCCATTAAAGGTGGCCTATACGATCCTACAGTTACAGGAGGACTAAAAGGTAGAAGATGGGGCCATATAAACCTTGCAGACAAAATACCTAACCCTATCGTTATCAATTATTTGGCTCCATTATATGGGTTAAAAACGTCGCAGGTTGAAGATATTGCAAGAAATAAACTATGGATAGACCCAGTAACAATGGATATATCTAGGCGTCAAAAGGAAGGATATTACACAGGATGGGATGCGTTTAAACGGTTAAATAAAAAAATAAATATAGACGAAAGGATAAAAAAGCTTAATCAAAAAGTAAAAAGAGAGAAGAATACAACAAGACTCAATTCATATGTTAGACAGCTAAGGCTTCTAAGAACACTTAAAAACAACCATATGAGTTTAGATGATTTGTTTCTATCAAAAATGCCTGTCCTGCCCCCTGTCATGAGGCCAACTTACATGTCAGAGGACGGGCAGATTATCTCTTCTGATCTTAATAAGTTCTATAGAAACGTATTATTAACATCAGAAAAATACAAAGAACTAAAAGAACTCGGCGTGCCTGATACTGATAGCACAATGAGAAAGTTAAAAGCTAAATTGTACGATGAGTATAAGGCATACCAGGGGTTAACCAAGCCTGGCAAAACAAATGATGCCTTAGGAATATTAAACTATATCAGAGGACGTGAACAAGCTAAACATGGATTCTTTTGGCATAAAACAGTTAACAGAAAGCAAGATTTATCTGGCCACGGTGTTATGGGGCCAGATATTACATTGGGGTTGAACGAAATAGCTATGCCTGAACAAATGGCATGGGTATTATATGCTCCGTTTGTTATAAGACGACTTATTAAAAGTGGGTATACTCCACTCGAAGCACGTAAACATTTACAGGACAGAGATGACGTAGCATATGCAGCTTTACAGCAAGAAGTAAAAGAAAGGCCAGTTCTTGGTAATAGAAATCCATCGCTGCATAAATACAATATATTAGCGCTGTATCCGAAGCTAGTAAAAGGAACACAGTTAAGAGTTAACCCATTGATAAATAAGGGATATAACCTTGATTTCGATGGAGACACATTTTCTATATACGTTCCCGTAACAGAGGAAGCGAAAGAAGAAGCTAAAAAAATAACACCTACAAACGTTATGATACATCCGGCAACACACAAAAGCTTGTATCATTTATTTCAGGACAGCGTATACGGAATATATTTAGGAACGGCGTCAGGAGGCAAACATACAAACTTGACATATAATGATATCGAATCTTTGCAAAGAGATTTAGATGCTGCAAAAGTATCACCGACGGATCAGATACGATACAAAGGCATGAACACGACAGTTGGAAGAGCTTTGGTAAATGAAGCAATTCCTCAAAAATACAGAGATTACAATAAACAGTGGGATAAAAAATCTATATCTGATGTTGTTAATTCCCTTGTTAAAACTGATCCAAACGAAGCTTCTAATATGATCGCTGACTTACAGCGAATAGGAGCTAAATTAGCGTTGTACACTGGGGCCACAGTCGGCTTGAGCGACCTTGATGTGCCCAAGTCCCTTAGAAATAAATTACTAAGTATAGCCGAAACAGAAATTAAAAAGCGTGGAGCTAATGCGATACCATCACTTGTTAATAAAGCTAATGAAATTATGCAGACAGCATTACCTCAGAATAGATTTGTAATAATGTCAAAATCAGGAGCAAAAGGTAACCCTGTGCAAATACGGCAAATATTACTAACACCATTATTCGTTAATGATAATTCAGGTAAGCCAATACCAAAAGTAATTAAACAATCATACTCAGAAGGACTAAAAATAACAGACTATCTATTAACACAGTTCGGTGCTAGAATGGGAGCTCTTGGCCGTAAAAAGGCAGTTGCTGAACCTGGAGCTCTAACTAAGCTTGTTGTCTCTTCGGCAGCCACAGAAGTAGTGTCAATGCATGACTGCGGTACTACAGACGGTATAGAATATCCAATAACAGAGCCATCGATAGAAGGGAGATTCTTAGCTAAACCCGCGGGTGGTAAGCCACGGAATACACTTCTCGACGACGCCACTATTGATGATCTGAAGAGAAAAGGTGTTAAAAAAGTAGTTGTGAGAAGCCCATTAAAATGTATGGCTACAAGAGGTGTTTGCCAGATGTGCTACGGGCTAAAACCTGATGGCCATCTCCCAGCTATTGGAGACAACGTTGGTATAGAAGCAGCACAATATCTCACAGAGCCGATGACACAAGCAGCTATGGTTTCGTTCCACACAGGTGGTGTAGCCACCGGGAAAACAGAAACTATGAACGTTTATGGACGTGTAGAGGAAATCTTTAAACAGCCTCAGCTTAGACCAACTGATGCTGTGTTAAGCGAGGTTACCGGGACCGTTACACAAATAAAGAAAGACCCAGCAGGAGGTTGGGATGTCATCGTTAAAGACGCTGACGGAGTTGAGCACTCACATTATGTAAACCCGGTGAGGAAAGTCATGGTTAAAGTTCGCGATAAAGTTAACGCAGGAGATGCGTTGACAGACGGGAACATTAACTACAAAGAATTCGCAAGACTAAAAGGAGTTGAGTCTGCCCAAAAAGCATTATTACACGAGTTATCAAATATATACGATAAACATATAAGAAAGACAGATAAAAAAATAGTTGAAACTGTAGTAAAAAGTATGACGACTAACGCAGTAATAGAAGACCATGGCGATAATGAATTTTTCTTAAAAGGTGACGGAATCTCGCTTAATGCAGCTAATAAACTAAACATGGCTGTTACATCAGGAATGCCTGTCAATGTAGATATCGCAGCTGGTTATAAGCTAAGGAGAAAGTATGGACCATATGACGCTGGAACACTTATAACTCCAGAAGTGATAGATACATTAAAACGAAACGGGATATATCAAGTAACTATAAAAGGCAAGCCTTTGAAAGTCCAGCCTGTTATGATGGGAGTTGCTCAGGTTCCTCCAATTTCTACAGACTGGACAGAAAGAATTCCATCGCAGAGAATGGTAGATAGGCTTGTCGATAGTACGATACGAGGACTATACGCTGATATAAAAAATCCTTTTGCGCCAATAAGCAAATATATATTGGCAAGAAACAAACAGGAGGCGATAAAATGAAAGACAAAGTGTGGATAGTGTATTCCAACATTACAGCAATATCCACTGCCTATTATGGGGTTTTTGACCAAGGCAAGAATTTAATCAAAGAAAAGTGGGAAGAGTTCTGCAGATTCGCGGCTAACGAAGGGGCTAATGCTACAAGATTACTGCCATACGCAAACTTTGGGTTAAAGAGAAAAAAGAAAGCAATAGCTCCATATATATTCGACGACGGTAAATGGGATCTAACAAGGTGGAATGCAAGGTATTTTGACCAGCTTGTTGATATGGTCAAAATAGCCAACAAGTATGGTTTGACTGTATGGTTCGATTTGTTTGATGGGTGTCAGTTCTTTAAAACAGCTAAGAACTATTCTCCATGGTATGTGAACAAGCAAGGTATTCAGCACTTTATGTACTCAAAACAGCACTCTATCAGATGGGTAAGAAAAGTCGTGCCTATACTAAAAAAATATGACGTTGCATTTTCTTTCGGTAATGAACTAACGCCTACAGGTGGGATGCAAAGCGCGAGGGACTGGTTTGTTGCAATAGCTGAAGAATTAAAACAACTTCATATTAAGACTGACAGACTTATGTTTGGAGCAAATCCTGAGAGAGGAGACTACCACAATGGGGAGTTCATACCTAAAGCAGATTACGCTACATGGCAAAAAGGAGATATTCAGAAAGTCTATGGGGAAGACGAATCATTAAAAGTATTTAGGCAAGTCCATAAAGTTGGTGAACCTGATGATATATCATCATATGGCCAATATTTTGAACAAGCATTACAGTGGTGGGGAGATCACCCGATAGCTATGTGGTTAAGTGATGATGGAGCATTTCATGGTGATAGTGACTGCGACAGAGACGAAGAAGCAGAAATACCTGAAATACGTCCGTCAGCTAAAACCTGGGAAGATATGTTTAGGGAAATAGTAAAACATAAAACTACAACTCACAAGGTAAAAATCATCTTTGCTATTGAGCACCTTCCTTCTAGCTTCGATGAGAAATGTCAGAAACAATGGTTTAAAGCAATAAGGAAAATATACAAAACAAAGTTCGGTAAATTCCCGATAAATTACAAGAAATATCCAAAGCCTGAGCCAGCTCCTGAATGCAAAGACGGAGATGAGCATAAGGTAGAATGCGATGACGGAACATATATAGTTGATAAAAAATGCGTTGGCGGTAAATGGGTTGAAACAAACGAAGAATGCGCACCGCCAGCTAAAGACTGTAAATGTAGCTACTGGCTTGACGATTTACATATATGGACTTTCATAAAATGTATCTTTGGGCTATATGATAAAAGATGTAAATAATTTCTTAAATAGCACCCCCCGAATGCTTGGGGGAAAAGGAGGTTAATATGAGTAACTCAGTAACTATTGATGGTATCACTATTATTAATCTAACTGGAGAATCGGTAAATGTTTTATTGGATGATGGAGAGCAAATAATAATCCCAGCTCTCGAGAACAAAAATCGCGTCACTGAAAGCCAGCAGCTAGTTCCATGTCTTAATGAGGAAGCAGCAAAGGCTTTTTATATTGGGAAAATCCCTATATGGGACAAGGTTCATAGCGAGGCCACAAATTTGCCAGATCCAGCTCCAAATACATTTTTTATAGTGCCTGAGCTAATAGCCAGAACGTTAAGAAGGGAAGATCTCTTGGTCCCAATTATTATTAGAGACGAAAAAGGCGAAATAATCGGGTCAGCTGGCTTCTCTAGAATCATTTAATCAATTTTTTTTATTTCAACAAAATATTTTTTTCTGGTATAAGTTATTGCTGGATAAAAGGACGCTTTTATTCAGCCTCACCCCATATGCCTGTAGGGGACAGTAGCAGAAACTACAGGTATATGCCGTACGACGGAGTAGCGCCCGTCGGTGAGTATTAAAAGTCCTCCCTACGCTGGTATCTGGGGCGTAGAGCTGAGGCGGAAACAGGGCCACGGCTAGCTGGTCGTGGCAGTGGCTAGGGCAGAGGGAGGAGACCCTAGCCAGCCTCCTGAGCTACCTACCCTCTTTAGGGTATTTTTTTACCCTATATATCAC
>Ga0256831_1002252_pt1 | contig 10127 bp, 10 predicted proteins | sample 132544metaG_FD_189087 | JGI IMG/M metagenome (GOLD analysis project Ga0256831, IMG submission 189087) | Hydrothermal vent microbial communities from Lau Basin, Pacific Ocean - 132-544 | ecosystem: Environmental > Aquatic > Marine > Hydrothermal vents | place: Pacific Ocean: Lau Basin | collected...
GTATGTGTCTGTGCATACTTATATAATACATGTGGGGGTGATAAAAGTGAAAATGTATGAGGGAAACAAGGTTAAAACATATACAGAATATTTGTGGTTCAATACCAAAAACAGAAGGGAACTTATTAATATCACGGAGGTTGTTAGGGATATTGTAAAGAAGAGTGGGGTTGTAGATGGATATGTTCTTGTCTCTGCCATGCATATTACCGCCGGCGTGTTTGTCAATGACGATGAGGAGGGACTTTGGCAGGATATATGGGAGTGGCTTGAGAAATTGGCACCATATAGACCCGATTACAAGCATCACCTTACCGGTGAAGACAATGGAGATGCCCACCTAAAAAGTCTTCTTATCCATCATGAGGTTATTGTGCCAATTACCGATGGGGATCTGGATCTCGGACCATGGCAGCAGATATTCTATGCAGAATTTGATGGTCAGAGGAGAAAGAGGGTTATTGTAAAGGTGTTTGGTATTGTCTAAGTAGTTATGATATAATGCTCCAGTAAAAACTCACACCCTCTGTTTGTTGGGTGTCTTCTTTGGTAGGAGATGCACTCAGAGGGTGGAGGAAAAAACCCAACAGGAGGTGCATATTGTATGCCTATTGTTACACTGAAACAGCTTCTTGAGGCAGGTGTTCACTTCGGACACCAGACCCGTAGATGGAACCCTAAGATGCGGAAGTTCATCTACACCGAGCGTAATGGTATTTACATCATTGATCTTCAGAAGACCGTTGAACAGCTTGAGAAAGCTTACGAGTTTGCCAAGGACATTGCTTCCCGCGGTGGCACAATTCTCTTTGTGGGAACCAAGCGTCAGGCACAGAGAGTTATTGCCGATGAGGCAAAGCGTGCTGGTATGCCCTATGTCAACCAGAGATGGGTTGGCGGTTTTCTGACAAACTTCCAGACTGTGAAAAACAGTATTCGTAAACTCAGAGAACTGAAGAAGATGCAGGAAGAGGGGCTTCTTGATCACATTCCTCTCAAAGAGCGTAACCGTCTCATGAGAAAGATGAATAAACTGGAGAAGTACTATGGTGGTGTCATTGATCTTGAGAGGCTGCCCGATGCTATTTTTGTGGTAGATACCCGTAAAGAGTCCATTGCCGTGGCAGAGGCTAATAAACTGGGTATTCCTATTATCGCCATGGTGGATACCAACTGTGATCCTGACGAAGTCACCGTTCCTATTCCTTCTAACGACGATGCTATTCGTGCCGTGAAACTTATTACAAGTAAGATCGCCGATGCCATAATTGAGGGCAATGAGGGCCGTGCAGGTGCTGCCGAGGAAATGGAAGAGGCTCTCAGTGCTGCTTCTGAGGAAGAGGAAGTTTCCGAGAATGTTAAGAAACTGGGAGATGCTGTTGAGAAGTTTGGAGATCTATATTCTGAGAATGAGCAGGGAGGGGATGAGTAATGCAGATAACTGCACAGATGGTAAAGAAGCTTAGAGATATGACCGGTGCAGGCATGATGGATTGTAAGAAGGCCTTGCAGGAGGCAGGGGGCGATTTTGACAAGGCTGTCAAGATTCTCCGTGAGCGTGGTCTTGCCAAGGCTGCTAAGAAGGCTGGCAGGGCTGCCAACGAAGGTATGATCCATGCCTACATCCACGGTGGTGGAAGAATTGGTGTTATGGTAGAGGTTAACTGTGAGACCGACTTTGTCGCTCGTACCGATGAGTTCAAGAATCTTGTCAATGATATTGCCCTTCACATTGCCGCCTTTGCCCCCCGCTGGGTAAAGAGGGAAGATGTTCCAGAAGAGGTTATCGAGCAGGAGAAGGAAATTTACAGGAAGCAGGCACTGGCAGAGGGGAAACCTGAACATGTCGTTGAGAAGATTGTTGAGGGTAAACTGAAAAACTTCTATAAGGAAAACGTTCTTTTAGAGCAGCCATTTGTTAAAGATGAGGATAAGACTGTTGAGGATGTCATTAAAGAGGCTATTGCAAAGATCGGAGAGAATATTGTAGTTCGTAGGTTTGTTCGCTGGGAGCTTGGAGAGGAGTCCTGATAGCCATGGCTGTCCGCTCTGCATATAGTTCTATACTTCTTAAGTTGAGCGGTGAGATTTTGGCTGGAGAAAGGGGCTGGGGGTATTCACCTCAGTCCCTTTTTTCTATTTTGAATGTCATCGCTGCCTTATGGAAAGAAGGTATACGCATCGGTATTGTTGTCGGTGGTGGCAATATATGGCGTGGTCGCATGCGTGGTGAGATTGGTCTGGGTAGGGTGGTTGCCGATGAGGTTGGCATGCTTGCCACAGTGATGAATGCACTGGTTCTTCAAGATAAACTACGCCAACTCCATGTTAAGGCACGGGTTATTGGTGCTATGGACTTTGGGAAATTTGCACCTGCTATTTCTCCTGTGGATGCTGCAAGACTATATAGTGCAGGTGAACTTCTCATATTTGCCGGCGGTACTTCCAATCCATTCTTTACCACTGATACTGCTGCTGTCCTTCGTGCTGCCGAGGTGGGGGCAGAGGTGGTTATTAAGGGGACAAAGGTTGATGGGGTTTATGATAAAGATCCTGAGAAATATACTGATGCCAAACGATACTCAACAATTAGTGTGGAGGAAGTTCTTGAGAAAAAACTTGGTGTTATTGATATGACTGCTGCCTCTCTTCTTCGTGATGTGGGGCTCAAAATGATAGTATTTAATATAGGAAAGCCCGAAAATCTTGCTAAAATTGTAGCAGGGGAAGATATAGGCACTTTAATTTACTAAAATAGACAAATATAGGAGGTGGCAGCCTGTGAAGAATGATCCCCATGTAAAGGAAGCACGTCAGCATATGCAGAAGACCATAGATGTGTTCAAGGAAGAACTTGGTGGAATAAGGGCAGGTAGGGTTTCTCCTACGCTTATAGAAAAAGTCGAGGTCAAAGCCTATGGACAAACTATGGAACTGAGGCAACTTGCACTTATCTCTGTTCAGGGTTCTAATACACTTGTTGTTCAACCATTTGATCAGTCCACTGTTGATGCCGTCTTTAAGGCCCTAGAAAAAGAGGATTTGGGCACAATGCCTGTTTCTGACGGGCGTGTGATTCGTATTAATTTCCCACCGCTTAGTGAAGAGCGTCGTAAGGAAATGATAAAACTTGTTCATAAGTTTGCCGAGGAGGCAAAAATAGCTATTAGGAATATCAGAAGGGACATTATTAAAAAGATTGATAGTAAGCAGAAAAATGGTGAGTATTCTGAGGATCAGGCAAGAAGAGTAAAGGATGAGATTCAGAAGGTTACCGATGAGTTTACTAAGAAAATAGATGAGATGGTAGAGCACAAGGAAAAAGAGATAATGGAGTAAGTGTGGTTTACAAGATAACAGTTCAGTGTATTAACTGTGGAATATGCGTGGCGGTGTGCCCTGTGGAGGCTATAGAGGAGGGTGAGCACCGCCCCTTTATTGATATAAATAGGTGTATTTCATGTGATCTGTGCAGGGTGGAGTGCCCTGTTCCAGGTGCGATAGTGGTGAGTAATGATGAATAAGTATTTGAAAAAGTGGGGTAAGCTTATTAAAGAAACAGCATTGAGGTCGTCGGTAGGAATCATATATATGTCGCTTGTAATTGCTGCCATTCTTTTGGGAAGAGAGTATGTTTATGCACTGCTTTCTGCTATGGCGCTGATAACCGTTTATGAAATTGTCAATATGGAGTTTAAAAGAGATGCATTGTGGAAAAAGCTTATTTATAGTTTTGTAGGGGGTATTCTCTGGATACTTCTTTTCTTTGTGTCGGTTAAAGTATTTCTCGTGTCACTATTTGTATTATTTTTCTTGTGGTTTTTTACCTATGCTGTCTTACTTAAGAAAGAAGAGAGCGTGTTTGCCTCCTCCTATTATATGTTTTTCTTTCTCCTTGTGTATGTGCTTGTAGGGCTATATATTGGCATTGATATATATGTTTCTAAAGGAAAGATGTTTTTCTTATCTCTATTTCTTATGGTATCCACATTTGATGTGTTCAGTTATGCTGGTGGTAAAACAATGGGTAAGACAAAATTAGTGCCAACAATTAGTCCAGGGAAGACATGGGAAGGTTTTATTACCGGATGGCTTGCCTTAACTATTGCGGAAGTTATATTCTGGTTACTGGGGCTTTGGAAAGTTGAACCATATACGCTTGGTATATCTGTGTTGCTTCTTGCTCCAGTGTTTCTTACTGGTGACCTTGTAGAATCTGTGGTGAAAAGGAAGGCGGATGTCAAGGATTCTGGTTTTATTATTCCCGGACATGGTGGTATATGGGATAGAATTGATAGCACTATTGCCAGTTTTTACATTATGTGGCTGCTTATTTACATAGAGCAGGTGGTGCAAAATGGCCTCTTGTAAGCTATCGATACTGGGTATTACCGGTTCTATAGGCTCACAGACAGTAGAGGTTGCATCACATCTGGGATGCCATATAAAGGCAGTATCGGCGGGAAGAAGAATAGACAAACTTGTGTCTCTTCAAAAAAGGTTAGACATAGATGTTATCTACTCCCCCTTTGGTGACTTTGATCGGGGGGCATTTGAAGATGCTGTTTTGTCTTCTGACATGCTCATGGTTGCCATATCAGATATTTCGGAACTTCCCCTGGTTTTGGAGTTTTTGAAAACTGGAAAACGGGTTGCTATTGCTACAAAGGAAATGATAGTGTTAGGGCATGATATTATTGCTCCGTATCTGTGGAAGAATTTGTATCCTGTGGACTCTGAGCATGCCACTGTTTATGTGCTGATGAAACCCTATCGCTCTACAACATCTAAGGTGATCCTAACTGCATCCGGTGGTGCTTTTAGGGATTTGTCCCTTGATGAAATAGATAGACTTTCACCCCAAGATGCCTTAAAGCATCCTGTGTGGAATATGGGTATGAAGATTACCGTGGATTCCGCCACCCTTGCCAATAAGGGTATTGAACTTCTGGAGGCTAGGGTGCTTTTTGACATACCGCCACAAAGGCTAGATGCCGTTATTCATAGAGAAGTGCTTGTTCATGCCATGATTGTCTTAAAAGATGGTTTTACACTGATGGGGGCATATAAGCCATCTATGCTACTGCCTATTCAGTTTGCACTAACATATCCTAATCTAAGAACTTCTCTTGTAAATCCTGTAGACTGGGCTTCTGCTAATCTCCATTTTGAACCTATACCTTTGGAGAAATATGGCATGTTTAAACTGGCTTTGGATATTTTGAGGAGTGATAATAAGACTCTTTATCTTCTTTATCTACTTGCTGACGAAATCGTGGTGGAGAGATATCTGAATGGGAAAATAACATTTTCTAAGATGCCGCTACTGGCGGAGAAAATTATGAAGAGTTTGTCTAATACAAAAATCCCTACAGATGCCAATGAAAAGGTTAAGTGGTATAGTGAGATGAAGAAAAAGGCAAAGGAGGTTTCTATATGAATATTATTCTTGCCATCATAGCACTACTGATAATGGTTACCATCCATGAAACTGGCCACTTTTTGGCTGCTATTTATAGTGGACTGACTGTGGAAGAATTCTCCATAGGTTTTGGTCCCCTGATATATAAAAAGGGTATTTTTGAACTGAGACTTGTACCCCTTGGGGCTTATGTTATGATAAAGGAACTTGAAGATGTGGACTGGGAAGGAGAAGATGTACCCCTTGCTGCCAAGATTAACACTATTATATGGGGACCCCTTTCCAATATACTACTAGGTATTGTCCTGTTTATATTACTTTTCATGATAGGTAATGTATACTATCCTGCCGTTGTTTATGTGCCAGAGGGATCGCCATCATACAGTGCTGGTATAAGAACAGGGGACAAGATTGTATCGTTAGATGATCATCATATAAAGAGTTTTAATGATATTACTTCGTATATGATGATGGACTACACTCCACCTGCACCTGTGAAGGTGGGAGTGGAGAGGAATGGTAAGACTCTTACTTTTTCTGTAACTCCTACTTTGAGTTCCGATGGTCGCTATATCATTGGTGTTGCCCTTTACTATCCACCGGTGGTTGGTGATGTTCTTGATGGGAATGTACCACTTCAGAAGGGAGATATCATACTCTCTATCAATGGTGTATTCGTATCTTCTTTTAATGAACTTTATGAATATATCCAGAAGACTGCCACTGGTAGAGAGGTGACTTATACCCTTAGTGTAAAGAGAAATGATAGTGTCATCGGTGTCAAGATAACGGTTAAGGAGAAAGATGGTTCTTACTATCTGGGTTTTGTTCCTGAGAGTCCAGCCCAGATAGAGAGGTATTCACTTTTTAGTGCCATAGTAAAGGGGCTACAGAAAACATGGGACACAACAGTGTTGTTCTTTAAGGGGCTTTGGCTTATGATTACCGGTCGTGTTAGCCTTCGCTATGTAGCAGGCCCTGTGGGTATTGTTGCCATAATGGGGGAAGCCCTCTCCGCCAAGGTGTCTTTTATACTGAAAATATCTTCATTTATAAGTATGAGTGCCCTTATTACCATTGCCCTTGGACTTACCAATCTCCTTCCTCTTCCTGCCCTTGATGGTGGTAGGCTAGTCTTTGCACTCTTATCCCTTATTGGTATAAAGATAAACAGAAAGGTTGAAGAGAAAATACATATGTATGGTTTTTATGCCCTTCTTGCTCTCCTTGTTCTTGTAACATTCAAGGATATTCTTTCTATTTTCAGAGGTGGTTTTTAATGTTTTCAAAAAAGGTTGTAGATATCGGCGGTGTGAAGATTGGTGGTTCTTATCCTGTTGTCGTGCAAACTATGCTTTGGAGGCCCCTTTCTGATAGGGAAGGTAATCTGGGAGAGATATATGATGTTATGAAGGCTGGGGCGCGTCTTGTGAGAGTTTCTTTTCCGCTGCCCACCGACTTTGATGATCTGAAGTGGCTTGTTTCACACTCACCTCTTCCCATTGTTGCCGATATCCACTACGATCCTGGGCAGGTAATTCTAGCCATTAAGGCAGGTGTTCATAAGGTTCGCTGGAATCCAGGCACTATTGCATCAAGTAGGGTGAAAGATGCCCTTAAGGCACTGGCGTATGAGGGTATTCCTATAAGACTGGGGTATAACATGGCGTCATTGCCACGGGAGAGAATAAAAAAAGAAAATCCTAAGAGTGCCATTCTGCGTATTGCCCGCGAGGATATCTCTATGCTGAGGGATATGGGAATAGAAGATGTAGTGGTGTCTATTAAGTCGTCAAATCCCAACGATACTATAGATCTCAATATGGCACTGGCACAGTTTTTTGATGGTCCTATTCACATTGGGGTTACAGAAGCAGGAACTCTCCTTGATGGTGCTGTGAAATCTGCCTATGCCCTTGGCTTTCTGCTGAGAAGTGGTGTAGGAGATACTATCCGTGTATCCCTTTCTGCTGAGCCGGTGGAGGAGGTCAAAGTGGCATACAAGATACTGTGTGCTTCGGTAGGGCAGTGTCGTGGTATAGATATTGTATCCTGTCCTAAGTGTGCCCGTAGTGCGGGCCCTGTCTGGGAGATAGCACAGGCAATAGAAGAAAGGTATGCAGGTGTGGAAAAACCTGTTAAGGTGGCTGTTATGGGATGTGCTGTCAATGGTCCTGGAGAGGCAAGAGAGGCAGATATTGGAGTTGCTTTCGGTGGTAGGGGGGAAGCTGTGATTTTTAAGAAGGGAAAGGTTTTTCGTACATTTCATTTTGAGAGTGAGACAGATATAATGAATATAATTACCTCTGAAATAGATAAAATTCTGAAGGAGGAGGAATGATTATGCGAATGTCGAGAATGCTTGTTCCCACGTTAAGAGAAGATCCTGCTGATGCAGAGTCTATATCCCATAAACTCCTTGTAAGGGCAGGTTATATCCGCAAGATATCTGCAGGTATTTATGCGTATCTACCTTTGGCATGGCGTGTTATTAAGAAAATAGAGGACATTGTCAGGGAGGAAATGGATGCTATTGGTGGTCAGGAAGTGCTTATGTCCATTCTTATGCCCAAGGAGATGTGGGATGAGACAGGTAGATGGGACCTTTACGGCGATGAGATGTTTAAGACAAAGGACCGTAAAGGAAGATGGTTTTGCTTGGGTCCCACCCATGAGGAGCAGATAACGGCTCTGGTGAGGGATAATGTCTCTTCATATAAACAACTGCCACTGATTTTCTACCAGATAAACACTAAGTTTAGAGATGAACTTCGCCCACGCTTTGGCGTTATACGTGGTAGGGAGTTTATCATGAAAGATGCATATTCCTTCCATACATCTGTTGAAGACCTTAAGAAGACTTATGATGACATGTATAGGGCATATACCCGTGTCTTTGAGAGGGTCGGGCTTGATGCTGAGGCATTTGAGGCAGATACAGGAGCCATCGGTGGTAAGATGTCTCACGAGTTCTTAGTGCCTGCTGAGTATGGCGAGAGTGAGGTTGTTAAGTGTGAAAGTTGTGGCTACAAGGCAACCATAGAGGTTGCCCATGCTCCCTATAAAAAGATAAATTATCCTCCTTCTTCTGAGCCACTTACTAAGGTTCATACACCCAATACACATACCATAGAGCAGTTGGCAGAGTTTCTGGGTGTAGAACCATCTCGTATTATTAAGTCTATGCTTTATAAGGCAGATGACGATATTGTAATGGTGCTTATAAGAGGAGACTATGAGGTCAATGAGGTGAAACTGGCAAAGGTTCTTGGGGCTTCTGAGGTTAGACTGCTTACACCCGAGGAACTTGATGAGATGAACCTTGTGAAGGGTTATATTTCTCCTTACGCCGTTAAGGACAAAAAGATTAAGATTATTGCCGACGAATCTGTTTCCGATGTGAAAGACGGTGTAATCGGTGCCGATGAGGTAGATTATCACTATATCCACTTCAACATAGACGAGTTTGATATAGAGTATGTGGATATTCGTCAGGTGGAAAGTGGTGATGCCTGCCCTGTATGTGGTGCACCACTGAAGAGGTATACTGCCATTGAGGTGGGTCATATCTTTAATCTGGGCACCCGTTATAGTGAACCTATGGGAGCCACTTACCTTGATGAGAATGGACAGAGAAAGCCCTATATAATGGGATGCTATGGTATAGGCATTAGCCGTGTTATGGCAACCATTGTTGAGAGGAGCCATGATGATCAGGGTATTATCTGGCCCATTTCTGTGGCACCATACCATGTGATTATTACCGCTTTGGATGTTAAGAAAGAAAATGTAAAGAATGCTGCTGAAGAACTTTATAAGATGTTCACAGATGCTGGAATAGAGGTTCTTCTTGATGATAGAGATCTTTCTCCCGGTGTGAAGTTTAAAGATGCAGATCTTATTGGTATTCCGTTTAGAGTGGTTGTCAGTAAGAAAACACTCTCAGCAGGGGAGTTTGAAGTAAAAGTGCGTAAGACTGGTGAAGTGTTTAATATGCCAAAAGAAAAACTTGTTTCCTTCATAGAAGAGAAGATCAATGAAGAATTATCAAAGTAGTGTAAGTAGGAGTCTTATATGTGCCATTGTTCCGGCATATAACGAAGAGGGAAGAGTTGGCCGTGTGGTAAGAGTTCTTCGCCGACTCTTCCCCTATGTCATTGTTGTAGATGATGGATCTTCAGACAGAACAGCGTATGATGCCACTTCTGCTGGTGCGGTTGTTTTATTTATGCCGGAAAATGTGGGAAAGGCACAGGCTCTGAAAGTTGCATCCCATTATGTGAAAAAGTGCCGCTATGTAGTGCTTTTTGATGCTGATCTTGTGGGACTGCATCCTCTACATGTTGATGAACTGGTAAGACCTGTTCTCATGGGTGAAGCGGATATGACCATAGGGCTTCTGTTAGGTGGAAGGGTAACCACCCATCTTGCCCAGAGACTTGTTCCCCATATATCAGGACAAAGAGCAATGAAGGTATCTACTTTTATTGATTTTTTTCGGGAGTATAACTATGTAGAGGGCTATGGTATTGAGGAAGGTATGAAGAGATTTGCCAGAGAAAAAGGTCTCAGAGTGAAATATGTAAAACTCTGGGGTGTTGCCCAGGTTATGAAAGAGGAAAAATATGGTTTGAAAACAGGTGTGAAGATGAGAGTGGGTATGTATAAGGATATTCTCATTACCTTGGTGAGAAGTGTAAAGAGA
>Ga0256831_1002253_pt1 | contig 10122 bp, 4 predicted proteins | sample 132544metaG_FD_189087 | JGI IMG/M metagenome (GOLD analysis project Ga0256831, IMG submission 189087) | Hydrothermal vent microbial communities from Lau Basin, Pacific Ocean - 132-544 | ecosystem: Environmental > Aquatic > Marine > Hydrothermal vents | place: Pacific Ocean: Lau Basin | collected...
ATCTCGTCTTCACTGGTTATTGTCGCATTGGCGTTCCATGCTGTTTGTGTGGGGCTGTAAGTCAGATTTACCGAGCCAAGATTGACAGCCGTACCATCTGCAAAGGTGGCAGAGTATGTGTTCTTAATCATGTGCATATCCTTAATTGGGTAGTGTAAATCTAGCCTTGTTGTATCCACTATTGGGGGTGGGTCTATAACCTCTGGCGGTGGTGTACCATTCCCTTGTGGGGGTGCAATACACTCTTGACTGTCATCACATCTTGTTATAGCCGTACTGTCTTGTGAGGTATTCGTATCACAAACGGCATGCACGACTGCACCGACAAACGAGGCGGTCAACTCTTGGTATAGTGAATTCGTAAAGCTATACTCTCGGTTACAAGATGAACCGAACTCGAATATCCAAGGTTGTTCATTATATGCCCTGTGAAGTGCCTGTACCAGCTTGTTAATGTCTTGGCTATTGTCACATCTTGATATGCTGAGTCGCATCGCCTCTTGGCTATCATCACATCGACTTGTCGTAGCAACAATCGACTCTTGGCTATCATCACATCGGCTTGTAATGACTGGAATTGCCTCTTGGCTGTCATCACAATATGGTACTGATTTTGGCACTGATTCTTGGCTGTCGTCATGGTATGCAGTCTTGATTGGACGTGCTTCTTGGCTACTATCACATATTGCTTGTCTTGTCAAACTACTCTCTTGACTATCATCACACCGACTTACAATATGGCGAAGTGTATCTTGACTATTATCACACAATATGATAGTGGTTGGTATCGCCTCTTTGCTATTGTTACATCTGGTATTGAGGATCACATTGACACTATACTGTACTGTAGAGCCTTCGGCATACACAATAAAGTCGTCAAGCGTTACGTTACAGACACCTTCGTTAGTCGCCCCTTCACCTTCAGCAGACACCTCTATGTCAAGGGTTATGTCGCCAGTGCCAAAGATGACCATAGGCATATCGCCAGTACCGGATACGTCTAGGTCAAGCGTTAGGTCAGACTGTCCGACTACAGGAAGTGTGCCAGTACCGGATACAGCAATGTCGAGGAATGTGTACCCATCCCCTCGCGTACCGATTGTGGCTGTACCAGATACGTCTAGGTCAAGAGTTATGTCGGCATTGCCAGCATCGACGTATTCACCTGTGCCGGATACGGATAAGTCGAGTGTCAGATAACCATCACCAGCAGGACTTGATAGGTCTGGCAATTCACCTGTGCCGGATACAGATAGGTCAAGTGTCAGAGGTTGAGTAAAATGATACTCAGGTTGGCAGTGATTCCCGAAGCTATCTCGTGCAACATATCCTGCTAATCCCTCTGTGTACGATACAGGTGTAGTAACATCACCAGCACCACTGACACCAATATCAAGCGTTATCCCGTTACATACTGGCAAATAAGAGGGAAAAGTGTACGTCCATGCACGACTGCATGGATAGAAGTTATAGGGGTTTGGCTGACAGTCTATGACTGATGGAGGGTCGCCGAGGTTGCCTGTACCAGATACGCTTAAATCGAGCGTGACCGAGCATGTATCGTTTGTGGTAAAACGATACTCTACATGGCAATTAGTTCCAAAAGAATAAGCCACATTACGGTATCACAGTAGGAAATACAGGGTATTTAGTGATTGGCTGACACAATGGCTCAACGGCTTCCCACGTAACGCTACCATCTGTAAACTGTGTCCCAGCAGAAGTTGACCATGCAGGCGATGGCGATACAGCCGTAGTTCCAGCAATGACACATCGATATGACCATTTGATAGCCGGATCATCCGAGAACACCGTATCATTAACGGCGTATAGTGTGTCTCGTTTAGCTTTACGCTTAGTGATATATGGGGTAATGGTAACATATAGAGGGTCAGGAATGGCTACAGGCAGGTGATATTCGCCAGCCGTAGTTATCATATCTGCAACAAGTTCTCCTGTTTCACTGAATGCTTGGATATGGAATTGATCATTAATCAGACTTTCCGTTATGGTATCAATAACTTCGTATGTCGCTGTACCAGAACCAATGCCGTCGTATTTATGATAAAAGTTGAGGTTTTTATCATAAGCCTCACCTTGATCTAATAATTGATTATTCGCACTATTTACAGTTAATATGCGTGGTGGATGCGTGTTATCTCCTGTTACAATAGTATCTCCGTTATGGTACATATATTTTGCTGATACTACCTGATCCTGAATAATTGTGCCAGTTGTTAGATCTATTGTCTTGATTGGATACGATGGACTGCGTTTTTGTTTGATCCGTATCTCGTTTGCATTAGGTGTAGGTAGCACAACAAAAGGTGCATAGTTTGTACTTGTCGTAATCTCTGCAACAAGTACCGAGTTTGTACGATCATAAATCTTGAACTTATTGTTGGCTGACGAGAAGCAGACATACCTAGCATCATCTGATAATGCCAATATGTACCCATACGATGTTGATGTATGTGCCTGATGTGTATCTAATATCGTAAAAGTGGCAAGATCAACAACATCAACTTGACTCGCGTCATCATCGTTTGGTTTTACTAAGAATGCCCCGTCGGGTGTCATGTACGACACTTTGTACCTGAGACTTGAAGATTGATTTGTTGCCCAGTGTTGCAACAATGTAAACGTGTCAAGATCATACAACCAAACATCTTTCGATGCTGTAATCAAGAATGTACGGCTTGCCTCTGATACAATTACATTCTCCAATGTTGTGTTGGTGATTGACCATTCTATCGGCACATCTGGTATTGACAAATCGTACAGGCGAATAGCTGTTGAATCTATGACAAACAACATTCTGCCGTTATCATATGTCCAAGCACATTTTATTTCTGCGTTCTCACCTGTGTTTGTATCACATCGTTTAATGATGTCGTAAGTGTCTGATGGATCACGACTTAACAAACACTTACCAACACAAGACATTAAGGCGAAACCATCATTAGGCTTTAATGTTGGTAGCGACATTAGGCATTACCCTCACTAATAACACATGAGGTCATCTTAATGACACCACCTGCCACAACTGACAGTGTAGTAAAGATTATATCCTTTCCAGAGCCACTCACACCTGCTGTCAAGTCAATGACAAAGTTACCATCACTATCGGTCACTCGACACCAAGCAATATCGCCTGTTGCATCAGCACTTACATCATCAGCAATCGTGTCGAGTGTCAGGACACCGTTTGTTGTCGTTCCGGCAGGGTCACTGCATGTCATAGTGCCAAGCAAAGTTGCGCTACCGACCGCACCGCCTGTTGCTGGTTGTGGTGCGGTGTACGCCTCGATCAATGCACCACTCGAACCTGCATCCAAGGCATCAAGTACGAGTTGATTTCTTGATGCCCGTAGAGTTGTCGCTAATCCTGCCATTGTTATGCCTCGTTATTTATTGATACACGATAATCGATACAAAATGTATGATCCTCGCCTGTTGCTGGTTCTGGTGCGACAACTTCAATTATCCATGTAGATGCGATCGCACTGATTGTATTGAATCTTATCACGTTTCCTGTTGCAAATCCAACTACGGTGTTAGGTGGTATCACGACATACGGCACACCTGTTGTCGGATTGATCGGCTGGCATGTTGCCCCAACCTGAACATTTGAGCTAACAAGCCCTAGATGTTCACCAATCAGATCATAAGCACTACTTGATCGCATCTTGATAATCCATCGCTCGTCAATCGCACCTCTGTTGGTGACGACTATTGGATTAGTCATGTCATATTCACCAAGCGTATCTAATCCTATGCGACTATCTGACCATGTGCCATCCCATTGAGCCTGATCGAAAGGGTCTGTCACAGAGGCGAACATATCACCTCTCAACATTGCCTTACAAAGCAAACTGTCTAGTGGGAAGTCATTAACCCAAGCATCCCTGAATGTCAGTGTATTATTCGATACACTGACAACCGTGTTAAGCTCTTCAACTCTCTCAGTGAGTGTTAAAGGCATCGCAATACCTGTCATGTCGCCAAACGTAATATCGTCTGTTGCCGTGTCCCATGTGTAAAGTGAGGCAGGAAGGTATGCTTTATTTGCATCCCTAATGACTAACATTGTGGCATTAGCACGAATGCTGATAACATCGCCTGTTGCAGGGCTAGGTGTCGTAGTGATTTTATTGCTGGCAACGACAACGTCACCACTATTGAATATCTGTAATGCCGTATTATCACCAAGGCGTGTACTACTAAAACCGACAACACTCGGTTGAGTAACGATTGTCTGTTCAACTGTCAAATCATAATCAAGTGTACCTGCTACCATTGCAGGTGACGCGGTGATAGTGCTTACACTCATAACACCTGTTGCCCATGTCATTGTGCCTGTGATAGCAGAATCAGCACTTGTGATTGTACCATCTACTGCTATGTCCAGATTTGCAATAGCACCACCCTCAAGCAATACTACAGCAGTGCCTGCTACGGCAACCACATCAGGTACGACTATATTGTAATTGCGAACGTATGCGATATTATTTCCAATCAGATAACACGATATATGATCTACGCCAGTCGGTATATCTTGCTGAGCAACATTCTCGATAGCTTGCCACGGTGTTCTTGGATTAAGTAATGTTGACCGTTGATTTATATCAATGTATTTGCTTGACCGTATCACATTGTCATTGTTGAAGATCAACATACCATTCGTATTGAACGAGAAGTTACTAATCACACCATCGAACGGCGCGTCCATTATATCTGCATAAAGTAGGTGTGTTGGTGGTATTTGGCTCAATGACGGTGTGACTGTGCCTATACCATATACAACTGAACATGACAGTGTGTGTAAGTCTGTAACCTCTTCAACGACTGCCGACCTACTAAATGTAGCCGTGGCTGAATTATAAGATAGTTTGTAATAGGTTGCGTGTGGTACGAATGTTACCACACCTGTTGCCCAGTCGATAGTTCCAACAACACTAGACACACTGTGATCTGCATTCCACGCCAACACATCACCACCAGCCAAACATTCTAACTGAGACTCAATAACCTCAGAGCCATTCACAAGATCGTTGTAGTCTGTCTGTGAAGTAATCACGATAGTACATGCGCCTGATGGGATAACGTTTTCAGGCACGGTGACAGTGTATTCGTTGTTCGCTTGGTCATACTCAGATGATGATGGTGATACGGTAACAATACCTTTCTGATATGCCGTATATGTACAATATGCTTGAGTATTCCAGATTGTTGTGGGTCGATAAATGATGCCACGAGATACATTAATTTCAGTCGTACCACTATTGTTAGCAGAAGCTTGTCCACCATTGTCTTGTGTGCTAGTCACCGCAGTAACATACTTATCTGCTGGTATAGGAAATACCTTATACAAATTAGTCGATACAGGTGTGTGTGTGTCCTCGCTTACAGGATATGCGTATCGTAACTCGATAGGGCTGTTACTATCAGGCGAATCATTGTGCCAATCGATTGTAAGTGTATCGCCAATTCTACTCACAACAACACTCGTATCATTATCAAAACCATAATCCTCTACGATGGTACGAGTCTGCGTACCGGACTTAAAGAGTATTGTTAGGGTATTATCGTGTGGTGTTTTGTCTAGTGTGACATTTGTTGTCACACCACCGCTGTAAGTCACAACCTGACTTACTGTAGGCTGAATGACCTTAGCCGTTGGTGTCAGCTCGACTTTCACTGATGCACTGATAGGCGTAATGTCTGTAAACATGAACGTGCCTTGCTTAGGATCACACACACCCACGATTGCTGTTCCAAGATAAATCTTGTCATTGTGGGTGGTATATGTTGTATAACCGATTGTTATCTTCAATGAGTGATTTACAAAAGGCGTTACCGTATACATCTTATTATTGTAAATGCTACCATAATACGACCCATTATTACCAGCGACAAGAGCAACACCTCCAGTTTCAATAACACCTGTTGCTGAATGCTGAGTGTTATGTACTACTGATGATTGGGTGGTGGTTGTGGTCGTCGCTACAGGTAATAGGTTGAATTCGTTTGTAGCAACCGAAACATTAGTGTCATTAGCCACGATTGGATTTACTAGATTTACAGACGTGTAGATTTTCGGGAAAGACGCAACACTTCCAATCGCAGTATCATATAACCTTGGCTTGGTTGCATCAAAAAGCGCATCAAGTGTCTCATAACCATCTAGTGAGATAGTCAGAGGTTGTGTGATAGGGACTGTCCAGATAGAATAAGTATCCTCTCCTATCTGTTCTTGTACGCGACTTGGTGTGCCGTTCTGCTTGAAGTAGTATACCTGATCATTGTGCAATATTGCGAATGTGCTACCAAGTGGATATATGGAGTTCTTCGTGTATATTGTTAGTGAGTCGCGTCCCACGTCATGCAAGCCATACAAATGAGCCTGTACCGGTGTAGTGTAATGATAAAAATCATTCAGATGTGCATTTGCATCAATTCGTTGATCGTGCATGTCGTCAGTATTGAACATCGCCACGCGCAACGTAGTGTCAGCAGGTATTTGACTGAACATCAGATGAACACCTTGTGCTGTTTCGGCATCATCTGTCAAAACTGACGGATGGATTTTTCGCAACAATACGCGCCCTAATTCACGATCTATGTCACTAATATCTGGCATAATCTCGTTTGACTCACCACCGACTATCACGTCTGCGCTTGGTAATCCACCTCCGTTTGGGGTGTCAAACATTCGTTGAGCTTTGCGTATTACTAGATCGCCTGTTGTGATTGGCATAATATTATCTCGTTAATAGGTTTATTTTGATGCTGTACTTAGCATTGGGGGTTGGGTTGGAACATGGCACGATTGCCTGTGTTTCAATCGGTGTACCCTCATTCTGATAATCGAATATAACAGGTATAATCGTACCGTTCAAGTCAAGCTCAAGATCAGAGTCAATGTTGTCATACATCGATTTCAGCTTTATAACATCTGAATACGGTATGACAGCATGTGTTAGACTTCCTGCTAGTTGTATCTTCTCAGCCATCACTTGTAATTGCCTTTCGACAACACTTGCACCTGATAATGTGCGCGTCACATTCTGATGAACCACGGGGCGCGTGAACTCACTTGGAAAATCAATGTCATCAGGCAATGTAACGGACACTGCCGTGTTATTATCGGTTAGTGTAATCATCTGTAACTCACTCGTTTGGCATTATCAAGGAAGTCTATCACTCTTGACAGGTTGTTGTCATCTTGAAACGTGCCTGTAGCAGTAACACCATTGCATGAGAGGTTCACATCAACTGTGCGGGATGATGTTGTTGTAGTCGATAGTACATTACCAGACACGGCAACAGGTGTGTTGGCGTACTGTTTCAAGAGTGTACTAGGTTTGACAACAGACACCTGTTTTTCATGCTCAGCAAGCATCTCCTTGTATCGACGTGCGTTACCTTCCTCAATCGCAATTTGATCTTTTTGATACTGTGTCAGTTCATCTTTTTGCGCTTGTGGTTTATACTGATTGTTGAGTTTCGCATAATTGACAGGCGCGATAGGATTAGTGTACCCAATACGAGTAGAATAGTTCCCTTGGAACGGGGTCGTAACTACAGGTTGGTTTATCTTGTTGGAATACGAATATCTTGTGCCGTATCCTTGGAAAGACTGCCCTCCTGCTGGCTCACGGGTGGATTTAGGCTCAGGCTCTGGTGTAGACTCGACTACTGGCGCACTAGGCGTACTCGTTTCCGTAGTCGCCTGTTTTTGTTCTTGATCAATCTTAGTCTCAACAGTCTCTTGCGATATTGTTTCTTGCCTTGCATCTTCTTTCTCCTGTCGTATTACTTCTCGTTGTTTAGCCAATCGACCTTCTGCAACGAGTTCCCTGAATCGCTGTTGTTCACGTCTGTCTTGTCTGAATTGAAAATCATCAAATGTTCCGCCTTGGTTGTGTGACCACATACCTGACACAATCAATGCGCCACTACGAGCAAAACTTAACGGTAAGTCCCGTAACTCTTCAAGCATTGATATGAGTTGACGAATACGATCGCCCATCTTTTCGGTACGCGAACTACCATTACGAGATAATGGGTCAGTAGCACCGCGACTGTTAGAGACAATATACTGCTCGTATCGGTCACGTTCATGGTTGATGTACCGATCTACGGCACTATCGCCGTCACCTCGATCTGCCAACGCTTCAATAGTGTATCCTGCACGATTGGCATCAAACGTAGCTGACGGGTTCGACCATCCAATACGTCCACCCTGTAATCTACGTTCGATATGCTTGTACTTTTCAGGATTTTGGTTAATATCATCCAGAACATCATAACCAAGCAGGGATGTGACGTTGTTGTTTAATACATACTCACCATCAGCCGCGAGGATAAGCCGATTATCGACTGGCGACACGTCACCATCACCAACTCGACCACCCTCATTATATGGCGTGAAATACCCACCCTTTTGAGTGTTTGTTGGCTCAAATCCACCTGTAGCAGTACCGTTATTTCCACCTTTGTTGAGGGATGCTTTCTTTTTGAATAACGCGCTTCTTTGCTTATTCAGGTTGGCAAGATTCTTAGCCGTCTTATCAATATCTGAATTAAGGTCTTTCAGCTTTTTATGGATTGCCGACGTATCCAAATCGATCTTGATATTACGCTCAATGGCAATCTTCTTATCAAGCTTGGCTAGGGCATCTTCATACGACTTGATAAGTTCCTTACGGTCATCTATGCCCTTCTTGATGATCGCCTGAGTATCTTTTACCGAGTCAGCATTAAGTTTGTTCAGAGTGGCAAGTGATTTCGACTGTTTGGCATACTGATCAAGAGCGGTATTGATATTCTGCTGTGCTTGATATTCTTCAAGTGATCCTTTTGTGGCACTATCACGAATCTCGGTCTGCGTGGTGATATAGTCTTTCAGCTTTTCTTGGGCAGACTCACGCAATGTCGTGATTTCTTTATAATCCTTAATTTCGTCAAGTGCGTTTGCTTTTTTCGCTTCGGCAATGGCATCAAGGTACTCTTGTTCACTATTTGCACGTTTCTCAGCATCGCTTAATGACTCGTCTCGGATAGACTTAATGTAATCACTCGCCTCTTGCTCGTAAGACTTTGCTTTATTGGCAAAATCCTCAGCCTTCTCACCGAGACGTTGATACTCGGAAAGCATCGATTTTACAGCACTTCTGAGAGTCGATAAGTTCGCTAGTATACCTGCGCGTTCCGCTTTGTGTTTTTTAATATTAACGGCAATGATGTTTCTCGCGCTTTTGCCAGCAGACTTTTTGAGGGTCTTATAGTAGCGATCTCGTACAGACAGTGCATTTTTGGTTGCCTGTTGCTCAATAGCCTCAATGCGCTTGATATGAGCGAGGGTGTCTATCTCTGTGATCTGTCCCATAGCAACACGCACATCGTATTCTTGCTGAATGCTTGCGATCTTGCTGTCTGAGAGTTTCTTGAAATCCTCAACCTCTTGGGTCATCTGTTTCTTGGACAAATCAGACAGCTTTTTGAACGCCTCTTGCTGGGCATCCGTATGTTGTTTAATTTTAGAATTGGCGTTTATTATTGCTCGCCCGTTCTCTTGAATGAGTTTTATATTCTCTTCATTAGCATTTGCAAAACCTTTTTGTTGAGCATATACATCATCTATAATTTTGTCAGTAGACTCTTTAAATTGATCTTCTAAACTCTTAATTTCAATGTTGTATCGTGCTATGTCCTGCTTTACGGCTTCAAGATCAAACGGGTGAGAGAGTATTGATAATGTCTTAACAATGAATGCAACACCCTTAGCAACTTCCAGCTTGAAAGACTGCCAATATGCACTAAATGATCCAAACTTACCTGTTGCTTGATCAATAGCCTTATCCAATGGGTAGAAGGCATTAACAACCTCATAAATCGCGTATACGGCTATCCCTGCCCATCCAGTAAAGAACCTACCAAGGCTCAACAACCCACCGCCAATACGAGGTAGTAATCCAGCTAACGATTTGCCTTTGACATACGACTTGCCCAAACCGAGAGTAAACTTACCATTCTTGGTGGTGGCGAGACCTATCGCATCTGCCAATCGAGTGAACAGTCCGGCTCGTTGACTGGCGTTATTCAGCTTGGTAGCAC
>Ga0256831_1002254_pt1 | contig 10119 bp, 8 predicted proteins | sample 132544metaG_FD_189087 | JGI IMG/M metagenome (GOLD analysis project Ga0256831, IMG submission 189087) | Hydrothermal vent microbial communities from Lau Basin, Pacific Ocean - 132-544 | ecosystem: Environmental > Aquatic > Marine > Hydrothermal vents | place: Pacific Ocean: Lau Basin | collected...
TATAAATAGATAGAAAAGTAATAAAAGAGGTACAAAAGTACCTCTTAAGAAGAGAAGTTAAATACCAAAGTTAGTAGCTTGAATCATTGTATTAATGTATTCAATAAGTGGATTAACCATAAAGATAGAAGCTACTGTAACAATTACAGCAAAACCAAGAATAGTTAGTAGTGGCTTTGAAACATTGTAGTAGACTGTCTCTTGATTAATATCTTTTGATGGCTCTCTTAAGAACATATAGACAATTAACTTTAAGTAGTAGTAAGCAGCAATAGCAGAGTTAAGACCCATAACTATAGCTAACCAAAGGTAACCAGCATCTACAGTTGCTGACATAAGGTAGATTTTACCCCAAAATACAGAGAATGGTGGAACACCTGCTAGAGATAACATAAACAGAGCCATAACAACTGCACCCATAGGCATAATCTTAATCATTCCTGCAAACTTCTCATAAGGGTGGTCAAAACGTGCATGGTGAACTCTGTCTTTGTGTCTGCTTACCCATAACATAGTAAACGCACCTAAGTTAGTAAACATAAAGAGTGCATAGTATAAAAATACACCTGTATTTGCTTTGTCTGTTGCTAAAGCAATCGCTACCATTACAAACCCTGCATGAGAGATTGAAGAGTATGCTAACATACGTTTAACATCCTCTTGAACCAATGCCATTAAGTTAGTAATAGTCATAGTAATAACAGCAAGAACAATAACCATTGTCTGTACCCAATGAACTTGAAGTTCAATAAACATCTCAAAAATTCTCATAGAAACAACAAATGCTGCTACTTTAGGTACAACCGACATATAACCAGCAAGTGGTGCAGAAGCCCCTTCATAGACATCTGGTGCCCATGTATGGAATGGAAATAGTGAAAGCTTAAAGGCAAATGCAGCTAAAAGTAGTGCTGCTCCACCAAGAATCAAAATCATAACTCCACTCTCATTCATACGCTCAGAGATAGCAGTAGCAATCTGTCCTAACTCTAAACTTCCTGAGATTCCATATAGTACAGCAGAACCCATACTAAAGAAACCAGCAGCCAATGCACCCATAGTAAAGTACTTAACAGCTGCCTCAAATGAGTTGCTTCTATTATGTAGTGCAATTAATGTGTAAAGAGAGAGTGATGCTGTCTCTAAACCAACAAAAATTAAAATCAAATTGTCTGAACTTACCATAAATTGGAAACCAGCAATCATAAACAAAAAGAGTGCAAAGAACTCAGGGTATGAGTACTCATGGAATCTTTTTGAAGTCAATGACAATGGTATAAACAACATAGATGCAACCAAAACAAGCACTTGTGAAAGAACAGCAATACCATCCATCAGCAAGACATCAAAGAAACCCTTTTGGGTAGCTCCATAAGTTAAACCAGCAGTTGCACCAAGGTCAATCAACAAAATAAGAATGGTTAACATTACATAAAGAGACTTGTCAAGATTATCTTTTGCCAAGTCAATAAGAAGAATAATCAAACCACCACCAATGGCTATAAGCATTGGCATAAGGGTAGCAAGATTAAGTGCTTCTAACGAGATATTTACAGGCTCTAACATTACTTCGCCTCCTTTTTACTAATTACAATTGCCTCTTTTGTCTCAGTTGAGATTGCTTTCTTCTCCATCTGTGTTAAGAGAACTTTTACTGAGTTATCAATTGGCTCTAATATAGGTTTTGGATAGACCCCTAACCATACTACAATCATTACCAATGGAATTAACGCTGTCAACTCACGTCTATCTAAATCTTCTAAATCTCTGTTCTTCTCATTCGTCATAGGACCAAAGAATGAACGTTTATAGAGAACCAACATATAGACAGCACCTATAATAATAGTTGACCCTGCCAAAATAGTTCCAAGTGGTGATACACTATAGAACCCAAGTAGAACTAAGAACTCACCTACAAATCCAATAGTCAATGGAAGACCAACAGATGCCATTAACATAACACCAAAGATAGTTGCGTAAACTGGCATTGATGCCGCAAGTCCACCAAATTCACTCATAAGCTTAGTTCCTCTACGCTCATAGATAACACCTACAAGCATAAAGAGTGCACCAGATACAATTCCATGAGAGAGCATAAGGAAGACTGAACCACCAAGACCCTCTGCATTCATTGCAAATACACCTAGCATAATCACACCCATATGTGAAACCGAGGAGTAGGCAATAACCTGCTTCATATCTTTTTGAGCAAAAGCAACCATAGCTGTATAGATAACCATAATAATTGAGAGTGCCATTATAAATGGTATAAAGGTTACAGATGCATCAGGTAAGATTGGTAGTGAAAATCTAACAAAACCATAAGTACCCATTTTCAACAATACAGCCGCTAGAATAACTGAACCAATAGTTGGTGCTTGACCATGAGCCCAAGGTAACCATGTATGGAATGGGAACATTGGAACTTTAATAGCAAATCCAGCAAAGAATGCTAAGAAAATCCAGAACTGCTGTGTTTGGGTTAACTCTAGGGTATACCAATCTAAAATGCTAAATGACCAATTACCTGTTGCTTCATGATAGAGATAAGCTGTTGCTAAAAGACCTACCAACATAATCAATGACCCTGCAAAGGTATATAGGAAAAACTTAATTGCTGCATATACTCTATGTGGTCCACCCCATGCACCAATTATATAAAGCATTGGAACAAGTGAAAGCTCCCAAAATAGATAAAACACAATTGCATCTAAAGCAAGGAAAACACCTACCATAGTCATCTCTAAGAAGAGAAGAGAAACAATCATATTCTTCATGTTTTTAGTATCATCTCTAAGTAAGATAATTCCAAGAAGCGTAATTAACGCTGCCATGATAACAATGAAAAGTGAGATTCCATCTACTCCAATATTGTAAGAGATACCAAACTGAGGAATAATATCTATCTTTTCAACAAACTGCATTCCTCCATTGCTAAGGTCAAATTTTGCCCATAACCAAAGAGAGAGTAATAACTCTATTGCGGCTACAGCTACACCATAAACTTTTGCTGAGTGCTTATCTACAACAAACCCTAAAAGCCCTGCTAATGCAGGGAAAAATATTAATATACTTAATATACTATCCATCTCTTCTCCCTTACCCTATTACCGACGATATTGTAGCAATAAGAACTAAAATCAAGGTACCAACACCCATCCAGTTAAGGTATGATGAAAGGTTACCATTTTGCATTCTTCTTGAAACATCACCTGTTTTATAAGAAGCTTTACCAATAAAGTCAACAAATCCATCAACCACTGCTTTATCTATCTCCCAGAATTTTTCAGAAGCAATCTTATAAGGCTGAACAATAAATTGGTCGTAGAAGTGTGGCACATAGTATTGATTAGCAACCAATCTATATAGGAATGACTGTTCAAACTCCTCATCTCTCTTCCAAGCATTAGCACCTGTTCTAGCATACTTCTTATATGCGATAACTATACCTGTTACTGCTAGGACAATAACTATACTACCTAAGAGCCATGCCCAATGGTGTGTAGTGTGACTCATCTCATAATCTGGAAGCAATCTTGTAATAAACTCATGGTAGCTATCCATAAACCAACCAAATGAGATAGCAAGAATAGCCAATGGAGCCATTGCTACAAGTACATATTTATACATATCGTGTGGGTGGAACCCTAAAGCTTTATAACGCTCTTCACCATGGAAGGTAAAGAATACTTGTCTAAAGCTATAGAATGCTGTCATACCAGCTGTAATAACCAAAATAGCCCAAATAATATAGGTTCCCTCATTAAATGCAGTTTCAATAATTGCATCTTTTGAGTAGAACCCTGCAAAGAATGGAAGTCCAGCCAATGCAATAGATGCAATTCCCATATAGACATAAGAGCCAAACATTACCTTTTTAAGTCCACCCATCTTAAAGATATCAAGCTCATCGTCCATTGCGTGCATAACATTACCAGCACCCAAGAAGAGAAGAGCTTTAAAGAATGCATGTGCTGCAAGGTGAAAAAGTGCAATCCAGTAAGCACCAAGACCAGCAGCTGCAAACATATACCCTAACTGTGAAAGGGTAGATAGAGCAACAATACGTTTAATATCTCTCGCACTTAGTGCCATTGAAGCTGCATAGAATGCAACAAATGCACCAAGAGAGGCAATAAACATTGAAACCCCTTGAACTGCCTCTAGTGAGTAGAGAGGGTTTGCACGAATAACTAAAAATACCCCTGCTGTTACCATGGTTGCTGCATGAATCAAAGCAGAAACAGGTGTAGGACCCTCCATCGCATCAGTTAGCCATGTATGGAGTGGGAATTGAGCCGATTTACCCATTGCTCCAATAAATAGTGCAATTGCAATCGAAACCAATAACCCATCAGCTAAATGAGGAAGTTTATCAAAAACTACATCATACTGAAGTGAACCTGTATTCCAGTAGATAAGGAAGATACCAACCAACATTCCAAGGTCAGCTATACGGTTCATAATAAACGCTTCATTTGCTGCCCAAGATGGTGAGATTGATGGATTTTCATCAAATGGTTTGTCCTCTTTGTGATACCAGAAACCAATTAGTAACCAAGAACAAACCCCTACACCTTCCCAACCTATAAAGAGTCCAGCAAAGTTATCACTCATGACCAAAATCATCATAGAGAAGACAAATGCTGAAAGATAGGCAAAGAAACGGTTATAAGCCTTATCATGGTCCATATAGCCTGTTGAGTAGATATGTACAATGGTAGATACCAAAGTAACAACTAACATCATGGTAACAGAAACCTCATCAACCACAAAGCCAAATGGGATATTTAAATCGCCAATTCCAATCCATGTCATCATAGTAACATGAATAGCTCCCTGCTCTGCAACATGTAGTGCTAGTGTTACAGAGGCAATAAATGCAAGTCCAATAAGCGTCGAGTTAACAACACCTACTAGGTGTGTCTTTGGACTTCTTGCAAAAAATAGTCCAGCAAACAATGACCCAACAAAAGGAGCAAAGAGTGCTACATATACCAAATTTTCCATTCTTACTATCCTTTCATTGATGAGATAACATCAAGGTCTATTGAACCATACTTCTTATAAAGTAGGATTAAAAGCCCCAAACCAACAGCCACCTCTGAGGCTGCAACAGCAATGACGAAAAAGGCAAACATCTGCCCTGATAAGTCACCATAGTAGCTACCAATCGCTGCAAACGCAATATTTACAGCATTGAGCATAATCTCTGTAGCAAAGAAGAGCATCAAAAGATTTTTTCTTCTAAGTACACCCATAAACCCTATACTAAACAGTAAACCTGAAAGTACAAGATAGTGATTTACACCAATCTCTACCATTACTCTTCTCCTTTTTCAAGTTCTACATTCATCTCTTCATCAACGGCTTCACACTTTGTTAAAGAGTAGTCCATCTTCTTACCTGCTAAGATAATTCCTGCAATCATCGCTACAAGTAGCATTACAGCTGCCACCTCAAAAGGTACAAGATACTTTGTAAAGAGAACCATACCTACAGCTTGTGCATTACCAACCTCATCAACCACTGGATAGAGTGCTTGAATATTGTCACCAATTACAGGTGCTGAGAACATAATAACAAATATAAGAGCCATCAAACCACCAAGTAAAAATACTAAGCGTGGATTTTGGTACTTCTCTTTTACATTTTTAGTTGCATCAAAAAACATCATTGCAAAGGCGTAGAGTGCCATAACCGCCCCTACATAGACAATAAGTTGAACAACACCTAAGAAGTCTGCTCCCAAAAGGAAGAAAAACCCCGAAATCAAAACCATTCCAGCTGCTAGAGATGTCATGGAGTAGAGTACATTTTTACTCATTACGGTTATCAAGAACAGAATTGTTGTTGCAATCGCAAAGATGTAAAAGGCTATAAATTCATACATTTCCTTCTCCTTTTAGTATGCCAATGGCGTTTTTTTAATATTCTCATCGGCATTTGGACTAACTGCACCAAACCCTTGATACTCTTGTTGAAGATTCAACTTATCTATCGGGGTTAACATATCTTCAAACAGAGAGAACGAAGCTCTCTGCTCTGAGGCTGTCTCATAACGTTGTCCATGGACAATTGCCAACTCTGGACAAACCTCTGCACAGTAACCACAAAAAATACAACGACCAAAGTTAATAGTATATTCAGATACCTCTTTTCTTTGATTCTCATCGTAACGTGTCTCCATTGTAATACAGTTAGAGATACAAATCTTCTCACAAAGACCACAACCAATACATCGGTAATGACCTGACTCCATCAAGCGAAGCATATCATGAATTGCTCTATATCGTGGAGAGATTGGTAACTTCTCAAATGGATACTGTGTTGTATGCATTTTACCTCTAAAGAGAGCATTAATCATCTCTCTAAAGGTTACCCAAAGCCCTACAAAAAGCTCTGGCTTAAATGTTCTTTTAACTACCTGCTTAAACTGACACCAACCAGTTGTTGGAGTATGGTCTAAATCTAACTTCACGTAGTTCTGCGTTCCAACATTTCTGTTTTTAAATTGTTCTAAACTCATCTCTACTCCTCTTAACCTGCTATCATCATTACAATACCTGTAACAACGACATTTACTACTGCCAATGGCATCAATACTTTCCAACATAACCACATCAACTGGTCAGGTCTAACGTGAGGCCATGCTGCTCTTACCCATAACATAAAGAAGAATGAGAATGCAATTTTTGCAATAATCATCAACCAGCCTGGGAATATCCAAAAGTCATTATACCCACCAAGGAACACCACAGAAGCAATAACACCAATGGTAATCATGTTAGCATACTCACCAATAAAGAAGAGTCCCCAACGCATACCAGAGTACTCTGTAACATAACCAGAAACAACCTCTGCCTCATGCTCAAGCAAGTCAAATGGTGTTCTGTTGGTCTCTGCATACCCTGCAATAAGGAAAAGTACAAATGCAACAGGCTGATAGACTACTATCCAAGTACCATCTGCTTGATAGTTGTTAAAGTCTACAAAAGATAGTGAACCAACCATCATAATAGGAGCTAAAATAGAGAGTCCTGTTACTACTTCATAAGATAGAAACTGAATCGCTGTTCTTGCACTCCCTATGATTCCCCACTTATTAGATTGTGCCATACCTGCTAGAAGTGGACCATAAAGCCCTGCTGCCATCATTCCAAGAACAAATAGTATTCCTACATTGACATCAGATGCGATTGATGGAACATAGATGTCCAACAGAGGAATAGTAAAGTCAGGAAAGACAGGTACTGCTGCTAACGCTATAAATGCTGTTGCTGCTGTAATAACAGGAGCTACTGCAAAGATAATCTTATTAGCATGTTGAGGTATAATATCCTCTTTTGTAAAGAGTTTAATACCATCTGCTGCTAACTGTAATAATCCATAAGGACCAACATGCTGTGGTCCAAGCCTTCGTTGCATAAATGCAAGGACTTTACGCTCAATATAAGTACCAAATCCTGCAATTGCTGAAACTACTGCTAAAATTAAAACTGCTTTGATGATGACACCAGCAGCCGTAACTTCAGGTAACACTGTTGCTGTTTCCATATTTACACCTCTCTTATTGTTACTGTTGCATATCTTGACTCACCAAAGAGTTCATAGACATTTTTGGCAGATTTGAAATCTGAAAGGGCTACAATATCACCCTCCATCTTATTGTCAACCATCACGTCAACCTCAATGCTTCCATTTTCAAATACCACTTCTACTTTTGAACCTAACTCTTTAGCACGTTTTTCACTTGCATAGAGACCAAAGGCTTCAAAGATTTGGTGAGCTTTGTCTGAAAAGTCACTAAACTGTCTTGGTGGGTTACATCGGTAAGCAATGTCACCCTCAAGCACTGCACTCTCATCAAACTTATCAACCTTAGGAAGCTCTACCTCATTGGTTGTTACATCAAGAAGATAACCACGGTTATCATTTCCTGCATTGTCAAAACTATTTGCAAGGTCATCAAATGCTACCGATTTATAACCTTTATCTAGTGGAAGATGTGGAGTCCAATCTATTGTTAATGCTGGAGCATCAACTAACTCTGCCATAAGGTCATTTAGAACATATCCACCATAATCAATAGCAACATTTGTAGGAACAACTCTTTTTGAGAGTGTTGTTACTGTTCCCTCTTGTTGGTTAAATGCAGGCATATCCAAATCTCCATCTCCAAGAGCAGAGAGTCTAAAGTCACCATTTTCATTGTAACCTACAGTATAACCTGTTGCTTCATCATCAAGGTCACAGATAAGTGCTACACCTAGTGCATTTGATTTTGGTGGGTTCATCACTACCTCAAACCCTGCTGTCTCTTCAAGAAGAGCAATAAGTTTAGCAAGATTTTCAGCTTTAGGGTGACCATAGTAGTCCTCACCAACCATCAAGACAAACTTCTCTTTCTTCTTCATCATCTTGTCAAATCCAGCCATGAACTTTTCAGAGTCACCACCAAGCATCTCAATTAGACCATTACTCTCAACAGTAACCTCTTTTTGAACATCCTCTTTAACTTTTTTAGTAACCTCTTTCTCTTCTCCTGTTGCTTCATCAAGCACCATCTCTTTAACAGTTTTAGTTACCTTTTCAGTAACCGTTTTTGTCTCAGATTTTTTAAATGATGCAATATAATCCTTTACATCAGCAGGAAGTTTTGCTTCATCTGCAAATAGGTCAAGTAGAAGATATAGTGAAGCCTCTTCTAACCCTACTTTATGAGTAAACACCTCTACATTCTTACCAAAAGTTGGAATAAGCTTATCACCCACTGGGTGGAAGTAGAGTCCTGCACCTTTATTCATCTTTTGAATATTGTTAAATGCATACTTTAACCCTGGAGAGTCATTTCGTAATGCTCCACCAACAGATACAACAAAGTCACACCTCATCGCTTTTGTACTGTCTGAGTTATAAAGAGAGTTTCCTGACGCTTGACTATAGAGCTTTAAGAATTTCTGAAATGGTCTAACCTCTGGGTTGTAGAGCTTAACTCCTAACTTCTCTTTAAGAGTTTGAAGCATTAACGCCTCTTCATTTGAGATAACAGAGTTAAATCTTATAGTTTCAGCCTTTTTAAGTGCCTCTACAGCTTTTGCAAATGCCTCTTGGTCTTTAGTTACACCCTCATTCTCAAAGTCATAACCAAAACGTGCAGCTCCATCGAGAGATACAAAGTTCCACTCATTTGTTACACGGAAGATTTTATCTCTTCTATCACTTATTGAGCGTGGTTTAGTCTCATAGTAGATAGCAAAACCATCAGATGAGTGAGCTGATACAGCTGGTATTCGCTTTAAATCCCATGCATTTGTTGTATATTGGAAATCTCTACTTACCAATGCACCAACAGGACATACAGCAATACACTCACCACAATCTGAACAGTCAGTTGAGCCTGTACCATTACTTGGAGCAATGATTGACTTTTGAAGCTTATTCCACATAGCATACGCATCTTTTGGCATACTATCTTTTAGTGACTTATCAAGCTTATCTCCACCTCGTTTTGTAGTCTTAAGAGCTGAATCACCAATCATATCTTTACATACTGTAGTACATCTCTCACATACAATACATAAACCTGCATCATAGTGAAGAATTGATGACCAATTGGCTGTATGACGCTCTGTATCTCTAATAGAGTAGCTTTGTGAATCAACCTGCATCTCAAGTGTGTAGTTTTGTAACTCACACTCACCACTCTGGTCACATACACCACACTGAAGTGGGTGGTTGACATCATATACTTCCATCATAGCTCGACGCTCTTCTAAAATATCTGGAGTATCAACCGTAACCGACATACCATCTTTAACTTTCGCATTACATGCATATACCTGCTTTCCATCAGCCTCAACAAGACAGAGACGACACGCGAGTGTCGGTGAACATCTTGTTAGGTAACAGATAGCAGGAATAAACACGTCATTGGCACGAGCAGCATTGAGGATATATTCACCCTCTTTTGCCTTATACTCGACACCATCAATGCTAATAGTAACCATATTGTCTACTGTCTGAACTTCGCTCATATTAGCTTCCTACCTTTTCTAAATCTACTTGACTAAATCTGTAAGAGGATAGCAAAGCACTACTTAAGCCCATATCAAAGGT
>Ga0256831_1002255_pt1 | contig 10117 bp, 5 predicted proteins | sample 132544metaG_FD_189087 | JGI IMG/M metagenome (GOLD analysis project Ga0256831, IMG submission 189087) | Hydrothermal vent microbial communities from Lau Basin, Pacific Ocean - 132-544 | ecosystem: Environmental > Aquatic > Marine > Hydrothermal vents | place: Pacific Ocean: Lau Basin | collected...
AATATATTGCATTTAAACTCGGTACAGGTTCCAGCTCTAAAACTGCTTATATCGATGATTTTGTGTACGAACCCATGCCGGCTTGTCCGCACCCCACCAACCAGTCGGAAAGCAATATAACAACCACTTCGGTAACGTTACATTGGTTAGAAAACGGCTCGTCCACCTCGTGGGATGTAAGAATTGTACCCGAAGGCACCGACACTACCGGCGTAGCTTATGCAACCACATCTGCCAATCCGCTTACCGTTGACACGCTTACATCCGCCACCTATTACGACTGGTATGTTCGCAGCAGTTGCGGCAGCGACTGGATAGGCCCCAATACTTTTGTTACCGATTGCGATACCTATTCAGCTACATTTACGGAAAACTTCGACGGAGTTACCGTGCCCGAGCTACCCATCTGCTGGTCATCTATCAATAATTCGCAATATCCCACGAGTAGCTATGTAAAAACCGTTAACAATCATAATCCCAACTCGGCACCCAATCATGTGGAGATGTATAATTATTACGATAGAAATGCTACTCTCCTCCTGATTTCTCCGCAGTTGTCCGATCTGGCATCACAACACAATCAAATACGTTTTTATGCCAAGGGGTATTATAACAATTACACTTTAATAGTGGGAACCATGTCGGATCCTTCGGATGAAACTACCTTTACACCACGTAAAACATTTACTTTATCAAATACCTATGCGGAGTATAAAGTATATTTCGGGGGGACTTATACTCTTACTGACGAGTACATTGCGTTTAAACACGGTTCAACCGACCGCTATCAGCTTATTGAGATTGACGATATCAACTACGAACCCATAACTGATTGTCTTACCCCTTTCGATCTAGCCTCGCAAAATGTTAACAGCAGTACTGAAATATTGAGTTGGACAGAGCAGGGCAATGCAACCTCGTGGAACATACGTATTTTGTCTTACGGGACTGACACCACCGGTAAACCCTGGTCAACAGTAACTGCCAACCCGTTAACCGTTGATACATTATCAGCAGGAACACAATATACCTGGTATGTTCGTGCCAATTGCGGTGGCAGTTGGTCGGTTCCCGATTATTTTACAACGGAATGCGCACCGGTAACGTCGTTTCCTTTTGCCGAAGGATTTGAAAACAGTGTGCCGCCTCAATGTTGGCATAACACCATTGTTGTCAATGGAAATGTTGCACCAAACTGGTCGAAAGCAGCAAGTGGTACCTATCCGACAGCCTCGGTAATTAAGGGAAATTATATGGCAATGTATAATGGAAAAAATGCCTCGGCAGGTACTGAAGGGCGTCTTTCAACACCCCAAATGGATTTTACCGGATTAAGTGGTATGGGATTGACGTTTTGGTTTTATCACAATGAAAATGTCTTTTCTGGTGCCGCAGGCATAAAAGTACAGGCATCAGTAAATGGCGGCGCATGGACGGATATTACGCCGCACTATGTAGTTGCAGGTAGTAGCGGGTGGAGTAAATATGCTGTAAACCTGAAAGATTACGATGGATTGGCCAATGTTAGTATCGGTTTTTTGGCCAACGGCGAAAACCTGGTTAACAGCTATATCGACAGCGTTACCATACTCAGTAACATTCCTGTTACAGCAACCTGGACAGGTGCGGTTGACAGCAGTTGGTACGAAACTGCCAACTGGAACTCCACGGAAATTCCGTTTGACTCCACCAATGTTATTATCCCTTCAGGTGCAACACATTACCCGATAATTGTTAGCGATGGAGCGGTTTGTAATAACCTTACTATTCGGTCGGATGCCGTTGGCGATGCTTCATTGATTGGAGAACAACACCTTACTATTTCCAACAGCGCAACTGTGGAAAGATTTCTCACCGCCGGAAGATGGCATGAGGTGTCGGCCATGACGGAGAATGCCACAATCAGCAGCTTTTTCTTTAACCACAACCCCGATGTGTGGATGAGCGAATATGTTGAGGCAACTGATAGTCGTTCGGGTTTAATCGACCTTAATACACCCATGCCGCTTGGAAAAGGTTTTGAAGCGTGGGTGGAAGCGGGATTTGATTCAACAGCTGTATTTACGGGTGTTTTAAACGATTCGGATGTGTATGTTAATCTTTCATATTCCGATCCTTCGTTGGGATATAATTTGATTGGTAATCCGTTTCCAAGTCCCATAAAATGGATGCATCCCGCAGTGCAATTATGGAATATGGAAGGGGTAAGCAGCTCCCTGTGGCTTTGGGATCCTGACGATGGAAATTACCGAACCTGGGCTACTGGAGGCGGAACATTGACTGATGCTGTTATTCCCATGGGACAGGCCTTTTTTGTTCAGGCAACCTATCAGACATCACATCTTACTATTCCGGTTACGGCGCAGTATTCTTCAAGCCAGGGTTTTTATAAGTCGGATAAGACATCCGGAGACGATATATATCCTCATTTGGCGCTCACGGCAAGTAGCGGGGGAAGAAAAGACAGGGTCTGGATTTCGTTTGCCGATGGCCTGTCGCAGGATTATGACCTGAATTATGATACCCGAAAAATGAAAGGTTCCGACAATGCACCACAGCTTTATACGGTTGAAGGATTGGAAAAGTATTCCATTGATGCCATGCAGCCTTTGGATTATGGTGAAAGCCGAACCGTTCAGCTTAATTTTAAAGCAGGCCAAAACGGCTTGCAAACCATTACCGCAGAGGAAATTTACAAACTTCCCAATACGGAAATTGTTCTTGAAGATTTACGGTTAAATACCATGCAGGTGCTTAATATCAATCCGGTTTACCGGTTTGATGCGGTTAATTATCAGGCACCCAACCGGTTTTTGATTCATTTTAACCGTTCACCCGATGGTGTTGAAAATAATGATGCCAATGCTGATATAAACATTTACTCCTTTAACAATTGGATTTATATTCAAACCGGTAGTAAAGCTGCTGATCATAAGAAAGTCGTTACAATTTATAACCTTACAGGACAAAGCATCCTTTCAAAAGTGATGCCGCCGGCAAGTTTATCAAAGGTCAGGGTTATGGTTCATAACAGCTATGTATTGGTAAAAGTACAAACCGGGGAAAGTGTTTATACTAAAAAGGTGTTTGTGAGGTAGGTTTTTAATTTCAATTGCCAGAAACGTTTACAAAACCTGCGGATTCACCTACAAGCTCGTCCGGATTTGCCCGTCCGAACGTTCCTGTATGGCGCGGGTGGGCCTGCCCGAATGTGTTATTCAGGCGGGTAACCCGGACGAAACAGGATTCTGTAATTGTTTTGTAATGAGATAGATAATATCTTTCAGAATACCCGCCTGCCTGCCGCGATCAAGCCGGACGGGCAGGTAAATCTGAAAGAGTTTTGAGGGAGCTTTAAGTACCGGAACCCATCTATATTTTGTATATGCATAATCCCGAAGGGATTTAATATGCATAGCCCTGTACGAAGTGCAGGGAAACAAGTAGCAGTTGAAACAAATTGTAACCCTGAAGGGGTTAAACCGAAAGAGCTTTGGGTTAGTTATTTGGTGCGTGGTAATAGCGTTATGGAATATTTTGTTTTAATTAGTAAAAAAAATTCAAAAACAATATTTTTATGCCTTATCAATATAAATATCCCCGTCCGGCTTTAACGATTGACGCGGTTGTTTTTAAAAAAGATGCTGATGATACTTTTGTATTGCTCATTCAGCGGAAAAACCCGCCTTACAAAAACAGGTGGGCACTGCCTGGTGGTTTTGTCGATATGGATGAAACACTGGAAGAGTCAGCAGCAAGAGAGTTGCAGGAAGAAACAGGCCTTTCGGACGTTAACCTAAAGCAGTTGCGCGCCTTTAGCGCCCTTGAACGGGATCCGAGAGGAAGAACCATCTCGGTAGTATTTTGGGGAATATTAAATTCGGATAACAAGATAAGTGCAGGCGATGATGCGGCTAAAGTACAGTGGTTTAATATTAAAAGTTTACCACCATTGGCCTTCGACCACAGGGAGGTATTGGAAATAGCCCTACAAAAACTCTAATAAAAAACAACCTCCACCTTTGGATGAGCAGCCTTAAAAGCATCCACCCGTTTTTTACGCAGCGAAGTGTTGTAGCAGATTAACCGTTCGAGGTTATGAAGGCCGTTTAAATCGGACAACCGGTTAACTTTGGTGTTGTTAATGGTTAAAACCTTTAAATTTACCAAACCGGCAAGTGGTTTTAATCGGCGGACTTTAGTGCCGGCAAGGTTTAACCTTTGAAGCTTTTTTAAAGATGCAAGTGGCGTCAGGTCATCAATTCCGGTGTTTTCAAGATTTAGTTCAACAAGCTTCGTTAACCTGCCAATCGGCTCAATATCGGTGATGGGGTTGTTGGGTAAATTTAATGTGCGCAGGCTATCCATTTCAACAAGAGGCGAAAGGTCTGATACGCCGGTGAAACTTATGGACAGCGTGTTTAAACGCCTGCATACCGTTAAAGGTTCCAGATCGGTAATTCGGCTGTTGTTTTTTATGGAAACTGTTTTCAGGTTGGCAATTTGCTGCAATTGCTCTTTGGAAGGATTTCCGTCAATGCCAATTTGTTTGGACAGCTCTTTTTGCCATTCGTCAGACAGGTTGTTCCACCAAAAATTCAATCGGTCGGTTTGATAAACAACCAAACAACCGGGGACCATTGTCATAAAATCAAGCACATTGTTGGTTGTTACATCTGTTTCATCGCAATACACCTTTGTTAAATCTTTGTTTTTTACAAGTGGCATAATATCGGAAACCAAGGTTCTGTCAAGGCGAATTTCCTGCAAATTCGACAGCTCTTTCAGGGCGGTTAATGTATTGATTTTTGTGCTGCTCAGGTTAATGTATCGTAAATTGTTTAGTCCTGACAAAGGCTCGAGGCTTTTGATGTTGGTGTTGCTAACGTCCAACGATTCAAGGCGAAACAGCATCTTTAAAGGGGAGAGGTTTTTTATTTTTTCATTTCCTGAAAGCAACAACTCCTTTTGGTTAACAATTTTTTGCAACTGTTCTTTGGTGGGTGTTGCGGCCACATGATAACCGGCAGAAAGTATTTTTTGCCAGTAGTCGGGTAAACCGTTCCACCAGCTTACCAGTCGTTGCGAGTCGAAAATAACAAGGCATGCCGGATTTTTTTCCATAAATGCAATGGCTTTCTGCCTGTCGATTCCGGTATTGTCGCAATAAATCAGTTTTAGGCTTTTGTTGTCCTGCAACGAAGCTATTTCGGTTATACCTGTGTTGTTTGCCTGAATGGTGGTTAAATTTTTATCGGCTGCCAACGGCGATATATCCGTTACGCCGGTATTGTCGAGGTTAATATATTGCAATTGCGTGAGGCTGTCCAACGCCGACAAGTTGGTAACAGCGGAGCCGGTGAGTATTAATCTTTTTAGCGATGGCAACTGCCCCACGGGTTTTAAATCGGTTACAGGTGTATAAGCCATGCTTAAAAACGTAAGCTGTTTTAAACCGGTTAAGGGCGATAAATCGGTTATCGAAGTGCTGTCGATAATCAGTTTTTCAAGTAGGGTAAGATTTTTTAATACTTCGATGGTATCAACCGGAGTGCCGGCAATGTTAAGCTGTTTTAAGTTAAACGAAAACCGTAGCGCTTCCAACGATTTTACCGCTGTTTTTGAAACATCAAGGGTGGATAGTTTATTCAGTGTCCGCAACGGGGTAATATCGCTGACAAGCATGTTTGAAGCCTTTAGCATCTCCAGCGAAGCCATTCTTGAAACCGGTTGCAGGGTTTGAATTAAATAGTTGTTGCTAATGTTAAGTCTTTTGGTTTCAAGCAGATGCTTAATTTTTTTATCCAATGCCGCCACATCAACCATAACCGTATCGGGGCATTTTTCCCATAAGGTATCATGGTTGTAAACCACCGTATAACTTCCCGAATCAAGTTGCGGCAGCTTTGAAAACCGCAGGGTGTCGTCACCGCTTATGAGCAACGAATCGGTTTCGATGGTGTTACAGGGGCGTAAAATTACGGCCATGCTATCGTTAAACGACACCACCTGATTCATGGGCAGGGTGTCGAAAATCAATATTTTCGAGCCGAGAAAATCGCGCCATGGCAGGGGCAACTCAGCCCACCAGCGGCGCATCTCTCGTTTTTCATCGGGTTTGGTGGTGTAGATGCTGGCAATTTTTAAATCTTTTTTAAAGGGGTCGAGATTTATTTCTATGTATCGCAGCACATTAAAATCTACCGTGTCGTTGTTAACGGTAACCCCTTTTAAATTACGATTTACGGTAGCTTTAAAAACAATTTCGCCCTCTTGGCCTGTAATTTGGTCGATGGCCGTAACTTCTAATGAAAAAACCGCCTCTTTATAAAAAAAGATGATGTCTTTTAAATAGGCCTGAACATCTTTGCGCAGCGGCACTTCACGGTTTTCGTCCAAATCGTCTTCAATTTGTACTTCCGGGTCACGAAACATTTTTAAATAGCTGTCGTTGATAATGATTTCTTTTTCTGCCATCACCTCCCCCGGGTCGCCCAAAAAGTTCAGCGTACCTTCAAGATAGCTTATCATCATTTTACTTTGCTCCTTGTATGCGGCCACTTCATCGGCTGAAAGCGAAGGGTGTTTTTCCTGCGCTTTGGCCGGCGGCAAGCTCAATAATAGGGCAACAAATAAAACTAAAACTATTCTTCTGTACATGATTTATAAAATCTGATTAATTGGGGTTTTTCGTCCTCTTTAATATATTTCAGGTTTGAAATCAGCCAGCCCGAATTTGTATCGCTTCTATTGTAATAAGACAACTCAAAATACCAATCGGGTATTTGAAAGAAATGAAATTTTACATTGGTAATTTCTTTGAAAGTCAGCTTGCCGGTTTTCATCAGGTAAAAAAAGAGGGTCAGATAATCGGGCTGAAAATTATCGGAAGCATAATATTGAATACGTGACGGGTGATCAAGTGCTTTGTGAAGGTTCATAAAATCAAGCTCATGGCTTTGCGGATGCAAAAAATATTTCATGGCCTCGGCACTGTCGATGTCGGGAAAAAAGCTGCTGGTATAATTGTAGTAAACATTGCTGATAACCCATTTTGAACCCAACCCCGACTTTTCGACCTGTAAAAACAAAATAAGGTGCTGCTCTTTGCCTTCCGCAGTAAAGGTGGCAGCCACTTCGGCAAACCAGTTGTTGTCTAAAAACTCCAAATAAAACGGATTGCGTTTGTTGGTAACATCTTCAATAAAATACTGTTTTAACTTACTGTTTGTACGTGGGTTGTGAACGTCAAACATCTGCTCAAGCAACTTAATTCTGATTTTACGGTTGTGGTATCGCAAGTCGGTTTTTTTAAGTAGTTTGCCATATTGGTCTTCTTCCATGTTAAACCTTCTGAAAAACTGGCCTACCTGTTTGTTCATCATGTGAAGAATGGCCTCGTCCTGTCCGCCGGTGCTGCTGTTTAGCGAATAGCTTTGCGAATAGCCGGCAGAAACCCACGTAATAAAACAGATAAAAAAAAGTGTTTTTATGATATGTTGCATCTTTATACTTTGTAAGAAGCGGCAAAGTTAATTGTTTATGGTTATATTTACCCCTTAATTATTAACCAAACAAACGTAAAATGGATTCAAATATTTTTAAAACCATAAGCTACGGCTTATATATAATTTCAACCGGGTGGGAAGGTAAAAAAAACGGTTACGTGGCCAATACGGCATTTCAGGTAACTGCCGAGCCGCCTAAATTCGGGATAAGCTGTCATAAGGATAATTTTACCGCCGCCATGATTTTAAACAGCAAAAGGTTTTCGGTATCGGTATTATCTCAAAATTGCGAGCGCGATTTAATCAATAAATTTGGCTATCGCTCGGGCGCAAAAACCGATAAATTTGACGGAACAAAATATATTAGCACTTCCGAAGGAATACCGGTGGTAACCGAAGGATCGGTTTCGTGGATGGCGTTTGAACTAACCGAAACCATCGACATGGGCAGCCATTACCTTTTTATTGGTTTGTTAAAAGAGGGTGCCATGCTAACTGATGAAACCCCGTTAACGTACAGTTACTTTCATACCGTATTTAAAGGCATTGCACCCAAAAATGCGCCCACCTATCTCTCAAAAGAGATGCGTAAGGAGGCAGCACAGGCAAAATCTGTTTCGGAAGCGGAGCCTGCTAAAAAGCTTCAAAAATATGAGTGCATGGATTGTGGCTGGGTGTACGACCCTGCCGTGGGTGACCCCGATAACGGTGTTCCGCCCGGCACTGCTTTTGAAGATATTCCCGACGACTGGACCTGCCCCGACTGCGGTGCTGAAAAATCGGAGTTTGAGCCGGTTGATTAGATAAGGTTTTTTATTTTGCCCCGGGTTAAAACCCCGGGGCTGTTTTGATTCATTTTTATACGGCCTTCCATTCTTCTGATTTGCAATATTTTACCAACAGTTCAAATAAAAGACTCTAAACAAGTTCTGTTACTAAAACATACCAACCCTTAAATAATATCGTTATTATTCAAAACATTTATCTTTGAACCCTTGAAAAAGATTCTCCTCATACGATTCAGCTCCATTGGCGACATGGTTCTTACCACACCGGTAATTCGTGCGTTAAAAACTCAGCTTGACGCCGAAATTCATGCCGTTACAAAAAAACGATATGCTTTTTTGTATGAAAACAATCCCAATATAAGCAAAGTTTACAGCCTTTTAAAGAGTGAAAAGGAGGTTATTGGAGCGTTGCAAAAGGAGCATTACGATTTTGTGGTTGACCTGCAAAAAAACCTCAGATCGCGAAATATTACAAGGTCGTTGAAAGTTGAATCGGCCTCTTTTCCGAAGATGAACATAAAAAAGTGGCTGTTGGTAAATTTTAAGGCCGACTTACTTCCGAAAGTACATGTGGTTGACCGTTATTTTAAAGCGGTGGAAAAGTTAAAGGTAAAAAACGATAATCTTGGACTTGAGTATTTTATTCCTGCTAACGATGAAGTTAAGCCGGAAGCTATTAGTAAAGAGCTTACAAACGGTTTTGTGGGTTTTGTAATCGGCGGACAACATTACACAAAAATATTTCCGGCGGAAAAGGTGGCAGAGGTAATTAACAAGCGAAGTTTACCGGTATTGCTTTTGGGAGGGAAAGAGGATTTTGACCGGGGTGAAGTAATTGTAAGCTTAACGCCAAACCGGCTTGTAATTAACACCTGCGGCAAGTACAATTTAAATCAGTCGGCTTCGCTGGTAAAACAGTGCACGGTGCTTATAACCAACGATACGGGACTGATGCACATAGGAGCAGCCTTTAACAAACCCATTGTTTCGGTGTGGGGCAACACGGTACCTGAGTTTGGCATGGTTCCGTATATGCCCAATAATAAATCAGGTTTTTTTATTGCCGAGGTAAATGGGCTTTCGTGCCGCCCGTGCAGCAAGCTGGGTCATTCAAAATGCCCGAAAAAACATTTTAAATGTATGATGATGCAGGATGTGGAGGGTATAGCTGGTAAGGTTGAAGAGTTTGTAAGAGCAGAGAAGAGTGAGTAGGAAGAGGAGGACAAGAAACAAGATAAAAGCGACAATGACAATTTAACGATAAAACAGAAAATGACAAAAGCAACAAAATTGACTTTAATTGGGAAAAAGAGAAATTAATAACTCCATTAGAACATGGAAGATTCTCAAAAAAGAGGAGCACCGAGCAGAATATTTTAAATAATTAAAATTTGATTTTAAAGAATATGGAAAATTTGAGAATCAGGTGGAAAAATGTTTTAATTATAGCCATTATTATTGTTTCTAATTTAACAGCTTATTCACAAGACTTAGGCGTAAATTATAATTCAACAGGTGCGGGAAGAAACATTACTGTTAACTATGTTAAATACGTTTCTCATAACGCTCTATCTATAGGTATTGGTTACAATATTAACAGCATTAAGCAACCTGATGACCAGCCAAATATTTATTACAAAAGGTTGTACGCAACAACGGCACTACAGCATCTTAATCTTAATTTATCTTATCAACACGACATTTTTTATAATTTAAAAAATATTAAGCCTTTTATTTTTTATGATTTACAAATTAAATACTCTACAACTAGAACTAGTATGTATTTAGGATATTCATATGATTCTACGTATTTAAATACAT